>Ga0209203_1001393_pt1 | contig 17871 bp, 16 predicted proteins | sample AD_UKC109_MetaG_FD_184423 | JGI IMG/M metagenome (GOLD analysis project Ga0209203, IMG submission 184423) | Active sludge microbial communities of municipal wastewater-treating anaerobic digesters from Hong Kong - AD_UKC109_MetaG (SPAdes)... | ecosystem: Engineered > Bioreactor > Anaerobic >... | reverse complement strand
GATCATAATCCTTTTGGCACAACTGTTTATCATTATTGCCTTGTTTCTCTCGATTAGAACTCGTAAAAGACTTGAAAACAGCTTAAGAGAAAGCAAAGAGAAAGCTGAATCCGCCAATCGGGCGAAGGGGATTTTTTTGGCTAATATGAGTCATGAACTCAGAACACCTCTAAACGGGATTATCGGATTCAGTGAGATATTAAAAGAAACACCTTTAAACCTACAGCAAACCCAGTATGTGTCAAGTATCAAACAATCCGGCAAGGTGTTGCTGGAAATCATTAACGATATTCTGGATCTATCCAAGATAGAAGCCGGTAAAATGACGCTAGTGCCTGAGAAATTTAACCTTTACGAGTTAATTCACGATTGTGTGAATATTGCCCGATCGGTTTACCAGGCTTCAACGACTCAAGGAAAAGATAGAGGATCTGATAAATCCGTTAAAATCGAAGGGCAAATGGAAACTGCCGTTCCCGTATGGGTTGTCGCCGATTCGCTTCGCATTAAGCAAATTCTACTAAACCTTTTAAGTAATGCGGTAAAATTCACTGAAAAAGGGACGATCTTTCTGGCGGTTTCCGTTACTGCGAAGGATGAAAATCAAAGGTGCTTGACTCTTCGTTTTTCAGTCAAGGATACGGGAATAGGCATTAAAAAAGAAAATTTCAAAAAGATTCTGGAAGCGTTCAATCAGGAGGATGAAACGACAACCAAACGATATGGCGGCACCGGGTTAGGACTCACCATCACCAACCACTTGCTTCACCAAATGGGATCGGAGCTCCGCATTGAGAGTGAAGAGGGGCATGGCAGTACCTTCAGTTTTGAAATGAATGTTCCCTACATCGCTGAAGATCACCAAGATGGGAAAACTGAAAAATCAATACCGGAACCTGAAATTGCCTTTCAGCTGAAAACAAGGGAGCAAACAAAAGCAGTAAAAAAAATATTAGTGGTCGAAGATAATGAGGTGAATAGACATTTATTAACCACCCGTTTGAATTTACTGGATCCGTCTTTGATTGTGATCACAGCAAGAACGGGTTCGGAAGCGGTAAAAATGGCAAATGATGAAAAGCCGGATCTCATTTTCATGGATATTCAATTGCCTGATATGAACGGATTTCAAGTGACAACAACCATACGCCAATACAACAAGAGCGTTCCCATCTTCGGCCTGAGTGCGATGAATTCACCTGAAGAGAGGGCTCTTGCATCAAAAGCGGGAATGAACGCCTTTATCAGTAAACCCTTTACAGAATCTGAGATTAAAAGAGTGTTGGATTCTATCAATTCAGCTTAAAGCGCTGGAACGATTATGGCCAATATAAAAACCTGCCGTTAATCGTCCAACAATTGGTTCAACAGCTTGGCCATCTCATCAATTTCAGAGTATTCAACGTTCAATGCAGGCAGTAATCGGATGATTCTGTCGTTTAATACGTTTATCAGCAAGCCCATTTTTTGGGCTTTTTCTCTGAGACAAGGTTGTGGATCTGTGAGTGTAATGCCAATCATCAAGCCGGTTTGGCGAATTTGTTGAATGGCAGCATGTGCTTTTATTCTTGATACGAAATAAACTCCTTTTTTTTCAACGTCATCCAGTATTTGTGAAATTTCCTTCACGACAACTTTTCCCCCAGCTAAAGAGACCGGGTTAGGGGCAAAGGTGGAGCCGTGATCACCTTGTTGGAAAATGGTTTCCGTGCCGTTGAGAAAGACTGTTGCGCCAAGGGGCAATCCCCCTCCAATGGCTTTGCCCAAGGTGATGATGTCCGGGTTCAAATTCAGGTGCTGATAGGCATAGAATGTACCGGTTCTTCCTAAACCGGCTTGAACCTCATCACAGATCAGCAGGACATCGCCTTTTCCAATCGTATTGGTAATGATATCAGCAATAGCCTGGTCCAGTTTGACAACACCGCCGGCACCTTGTACGGGTTCGAGGAAAAGCGCAACGGTTTCTTCCAAATGATCATCTACGGCTTGACGGAACTTGTCGACATCGTTAAAGGGGATGCGAATGATGTTTTCCAAAAGGGGCTCAAAGGGTTTGCGCATCCGCTCAAACCCGGTCAATGATAAGGAGCCTAATGTTCTGCCATGGAAGGCATTGCTAAAAGTCAGGACTTTCTGTTTTCCGGTTTGTTGCGATTTCTTTTTGACAGCTTTTAGGGCTGCTTCAACAGCTTCTGTTCCGGAATTGGTGAAAAATACCTGACCGGTTCTGCCTGTTTTTTCCACCAGGACTTTGGCTATGTCTTCTGCATCATCCTGTATAAAAAAATTTGAGATGTGTTCGTACCGGTTCATCTGAAGCTGTTGGGCTTTAAGAACATCCGGATGGGAATGTCCCAATGCCAGTACACCGATACCGCTGAAGGTGTCCATGTAACGATTTCCCTTTGTGTCAAACAGGGTGACCCCCTGGGCTTTTTCCACTTTGAAATCGAATTCCTTGTACAGATTCATTCTGAACATAATTCAAACTCCTCACTTAGGCATTCGACAGCTTTCTCAAGCTGCTGATCTGGGATTAACACGGATATTTTAATTTCCGATGTTGTAACCATTTTAACATTTATGCCGCCTTTCGACAATGCCGAAAAAAATCTGGAAGCTACCCCTGTTGACGATTTCATCCCCAACCCGACAACGGAGATTTTAGAAAAACCCGACTGAGTACGGATCAGAACGTTTTTGTCCTGTTTAAAAACATCTTCGTAAGTGGAGATCACATCATCGATGACGCTTTCCACAACGGTAAAGGCGATGTCCAGATGATTGTTGATCTGAATGATGGATATCATGTCGATGTTCCAGTTTTTAGCAGAGGCTACAGCAAATACCGCTTTGTTTTGCTCAACCCGTTGAGGCAGATTCGATAGGGTGATTTGAGTCTGATTTCTCATCACACTTAACCCGCTTACAACGGGAGCCTCCAGATAATTTTCCGTCACTATCGTTCCCCCTTTATCTGAAAATGTCGAGGCACACCGAAGGTGTACCGAATATTTTTTAGCGATTTCCACTGCCCGGCTATGAAGGACATTGGCACCCAGACTGGCCATTTCCAGCATTTCGTCGTAGGAGATATGAGACAATTTTTTTGATTTTGTCAACAACCTGGGATCAACGGTAAAGATACCGTCAAAATCACTAAAAATTTCGCAATCACAGCCTAAAGTGGCTGCCAACGCTACTGCGGATGTATCTGATCCACCTCGACCCAAAGTGGTGACTTCGTTGTCGCCGGTTATACCTTGAAAGCCTGTAACAACAAGCACATCGTGCCTTTGCAGGCACACTGACAGACGTTGCCGGTCAATCTTTTGAATCCTGGCCTCTGTATAAACCCGGTCTGTTTCGATACCCAACTGGTAGGCATTAACCGAAAGGGCTTTGATCCCGATGCCGTGCAAGGCCATTGTCAACAAAGAAGCAGAAACCTGTTCTCCGGTGGAAACCAGCATGTCCAACTCCCTTGCCAAGGGCTTTGGGTTAATCTTTTTGGCTTGTTGTATCAATTGGTTGGTTGTGTTTCCGTTTGCAGAAACCACTACCACCAGCTTACCAAAATTATTCAATGCTTTCTTGATTTTTTCAGCAACCGCTTTGATCTTGACTTCGTCGGCAAGGGAGCTGCCGCCGTATTTTTGAACAACTGTTGTTTCTTTCTTTTTTGTTCGATCTGTCATCACATGACTGTTCATGAGACACCCTTTTAAAGATTTCTCAAAGCTTGAACCAGCTGGGTTTTAGAGAGTGTTTTATTGTCCACTTCTTTGACCTTCCTGGCGGGAACACCAGCGTAAACCGAATAGGGTTCCACATGGTCTAAGACAACAGAACCGGCGGCAATCACCGAATGGTGACCGACCCGAACCCCTTCGGTGATCACGGCATTTGCCCCGACTAAAACGTTATCCTCCACGATGACCGGTTCAGCACTGGGAGGTTCGATAACCCCCGCAAGAACGGCTCCGGCACCGATATGACAGTTTTCACCCACCTGAGCTCTTCCGCCCAGCACGACATTCATATCGATCATGGTTCCTTTGCCCACTACACTTCCAAGATTTATAATGGCGCCCATCATGATAACCGCACCCTCTCCGATTTCCACATATTCTCTAATGATTGCCCCAGGCTCAATCCTGGCTGGGTATCGGGTTAGATCAGCCAATGGAAGGGCTGAATTTCGCCGGTCGCATTCGAGGATAAAATCATCAATGAGCTGCGCATGCTTTTTTTGAAGGCATTCCCATTCATCCAATGAACAATAGAGCAGGCCAAAATTGCCATCTCCGTAAAAGCCCTTTAAATGTTGAATTTCACTGTTCAAACGGCCCTTCAGGGTCACTTTTACGGGGGTTTGTTTTGCCGAATGGGCAATATGATCAATTAAAGTGTAGCTGTCCATTATTCTTCCCCCTCTCCTGTCAGTGCTTCTCCGGCGCAGAGCTGGTCAAAGGTGAAAAATCCCTTATCAACGTTGAAGATTTTTTCAGCTGAGAAGCAGGCACCTTCAGCAAAGGTTCTGGGGGAAATGGCTTGGTGTTTGATTTCAATGATCTCTCCCAGCCCTGCAATCAGGATGGTGTGTTCTCCGGGAATGCCGCCCATGCGGATAGAGGATGTGGGGACTTCAAAGTCGAAGCACTCTGCCAGCATCTTTGCGGTTCCCGAAGGTTTGTCCTTTTTATATCGGTGGTGTTTTTCGATAATCTCGATGTCCCAATCGTGAATTTCTCCTGATAGGCCTTTGAGCATGTTTTTCAGCATGACAATGCCTTTTGAAAAATTTCTGGCGTAAACCACACTCCGGTTCTTTGCATAGTCCTTTAAAATATCAAGATCATCTACTTTCAATGCGGTCGTTCCCACCACCAGGGAGCAGTTAAATTCACGAGCCTTTTCCATGAGCCTGCTAAAGGCTCTTGGGGTTGAAAAGTCTATGATCACCTGAGGAACATCCTGTTGAATTTCCTCTTGTAAATCGCATCGGTAAACCAGTTCGTGACCTCTTTGAGTAAACACTTCCTGAATGAGCTTTCCCATTCTTCCTGAATATCCCATGATGCCATATTTCATGACAGCACCCCCAACCTTTCCAATTGTCTATCCACTAATACCTGTGTTTGCTCACAAGCCTGGACCAATGGCAAGCGCAGAACATTTTCACAGTGCCCTTCCTTGTAACAGGCATATTTCACCGGTATGGGGTTGAGTTCGGTAAACAAGGCATTCATCATGGGTAGGAGATTCTTTTGGTAGTTTCTGGCTCGATCATAATGGCCGGTTAAGGCTTCATTGACTAATGCACTGAATTGTGCCGGTAATACATTGGCGATGACCGATATACATCCCACACCACCCATACTGATGATGGGCAAGGCTTGATCGTCATTGCCGGAGTAAACCATTAACCCATCGGGTTTAATACTGAATAAGCGGGCTATTTGTGAAATATCACCACTAGCCTCCTTTATGCCGATAACGTTGGGATTGGCCTTGTATATCTCCACCACGGTTTCAGGCAACAAATTGACCCCTGTTCGGGAGGGAACGTTGTAGAGAATGATGGGCAGATTTGTTTTTTCAGCGATAAATGAAAAATGAGTGACAAGTCCTTTCTGGGTGGATTTGTTGTAGTAGGGGGTCACGATTAACAGTCCGTCAGCTCCTGAATCTTGAGCTATCTGGTTGTTTTCGATGCAATGCTGTGTGTTATTTGTGCCTGTTCCCACGATTACCGGTACTCGGTTGTTGGAAACCCGCACAGCGTGTTCAATGATTTGCCTTCTTTCCTCTAGCATAATACTGGGTGCTTCACCTGTTGTCCCCAATACAACCAGGGCATTAATTCCGTTTTCAATTTGAAATTCACAGAATCGATCCAATGCGGGATAATCCACTTGTGTATCTTGAAACTCGTCGGTTGACATTCTATTGATAAAAGGTGTTATTATCGCTGTTCCTACTCCATAAAACATTTCCTCATCCCCCTTGATTCAGTTGCCGGTGCATGGCAAGTATTCTCAGTGCATTCGTGGCAGCGCCTACCCTGATGTTGTCTGCTACAACCCAGATCATAAACACACCGGGAGCCATTTTCCTCGCCCTTGAAACGAATGTGATATTGGATCCCGCTGCTTCAACCGAGGTGACAACGTCTTGAGAATATTGCACATGTGGTGTACGGTCGATGGCTTGGATAAAAGATTCCCGATCTATATCGTTTCTCAATTTGACCAGAACAGATTCTCCGTGGGAATATTCACTGGCGACCCTGGCTGTAAAGGGATATACCGTAATGGTGTTGTCTGAAAATATTTTCTGTGTTTCGTTCACCATCTTTAAATCTTCGCTGCTCATTCCCGTTTCTTCATCAATCTCTCCGATGAGAGGAATAACGTTTGAGAAGATGGGTTTAATGAAGACTTTTTTTTGTGATCGTCTGAAGTTTTCCCAAACATCCATTCCTTTACTGTGCCATTCCAGTTGAGTCGAATACTCGTCCAAAGCCTTTCGACCTGCCCCGGAAATGGATTGATAAGTGGAAACCACGATTTCTTGGATCCCGTATTCAACCAGTCCATTCAAAGCTAACACCATTTGTATGGTTGAACAGTTGGGATTGGCAATGATCCCTCTGTAATTTTTCAACAGGTGTCCGTTAATTTCAGGAACCACCAAGGGGATTGCCGCTTCATTTCTGAAAGCGGAAGAATTGTCAATTACCACGTTTCCGGCGGCTGCCGCAATAGGTGCAAATCTTTTTGAGACGGCTCCTCCTGCGGAAAACAATAAATAATCGTATGATTCACTCATGGTTTCATCGGTCAATTCCTCCACCTTGATCTGAGTGTGTTTATACTTTATATGAGACCCTGCAGAACGTTTTGAAGCGAAAACTCTCAGTTCTTTCACAGGCAGATCAAATTCCTCAATAACATGAATCATCATTCTTCCAACTTCTCCGGTTGCTCCGGCTACCCCGATTTTCATAACGACACCTCCAAAAGTTTAGAAATTCATTTAATAAAAAAGGCGCTTCCAATACGGAAAGCGCCTTTTTGATGTTTATTATGAATAAACAATCATCATGATTGTGTGTTTGACGGTTAATACCTTGCAAACAGGTCCAAAAAGCGGTTAGATCGATTGGACCATGAACTCACAAACACATTGAATCAGCGCTCCACAGAAAATCTGTGACAGTAATACGGGTATTCCCCGTATTCCCAGGATATCACTCTTTAGGGGGTCGAGTGAAATCCTTCGGTGTTCTCACCTTTCAACCGGACAAATCCCCAATGGCTCCGGTTTACTGATCTCGAACACGCCTCCGATTCGACTATTGAATTGTCAAATGTGTATACCCTTGGAATACACGTACCGAGTATAACATGAATGAGAGTAAAAACAAAATCAACAGAAAAACGCAAATTTTCTTTCATCTCTAAACATGTTAGCTTCTTTCTCGTTGAAGTCTTTAGAAATTATTTGAAAATGTCTTAGTGTGATTATAATTTTGCAACTCATTTGGTTGATAGTCATCATTGCAACGCAATATTCAAGTGGTAGAATTATTATGCCGAATTCTTTTTTCTTTTTCTCCTAACATAAAAGGGGGTTTTAAAATGAAAAGAATCAAAATGCAGATGCTGATAGCTTTGATTCTCGTTATCTCTTTCTGGCTGTCTTCTTGCGGTGGAGGAGTTGCGGTTGTCATTGATTTACCAGCGGCAAAGGTTCAATTTGTGACCTGGATCAACAATCAGCAAGGCGTTCCGGATATTGCGGTGGGAAATTACATCTGTACCCTGAACGAGGGAGATGTGATTGCCTCTGAAGATCCAATGGAAGAGTCCGTTAGTCGGCAATCAGGACCGATAAATGAAGCCGGTTGGTTATTTTATTTGGATGAGCAACCCGGTGGTTTTTATCCCCATCCGGGTCGGATTCTGGCTGTCAGTCAAACGGGGAACATCATGTTTCAAGAGCAGATCCAAGGCTGGCCAACAGTAAATCAGCAGGTCCCGGAAATCTTTAAAGAACCCAACAGCACCCGAATTACCGAAGACCCTGGCGAATGGACCGTTTACAATCCCTCACATATATGGATCCCGGCTGTTATTTTTAAATGGTATGAGATTTATCCCATTCAGTTAAGGGTTTACGGAGCAGTCGTCACTTGTGGACTGACACCCACTCAAAATCTTTACAGCGAAACCATGAATGTCAGTGATCAAATGTTTGACGCCTTATGGGATCTTTTTGGCTGTGATGTGGGTGATGAGCGGGTTGTGAAAGTAGAATACCCGGATAATCAAGCCGCGGACATCGCAGCGGCGGTGTTAGACTTGACGACTAACCACAACGTCAACAATTTGACCCTGTATTTTATTGCCCATGGGGGTCACCAGGCGATGAACATGGGCGGTTACAGTTATTATTGTTCAACTCTTGATGCGTTGATGGATCTATACCCCAACGTTCACTTCAACTTGATCTTTGAAACCTGTCATGGCGGCAGTTGGACGGATTACTTTGAAACGCTGGGAGATACTGGAATGCCGAACCTGGATATGTGCATCTCATCTACAACCAGCGAGAAAAATGCCTATGGGGATATGGATTCCGCAGAAGGCATCAACGATCACAACGGACCACAAGATCAATACATTGAATTCACCAGTGATTTTCTCCTTCGTATGGAATACTGGACCCATCCGGATCATTGGGGAGATGTCATAGCCCTGACGAACCCGGTTCTAGGCAACAACACACTTAAATTATATTATTTCTGCTATCAAAGCACGAAAAATCGCAATTATCCCACACCAGGTATACCCCTCTATTCATCCTATGTTCTTCCGGAAAGAGAGCCCATCCAAATTCAGGAACCGCAGATTTATATCCCTTAGAGCAGCGAAAAAAAGAAACGGGAGAGATATTTGTCTCTCCCGTTGATTATTCCTGTTCGAAATGAAGACGCTGCTGAACGGCTGTTTCACCAGAGGGTTTGTCTTCATCTGAGAGCATCAGTTCCAGTATCTCTAAAATGATCTTTTTCGCATGTGTGTTTTCACGCAAAGCACCTAATCGGCCGAGGTTACAGATCACCCGATGCCTGCTAATGCCCTTTTCATCTCGATAAGATTCTACTATTTGAAGATAAAGTTTTCCGTCTGTTCTCGTCTTCTTTATAAACATAATCGATTATAGCATATTAAAACTCGAATGCTTAGGCTGGTATCAGTGAGAAAGTAAATGAAGACTCAAGTTTTTTTTCTCCAGAAACTCTCCGCATAGACCAGGATTTTACCATCGGCCTGGTCGATTCGGTGAAGAATATGCCCGTTGTCCAAAATCTTGTTGTAAATAAAGACATCGTTGGGATAGGTGGTTTCCCGCTTATAATAAACCCTTAGGGTTTCAAGGATCATGGTATTGGTCACTTCATCGGGGACGGATTCGTTGATCCAATAGGGGTATATGGTGTTGTTCACATGTTCATAATCATCGACATCCCGTTTTCGGACTCGGAAGAGAAAAGCGTCACCTTCTTTTTCTTTGTATTCTAACGGTTTTTTGATGGTAAAAGGGGCTGCGGTTTCATTGACGCCATACAGTTCATACATATAATCTCTGGCGACAGCCGGTTTACGCTTTTCGAGGTTTAAAAGAATCCATTTGGATTTACCCCTGGCCAGCATCTGGTCGTTTTGGTCAAACAACTGGAATTCCCTAAAAGCGACAAAACGGTCGATAGCCTTGGCGATGGTGCAGGCCTTCACGCCTTCCCGGTATTTGGGATACCGGTTGATTTGAATGTCCCAGTTGAGAATGATCCACGCCAAGGATTCCTCTTTCAGTATATTTTTTTCCCGGTCATAGTAAAAACCGGCTTCCTGGGCAATCTCGTTAAAGAATCCCAAAACACTGACAATGTTCGTGCGATCGTGATAAAAACAGTCCGTATATCGAACGTTAAATGATTTGCAAATGGTGTTATCGATACGGTTCACCTTCATTTTTTCTCGAAATTTTAACGGCCGGATACGCCATTAACATAAAGCCTGAAAAGGCAAATAAAGCCCATCCCACACCAATTTTATCGGCTAGAAATCCCAAAAGGGGAGAAAAAACACCGATAAAAATCGTTTTCAGTTGGGATTCAACGGAAAGCCCGGTGGATAACTTTTCCGATGGAATGATATCACTAATTAAGGAGACATTCAACGGTCTTCTCAGGTTTTGCAGTACAAAGATGAGCAGAAACAGGATCACGGGAATGATATTCAAAGACAAGACGTTGAACAAGCCCGCCAACAAAACAAGAACCATTCCCGCAAGAAACGTCAAATTCAACGCCACAGATAAGTGCTTGGCTCTTTTTGCCACCTGATGGGCATTTTTAGCCGAATAGGTTGTCAGCAGGTAGATAAAGAAATAGCAAATCCCCACAACAACGGATGTCCGTTTCTCCGGATTCAGTTCAACAAACAGGGGCAACGACAAAGCCAAAGCTGCCAATATGGGTTGCAGATATTCTTTCACCGTTTTGAAAAAGGCATCAAACAGGGAAGAATTCAGAAAAATTCGGATATTGTCCACAGATTTGAACATGTCCAGAAAACGGTAAGGTGTCTTTTTTTTGTTATGGATCTCCTGATCTATTTCTTTGGGATAGCTGGCCAGATTCACCAGGTTGACCAGATAGGGGATCAAAGCGGCGATGAATACGACTCGGTAATTACCATAGAAAAACACTAAAAAGGCTGCGATTAAGGCGTTGACGGCAGACCCCATTTGGGAATAGCTTCTGGTGAGGCCATAATACTCCACTTTTTTATCCTCGCAATGATTCATTCGTAAATAACTCAATATAAGGGATTTATGCGTTCCCGAACGTAAAGATTCTCCAAGTCCGAAAAAAGACATGGCGCAAATCATTGAAAGATAATCGTTTAAAAAGAAAAAGATGGCAAAGGAGATGATATAGGCAATCATGGAGAACACCATGGTGATTCGCCGGCCTACCGAATCGGCTAATATTCCGGTGGGTATTTCAGTGATGTTGGTCACCGCTTCACGGACGGTGAAAAGAATGCCGATTTGTAAAAAAGACAGCCCAATATCCCTAAAAAAAAGGATTAAAAAGGGTTCAAAAAACATTAGATTTTTAAGAAAACCATACAAGGCAAATTTATAGAATTGAACGTTTTTTTGAATCATAATATCTATCTTAGTTGCCGCATTGTTTTTTTCAAATAGGGACAAACAGCAATACACGTTGAACACTCAGCGCCATTCTCAACCCAAAATGAATAACATTTATAATGATCAACTGCCCAACGTTTAATTCCCTGATTATTTGAAGGACAGACTGTTTTGTAAGAGGGATGATCATCGGATGAAATGGCCCCCGATTCGCAATTTTGAGCACATAATTTGCACGTGTTACAAAATTCAGTTACTCCAAAATCGATTGGGTAATCTATTTCGAGAGGCATATCTGTAAATATTTTTCCGATCCTGACACAAGGACCCAATTCTGGTGTAATCAGCAAACCGTTCCTGCCTAATTCTCCTAAACCGGCTTCAATGGCCAATGGGATGCTTAAAGCCGTGTCGTTTCCCATGGACAATGCCTGATAACCTAGATTTCTGATGAAACCCGCCATGCACGCCACAATGAAAGCCAACTTGGAATATCCCAAGCCAGTACTGACGGAAGCAGGAAAAGCAGGGGATTTTTGAATATTTGAAGGGTCCATGCTGACCAGCACGACAACTGCATACGTTAATTCATCGCTTATGTCCATCTTTCTACCCTGGATGTCATGGCTATATATCAAGTTAGGATCCACTTTCGTGATTCCTGTTTTGAGCGCACCGAATATGTGAGCAGTAAGTTTTAATTCCTGAGTCATGCGTTCTTTTGATAGCCCCAGAAACGATACCGGTTTGTCCAAACCGGCTATAGCGTTAACTTTTTGATTCCAGCTATTTCCAAAAGCCTCGGAAAAATGATCGTAAACGGACCAGGCACCCCGAACCCTGGCAAAATCAATCCGGGAATAGCCCGGTTTGTTTTTCTGAACGATAGTTTCGACGTTATCATAAAAGTCTTTCATATAAAACGGGGCGGTTGGGTCGTTGTTAACTTTTCCAAACACAATGTTCCTTTGATCAAAACGGTTGTAATGATCTTTTTTTATGGCATATTTTTCATAAATGGTCATCGTCCCCCTCCTCTTTATAACCTTTCATTTAGTCCATGTAATCCGTTGTCAGATCAAGAGATTATAACACGTCCACACAAACGATGAATGGGCTGAAAACAGTTAAATACAGACGGTTGGAGTTTCAGTCAAAAAAGTGGTATGATTAAGCGTTAGGTGTATTCTGTCTGAACAATAGTTTTTATCATTCCAAGCATAGGTGATCATATGAAAGTAACATTGATAAACGGTTCATTAAAAGACATACACGAATCCTTTAACCAGCAGTTGGATCACTTTCATCATAACTTGGCTCACAGCTGTGATAGCATCTTGGTGGAGCGTTTCGAACTTAAGAGGATGGTCATTCGGCAATGTTTGGGTTGTTTTAAATGCTGGACGAAGACACCAGGAAAATGTGTGATAAAGGATGATGCTGAATCTATTTTAATGTCAGTCATTCATTCTGACCTGGTCATCTTTGCCTCACCGTTGGTGATGGGAATGACTACCGGGTTGATGAAGCGGCTCAACGACAGGTTAATCCCACTGATTCACCCCTATTTCAGTATCGTTAAGGGAGAAATCCATCATCGATACCGTTATGATCATTATCCTCAAATCGCTGTTATCTACGAGCCCTCAGAAGAAGATACCTCTGATGATATAGCATTATGCCGACAGATTTATGAAAGATTGGCCATCAACTTCAAAACCGATCTTGCTTTTTTTCAGTCCATACAATCCATGGGTTCAGAAAAGAATCTGGATCGATTCATCAGGGTCGATCAGAAGGTTCAAGGGGGGGAGAGGCTATGAAACTGCTGGCTATCAACGGTTCTCCCAGGGGGAAAGCCTCCAATACCAAAAGACTGCTGGATTATTTTACCAAAGACATGCATCACTCTTCCGTAAATATCGTCCATTTAAAAGAATTTTATGATAAAGAAGACTTCCCATCACTATTGGAACAAATCGCTGCTTATGAATACATTCTAATTGGTTTTCCCTTATACGCCGATTGGACACCGGGATTTGTCAAGGAGTTTTTTGAATTCATGGGAGAAAATCATCCATCTTTCAAGAACAAAAACCTACTGTTCCTCATTCAATGTGGCTTCCCCGAATCGCATCATTGCAGGTATGTCGAGCAATACTGCCAACGCTTTACCCAGCGATTAGGTTCCCGTTATGTCGGCGCCATCGTCAGAGGCGGCTCCGAAGGCGCTCGTCTGATTCCGAAAAAATTCTTCAAAGATGCTGAGCGACTGAGTGAATTGGGAGCACTCTTTGAAACAGAAAAACATCTGGACGAACGGTTATTGAAAACAATTTCCAGGCCGGAAAAGTTGACCGGATTCAGTCTATTGAGAATGAAACTCATGTTGAAATCACCGTTTGCAAATCTGTACTGGAATTCACAGCTGAAAAAAAACGGTGTCTATAAAAACCGCTTTGATAAACCCTATCAACAATAATTGTTGGAAGGTATCTGTTTTGCTGATGAGAATTTGTAACCTTATTTCAGAAGGGAAAGGTGGATGATTTTGTCGATAATTGCCCTGATATTGGTATCCTTTTCACTAGCCGTGGTCATCTTTATACTCTTTCTCCTCGCCTTTTTCCATTACAGTCGAACCCTTTCTAAAGTTACCGCCAGAGATGAACGTCCACTACAAGCCAGAAACCCGGAAAAAATAACGGATGAAAAAGATACTGATTCACTCAATCAGCAGGTTCAATGGCAACAAAGACTACAAACTATTCGTGAGTCGGAGGAACTGATTCAGATTCAGCAAAGACAAATGGAAATTGACAGAAGAAAATTAGATGAAGAACATGACCAACTGAATCAACAACAACGATGCATCGAAAAAAGAGAAAAGACCCTGGAAGACGCCCGAATCATTTTAGAAAAACAAAAAGAAGAAATTGACCGGATGAACACACATAAAAATGAATTCATGACCAATATGTCCCATGAGCTGAAAACACCCCTAAACAGCATTTTAACCCTGACGCAAGTACTCATCAAAAACAAAGAAGACAATCTGAGCGATAAACAGCTTCAATTTCTGAAAACCGTTCACGCCTCCGGAAAAACATTGCTTTCACTAATCAACGATGTGTTGGATATTGCCAAAATAGAAGCGGGTAAAACCGAGACGTTTATTGAGCCCATCGAAATTGACGCCGTAAAAAAGGAAATCACGGAGACCTTTTATGCCGAGCAAATTACCAAAAATATCTCCTTCGACATCATAATCGAGGATCACGTTCCCGGAATCATCTATTCTGACAAAAAGCGTTTATTGCAAATCCTGAGAAACATCCTGTCAAATGCCTTTAAATTCACAGAAAAGGGGTATGTTAAGTTTAAAATTCTTAATCACGACCCCTTTCCTTCCAGCTCAACCGCCATGCTCAGCCCGGAGAATTACCTGGTTTTTTCCATCGAAGATACCGGTCTGGGAATCGCAGCGGATAAGCAGGAGTTGATTTTTGAAGAATTCGTTCAAGCCGATGGATCAACCACCAGAAATTATGGAGGTACCGGTTTGGGACTGGCGATTTCACAAAAACTGACTAAACTCCTCGGTGGACAAATCAAACTAAAAAGTGAATTGGGAAAAGGGAGCACCTTTAACGTTTATTTACCCATTTCCAGAAAAGAAATTAAACATGAATCCGATTACATCACTTCACCATTCCCTCCGGAAAAGCAGAAAAGCGAACTATCCAATTCATACGCCTATCCTTACGATGAAGATAACCTGAAAAGAATGCTAAAGGGAAAAAGGATCGTGATGATAACCAACAACATGAAATACCTCTTTTTGCTGACCAGTTTTTTGGAACAGTTTAAAGCCGTTGTAAACGGAACAACCAATCCGGTGGAGGGCGTAGGAAAACTGTACAATCATCCGGATGCGACGTTTGTCATTTTGGATGAGTATATGGCTAGGGAGAATCAATATCAGACATTATCAAAAATTTCGTCTCATGAACAGTCAAAAAATATCCCCTTGATTATCCTTCCACAAAGCGATCGATCAGAGGAAGAATTGATGGAAGAATTTTCAGATTACAACATCGCCTGTTGTTTCCCCAAGGCATTTGAAAAGAACACAATTATGAAGGAAATCTCAACCCTGATTTAAAAAACTAGAAGAAAAAGGTGTGATGCCATGAGAAAAATCAACATTTTAATCGTAGACGATATCCCCGCCAATCTACTAGCCTTGGAAAGCATTTTGGAACAACCTGCATTGAATATCATCAAGGCTAACTCCGGACCAGAAGCCTTGGCATACCTTTTGGAACATGAGTTCGCCTTAATTCTTTTGGATGTACAGATGCCTAATATGGATGGCTTGGAATTTGCTGAACTGGTTCGCGGCACGCAAAAGACAAAACACGTTCCCATCATCTTTATCACAGCCAATGACCAGGACATGGATACCATCCGAAGAGCCTATTCCATTGGAGCGGTGGACTTTTTATTCAAGCCTCTGGATGAAATCATTCTAAAAAATAAAGTCCAAGTCTTCTTGGATCTTTATTCTCAAAGGAAAACACTGGAATTTTTGTCATCTTTTGACGGCTTAACAGGCATCACCAACCGCCGTTATTTTGATGAACATCTCAAAGTGGAATGGCAGCGGGCTTACGAAGATTCCTCGCTGTTGGGCTTAATCATCATCGATGTGGACCATTTTAAACTGTATAACGACAATTACGGTCATTTGGCAGGAGATGACTGTTTAAAAAGGGTAGCCGACTGCATTTCCAAGTCTTTGAAACGCTCGACAGACTTTGTTTCCAGATACGGTGGCGAAGAATTTGCCGTCATCCTACCCGGAGCAAATTTCAGCAGCGCCATGCGCATTGCCGAGAATATTCGTCGGGACGTAGAATCGTTAAAAATTCCGCATGAATTATCCGAAGCCTCCGATTACGTTACGGTCAGCTTGGGAGCATCCTCCATCATGCCAATCAAGGAAAGCTCTCCGGAAGAACTCATCAAAAAGGCAGACAAGGCATTATACAGGGCAAAAGAAAATGGCCGAAATCGGGCAGCGTATTTATAGCCGTCTCTTTACTTGCTGATATCCTTAACCGCCCTGAAACTGAGATAACCGGGGCTGCTTGCCTTTCGCCTTTCGTAAATACCCCCGTGATAAACGATGATCAGGGCATCTTGAGGATGATCAACGGATGTATCTGCTGTCCAATAATAAATAACCTTGGAATGGACATCCCAAAGAGGTGATTCTTTATCGGGGGTTCGTTCATAATGGGCTTGAGCCAGTTTCCCATTCCAAATCCCGCCGGCATTTTCCCCGTGAAGCATCATGGATTGAACCGCCTCTTCCGCAGTGGGCAATCGCCAGATATTTTGTTCACTCTCCAATAACTGTGTACCGTCTTCACTAAGATATTTGCAGATTTCATTCGCTTCATCCCAGGAAACGCCCCTGTCCGGCCATCCCGGACCCCTGGGAGCCCAGACCAACGTGATGCCGTTGCCTTCAACCACTCGCAGTCTAAAATCCCCGTCATTGATCCGCCGGCTGTTGCGAATGGCTAAAGGTGTGGAACAGACAATCACAATGATCAGAGGAATCAATACAACCAAACGGTAGGCCCATTTTTTTGGTTTTGGATGGCCGAAGAAATACAGCAATCCCAAAATAGCCAAAGGAATCACAATCATGAGACCGATCACACTAAAATGAGCGCCACGAAAGAAATACAATGAAAACAAACCCAACCCAATGTGTAAAAACAGTCCTGTCCATCTCCACGTTAAACCCGCCAGGGCAAGGCCGATGAAAATGATGGGAAACAGCATATATTGGAAAAGAAACATAAACAGATTCTCCCAGCCTGAAACCGAATACATCCCCTCATGAAAATTTTCAATGGCTCCCCAATAAGACCACAGACCGGCAATCACCAATGTAATGATCACTCCGATCCAACCGATGACATTTTTTGTCCTTTCACGCATAAAAAGTCCCCCTTCGTTCACTTTAACCTTTTAGTATATCAAAACAACACGATAATTGAAAAATTGACTCCTATCCCTTTTTGTGTTATTATCTCATGAGAAAATTAGAAGGAGGATTATCCCGAATGTTGGTTCAAATTGTTTTTGGGCATGTGATTTCAGGAACACCGGAAACAGATAGTGGGATAATGCCGTCCGATTTGATGTAACTTTTAGATTACAATGGTTATTTAAGATAAAAACCACGGCGGAAGTCGTGGTTTTTTTTTGGAGGAAATTGAATGATGAATCAAATAGAACTGAAACTGAAAAAAAATATCACAAAAAATTATTGGTATTCCCTGGTTAACAGCCTGAACCTGACTCACGGTTTATGGATGATCTATCTGGCATACAAAGGAATGAACCTTTTGGAAATCGGCATGCTGGAAGGTTTTTTTCACATATGCTCGCTGATCATGGAGGTTCCAACCGGAGCCATTGCTGACTTACTGGGAAGAAAGGCCAGCCGGATAGCGGGAAGGATTTTCGCCTTGATCTCATTACTAATTATGATCGTTTCAAACACCTTCTGGATGTTTGCCTGCTCTTTTTTCTTCTCAGCTCTTTCATATAATT
>Ga0209203_1001392_pt1 | contig 17872 bp, 13 predicted proteins | sample AD_UKC109_MetaG_FD_184423 | JGI IMG/M metagenome (GOLD analysis project Ga0209203, IMG submission 184423) | Active sludge microbial communities of municipal wastewater-treating anaerobic digesters from Hong Kong - AD_UKC109_MetaG (SPAdes)... | ecosystem: Engineered > Bioreactor > Anaerobic >... | reverse complement strand
ATTATCTCAAACCCGTGTGATGCCAGGCCGACTCCCCCGGGATAGGCGTCATAAATAAAAATAGCGCTTTTTTCCACCTGTGGATGGTATGGATAACATATACCCCCGATATCGTTCCTGTCACAGAGGGCAAAAAGGGGGAAAATGCCTATTGAGGCATGTTCTATGGCATGAATGCCTCCCATGAAGTGCAGGCCTTTCCCTTCAATGAAGCTTTTGATAACCGGTTCCAGTTCCACCCAGAAACCCACGGTTTCAAATGTATGATGAGGAAGATCCAGTGGAAATACCCCCATCAGCTCCTGCCCCGGAAGACTCCTTTTCTCATATCCGGTTATTATTTCAGTAACCTTAAGCCTGCCTTCCCGAACCAGGAACTGTCCTCTGGGCCTGCTGCGGAGGATATCTACAATTTCTGTTTCCTTCTCACTCCGGGTCCTGGTGAAATACTTCAGGTGCGCTCTTTGAACAATAATGTCCTTTCTTTCAATGTCCAGACGGTCAACCAGATAATCACTGGCCCTATGAAGATAAATCGCCCCGCCATGGCACTCCTTAAAAGCCCTTATACCGTCGATTGTGCCTATCGCCTGTCCCGTCTCCTTTTCAAAAATTGTAAAGGTCTCGCCTGCAGAGCGAATGTTTACTGAAAGATGCGGATTCTTTTTTGATGCAAACCATACAGGTTTCCCTTCCGCTGTTCGGTGTAATTCGCCCTCTTTTTCAAGATTTAAAAGGCGGGCTTCAAGGTCTTCCGGCCAGTATTTCCTGTCTTCGGAAGTAATCGGGATCTCCATTGCAGCACAGGGCAGGTGGGACTCAACCACGTAAGGATTATTGGGGTCAAGTACGGCGGCCTCAAACGATCTTTCGAAAAGGTCTTCAGGATGTTTCATAAAATACTGATCCAGGGCATCAGGTTTCGCTATCAGAACAACCATGGATTCCCTGCCTGCCCTTCCCACACGTCCTCCTCTCTGCCACGTGTTTATTATGGTGCCGGGATAACCCACAAGTAGGCATACATCGAGATAACCGATATCAATTCCCATCTCAAGTGCGCTTGTGGATATGACTCCAAGGAGTTCTCCGCTGGCCAGCCGTCTTTCGATCTGCCTTCTTTCCCCGGGCATAAAACCGGCGCGATAGGAGCTGATCTTTTTCCCAAGATCCCCTGACATCCGGGAAACCCAGACATGCATCAGTTCCGTGACTTTTCTTGACTGGGTAAATGCGATTGTCCTGAATCCGTTACGGATGCAGTCGAAAAAAAGCCTGGCAGCAGAAAAATTGGGGCTGGCCTCTGGATTCAGAAAAAGAAAATGCCGTCCTGCCTTTGGAGCCCCGTCTGATTGAACGACTTTTAATTTTTCTTCTATCAGGCTCTCCCCAAAGGCCTGTGGATTGCTTACGGTAGCCGAAAACATTATGAAACGAGGACTGGCCCCGTAGCTGCTGCAAACCCTTTTTAACCTGCGGATGACCTGATTCAGATGCGATCCGAAAATTCCGCGGTATGTATGCACTTCATCCAGAACAACAAACGAAAGATTTTTCAGCAGTCTTTCCCAGTTCTGATGATAGGCAAGAATACCACGATGCAGCATATCGGGATTGGTAAAAAGTATCTCGGGAATTTCTGTCCTGATTTTCTTCCTTTTGTAGGGAGATGTATCGCCGTCATAAATTTCAGCCGATATTCTTTTCCCTTTAATATCCTTCAGCCATGCAGAAAGATTCTTTAGCTGGTCCTGTTCAAGTGCCTTTAAAGGAAAAATATACAACGCCCTGGCATCATTATTTTTTAGTATCTCTTCAATAACCGTCAGGTTTCCTATGAGGGATTTTCCGCTGGCAGTTGGTGTGGCTGTGATGACATTTTCCCCCTGTCTCAAATGCTTAACTGCCTCAACCTGGTGACTGTAAAGCCTTTCTAATCCAATCTGTTTCAGCGTATTAAGTATATCATTATGATACTCCATCTGAGGCCCGTAAACCGGATTGCAGGGCGGAATGGTTCGATGATATACAAATGCATCACGGAAACAGGGATTTGTTTTTATGCTTTTAATATATTCTATAAGTTTCAATTTGTTATAGGTTATAGATTACAGGTTATAGGTTATGGGTTATAGGTTATAGGTTATGGGTTATAGGTTATAGGTTATGGGTTATAGGTTATAGGTTATGGGTTATTGGTTATTGGATATCAGTTCAGGATCACCGTACGTGAAATTAACTTTGAGCTTTGAACTTTCAGCTTTCAGCTTTCAGCTTTGAACTTTGAGCTTTGAGCTTTCAGCTTTGAGCTTTCAGCTTTGAACTTTGAGCTTTGAACTTTGAGCTTTGAACTTTGAGCTTTCAGCTTTGAGCTTCCAGCTTTGAACTTTGAGCTTTCAGCTTTGAGCTTCCAGCTTTGAACTTTGAACTTTGAGCTTTTTTTCCCGCTATCCGCTTTTCAACAATGGATTCAGGAAAAATAACCCAGGTGCCTATATTTCAATACTTTTTCTTGCTGCCTCCAGTTTCTGATGCCCCTGCTCCCACTTGAAAAGCAATAAATCAAGGTTCGCTCTCAATTCCTTGTATTCATTCATCAATGGCACTCCCGTCTCCTTATTTCGAAAAATTTCCGGATCTGCCAGCATTCCCTCTATTTCTTTTTGCCGTGTCTCAATCCCTGCAATTTCTTTTTCCAGCCGGTCCACTTCTGCTATTAACGGCTTTAGCGTATCACTTATCAGTTGACGTTTCTCAGCCCTGTCTTTTTTTTGTGATTTTTTATTTATTCCTTTTTTTTCAGGAGCATTACGGGCCTGCTCTCCTTTTCCCTGCATTTCCCGGCCCGAAATCATCTTATCCGCTTTTCCATTCTCGTTATTAATACCGTCAAGCCTCTCAAGATGGTCAAAATACTCAATCAGATTTCCAGGATATTCAATAACTTCTCTGTTTTTCATATCCCAGATTTTTGTAGCCAGCCTGTTTATAAAGGATTGGTTATGGGAAACGAAAAGGAGAGTGCCATTATAGTCTTCAAGTGCATTTATCAGGGCCTCGGAAGAGGATATATCCAAATGATTGGTCGGCTCATCCATCAGCATCAGATTTCCGGGTTTTACAAGAAGCCTGGCCAGGGAAACTCGAGCCCTTTCTCCACCTGAAAGCACCCCGATAGTCTTATCAACATCATCACCTGAAAAGAGAAAAGCCCCGCAAACACCTCTTACAAAAGATATCGACTCATTGGGAACAACCTGATAGACCTCCTGAACCACTGTCTTCTGGGGTTGAAGCATTTCGGAGTGGTGCTGTGCAAAATAGCTCATACTTACATCATGCCCCAGGCTGATCTGACCCTTATCGGGGCTTGCTTCGCCTGCCACCATCCTCAGCAGTGTCGTTTTGCCGCATCCGTTCGGCCCTATAATAGCAATCCTCTCACCTCTGAGCACGGTAAGGTCAAGATTCTCATACAGGGGTTTTTCACCAAAGCCCTTTGACAGACCTCTAATGGAAACCACCTCGCGCCCGCTTCGCGCAACGTCCGGAAAAGAAAAGTGTGTGACTTTTACTTTTTTATGAGTCTTGACGATCTCAAGCTTTTTAATCAGTTTAAGTTTGCTTTGCGCCTGTCTTGCTTTGGTAGCCTTAGCACTGAATCTTTCAATAAATTTTTGAGCCTCCTTTACCTTCTGTTCCTGTTTTCTTGCAGCCGCATTCAGGATATTCTGCTTTTCTTCCCTGGCCTTCAGATAAAAGTCATAATCCCCGCTGTAGAAAAGCATTCCTTCCGGTTCAAGTGAAATGACGCGGTTTATTTGCCTGTTGAGAAATTCCCTGTCATGCGACACAAGCATCATGGCTCCCCTGAAGTCGTTCAAAAAGCCCTCCAGCCATCGCACAGAAGGTATATCAAGATTATTGGTAGGCTCATCAAGAAGAAGCAAATCCGGATTTTGAAAAAGAATACTGGCAAGGGCGGCCCTCATCTTCCATCCCCCGCTGAGCAAAGAAACAGGTCTGGTAAATTCCGGTATATCAAAACCTAATCCCAGAAGTATCTTTTCAGCCTTATGACGCGGAAATTCAATACCAAGGCGGTCCAGATCATGGTGAATCTCGGCGAGCTTTCTGGCTAATCTTTCCTGGTCTTTTTTTTGAATTGCAGATTTGAGGCCATTTTCAGTCTTTACAAGTTTCTGCTCAAGAGCCAGCCTCCCTGGAACTGAATCAAGAATCGACCGGAGCAGAGGGCCTGAGAGACTTTCCTGGACATCCTGATGCAGATATCCAATCCTGGAGGCTTTAGCTGTTTTTATATCACCGCTGTCAGGGGCTATTTCTCCAATTAGAAGCCTTAACAGGCTAGTCTTTCCGGTCCCGTTCGGCCCTATAAGCCCTATACGATCGCCCGGCTCAATACTGAAACCCACCTCATTGAATATATTTTCCCCTATGAACGAAAGAGAAACCTTATTAACAGTAACAATACTCATCTTTGCATAAAAACCTTATTGACAATTAAAAATGAAGATCCTACCGTATAGCCAGTCCCGGACACCTTGCTTTTTAATGCTTTATACCTCAGCAGATTTCAGGATATCCTAAAAGGAGGATAAAGTAATGTCAAAAACTTTGACTGCAATGACCGCAGAAATTACATCAGTACAGTCGTCTAAAACCGCAATATCAGAAGGGAAAAACAATGTCTTGCGACAGTAATGATACCGTTATTTCTTTTCAGGAAAAAATGGCCGCTGAAGAAATGGTACGTGAAAAGACAGATGAAAATGGAAATAAATGGGTCAAAGTCTATTTTGGCGGCGGCCGGCATTTTGAAAACTGGTTGAAACAGTGCAGGGAACTGGGAGAAGTGCAGGTGGAAGAGGTTGATTCAACAGGATATAAATGCTTTGAACTTTCCGGAGAAAAGATGTACCGAATCTGGATGAAGGCTCCCATTAAAGGAGAAGAAGACCTTTTTTAGACTTTTCATATAGCCGTCAACAATTATTCAGTGAATCTTATTTCCAGACTTTCAGACTGCATGCCTACAATCTGCAAATCCGGGCTCTTTATCCTGCTTATCTTTTCAGCCAGTTCCTCAAGCAATCCTTTGTACCTGACCTCAATCAGCGCGTGTCCGGACTGAAAATTCTTAACCTGGATATCACTCAACCCCGGGACACCCTGCAGGCTCTTTTTGAATTTTGACAGGCCGGTAAAGGAAACATCTGTTATACTCAATTCATATATACCGGCCTGAGAAACACCTTCATCCCTCTGCGAGAGCAATGCCTGGCTCATTTCTTCACACAGTTCCCGGGTAGCGTCTTCAAGCTGCTGGAATGCCTCAGCACCTGAAGGAGGACGTGTGCTGTATCCTGAATAAAGAACCTTTCCCGTATCGGCCTCAAATGCCTTAAGACGGATCTCATTTGAGAAAAACCGTGTGGATCTGCCTAAAATACTCCTTCTGTCAACAAATGTCCGTCTTACATCCCCCTGAACAAGGATATCTGCCCCGACATTTCCTGCGATCCTGCCCGCCGCTGAGGGATCATCCTTCCTGAGAAAAGCCTCAAGCTCATTTCTTCGGCTGACCTGGCCAGCATCAACAGGCTGAAAACCTTTGTCAAGAAGGCATCTCTCTATCTGATTCTCTGCATTCCGATTACCTTCCAGTTCTACCCCTAAAAAAGTACTGCTCACCTCAGCACTGTATATTATAACCATGACCTTTAATTTTGACCTTTTCAGGGGCTTTTGTTCAGCAACTGCAGAAAAGGGCAGACAGAATAAAAACAAAAAAATGACTGTAAGAAAAATTAACCAGTATCTGGTTCTCATATTTTCATCCAATCGCCGGCAATCATCACGGCAGGGCCACTGTCATTCCTTTTGCAATATTACTCCCGCTAATCACTTTGCAGATGGCGATTTTTTCTTTAACAGTCGCCACTTTAATGCTGCCAGCTTTCTCAAGGCTTTGATCCAGCACTTCTCCAGTGTCAGGGTCCCTCAAGACTTCTGCTTTTCCCACATTAAATGTCTGGCCCACACTGACGCCTTCTCTTTCTCCCCGGTTTATATAGATTTTGTCCCCCTTGACTAAAATAACGGTACCTGACCAGGGTATACTCTCCAGCTGAGATACCATAAAATCTACGCCCTCATCAACGGCCGCTTCCATGGCTTTCCCGGCATTGGTCTTTTTAAAGCCCCCCACATCACCACTGAACCCTCCTCTCGAGAGTCCTATCGAAAGACCTTTTTTGGTAACCTTGCCGTAACACTTCTTGGAGGCCATTACCTGACCGGTACTTGAGTCAACAATATACATAACCACATTTATCTCGGCCTCACTTCCTCCACCTCCGATTCTGAAGCCTTTGAAGCCGATTCCGCCCCCACCGCCCTGAGTCGCATCAGAAAAATGTGTAATATCTCCCTTAACCAGCAACTGGGCCGGCGTCATCTGGCCTGTAACTACCTTCTTGCCGCCACCGGCAGCCCTTCCGCTTGAGGCAAAGTCCTGCTCTGCCATAGCCTCACGCCTCATATCCTTTTCGCCCAATACAATAAATCTTCCAGTCTGATTCAAACTGTCAGTAAGCACCGCACCCCATGCATCTCCAAGATCCCACTGGCCTCTCCAGTTTGACTTGTTTTCAAATTTGGCCACACTTATGGAATAGCGAAGGCCACCTTCAGCAGCAATACACTGAACACAAGGTACTGTGACCAGGCAAAAAAGAACCGCTAAACCGGATATTATTCCCAGACATTTTTTCATTTTCTCCTCCTTGTTGAGTCAATATTTTTATAACCACATCATTGTGGCATTTTTTTACTACTCATTTAGCCTGACTAAAAAATGACATTTATCTGGTTACATTTAAGAAGTTACAGACAATAAAATCCAGGCCGGGATTATACATTTCAAAACCCTTTTAGAAACCCACCGGATGGTATAGATTAATAGAGTAAAAAGAAGGTATTGTCAATGCCTGCCATTTTAATTAGATAATGAAACTCATAAAACCCTCTCAGGAAGCAAAATAGAAAACGTCGTACCCTGACCTGGCTTAGACTCAAACGAGAGCTCTCCGCCATGTTCACTGATGATTTTCTGTGTTACAGGCAACCCAAGGCCTGTTCCCCTGTAACCCTTTGTGGTAAAAAAATCGGCAAAAAGCCTTTTCTGGGTATCCTCATCCATACCTGTTCCATTATCCGATACAATAAATCTGACACCGCCTACTTCCGGTCTTTCAGTCCTGATTTTCACAATTCCCTTTCCGCTGACGATACCCTCGAGAGTACAGGCATCAATGGCATTAGTGATCAGATTTAATAAACAGCTGTGTATCGCTGTCTCGTCCATGGCTACTCTGCCCAGTCCTTCTTTCAGATCGTGTTCTATTTTAACTCCTGAAAGTTTAGCCCTTTCTTCCATCAAGTCGATAAGTTCCTTCACAAGGGCATTTGGATCAACCAGCTGGTATTTTGGTTTCCTTTCCCTGGAATAGATCAGCATATCCATAACAATAGTGCCTATCTGGTCTATATTCTTCCTGATCATATCCCAGCCTTTCCCTACCAGTTCTAAATCATTTTTGGCAATGGCCGAATTAAGCACATACGCACCACCCTGTAGTCCTGTCAGAATATTCTTAATATAATGTGCAAGTCCTGCCATTGTGCTTCCCACCGCCGCCATACGTTCAGCCTTCTCCTTTTCTTTCTGAAGCCTGTAGATTTCACGCAGATCCTGAATAAAAACAACACTCCCAACCTCTTTTCCTGCTTCATAGATAAGTGTGCCTGAAAGTCTTACGGGAATTATTTCCCTTGCTTTGTTCAGGTGATCCGCATCCATATTAATAATTTTGCCTTCAGGGCCAAACTTATTGCCGTAAAAAGCCTCTCTTATATCCTTAGCGGTTTTCTCTGAAAGTATTTCCCGATATCTGACACGTCCTATAATTTCTTCGGGCTGATATCCCAGGATTTCCATAGCGCCCCGGTTAAAAACAGTAATCTTCCCCTTTTTATCGGTTGCAATAATGCCATCAATAGAGTTTTGAATCAGATTTTGAACAAAAGACTCTCGCCTTTTGATTTCCTGAGTCATTTTAACCCGTTCTGTAAAATCCTGATAACTGACTATTGCTCCCTGTATGTTACCGGCTTCGTCTTTGATTGGCGCTGCGTTTATATAAAGATAAGCTCCTCCCTCTCCGAGATTGGGAACAAAAAATTCAGATTCATACCCATCTTCTACAACAGATGATTTGTGCAGGTTCATGGCACTGATTACTTTATCCATTCTCTCCGCGTCGTTATCGATGATTACATCAGCCAGAAGAGGCTTCCTGTGATCATAAAATGGTTCCCACTGCCTGTCTGTTCCTATCATCTCCTCACTACGAAAACCCGTCAGCTTTTCGCATGCCTTGTTCCAGTAAATAATCCGGTGGTCTTTGTTCAGGACAAACATTGGGGCCGGTGAACCATATATGATACCTTCTGCGGTTTTTTTCTGTCTTTCCGTCTCCAGCTTCGAGGCCTTTAATTCCTTTGTTCGATCCTCTACGTCCTTTTCCAGCTTCTTTGAATATGTATCTTCAAATTTATCAGGCTTATCTGACAGTATAAGATTTAAAAAAAACCTGGCCGAAGTACTGTTAATAAATTTTACATTATATGGCTTTTCACGCTCAATGAGCCTGCTTAATTCCGGGTCTCCGGTCAGATCAATAAGGAAGTCCAGATCTTTAATGGAGAAAATATCGTGATAATCAGCAGTAGTAATGATATTCAATGACAGGGCTCTTTCTATGGCCGGAGCTTGAGGATTTATATCAGCAATAATCAGAATATTAATATTATGTTTCTGTTGGGATTCTTCAAACAGTAAATCCAGCAATTTTATGCATCCATGTCCGCCTCCGATTATTGCAATATTCGTCTTTTTCATAATTTCAACACTTTTTTCAGCATCCTGATTACCTTCTGCGGATCCAACGGCTTCTCAAGAAAGCCTTCATGCCTTAGCAATCCGCCATCCTTATCTCCATTTAAGCTCCTGTCAAAAAAAGACCTCAGGTCAATCCCGGTTTCAGCAGAGACACCTGTAACCATAATTACAGGAATCATTTTGAGATTATTATCCTTTTTTAGATCTTCCAGCATAGAAATGCCGCTTTTCTGTGGCATCATCAAATCAAGAAGTACGAGATCAGGGTTTTCTGATTTTACTTTCTCAAGGCCTATCTGTCCGTTGGGTGCGTCAATTGTACTGAATCCGTTATCCTGAAGCAGAGTGGACAGGAAAAGCACGATGTCAGGGTCATCATCTACAATCAATATCTTTTTTGATATATTTAAAGCTCCATCGTTAATCATTACAGTAATCACGGCCCCCTCTCAGTAATTAAACAGACCCTGGATATGCCAGTTTAAAATGATAGTTAAACAGATGTTGACTAAATAAGGCCTGGGTTTCTCTCCTTCTGAATCCTTTTCAAGGCCTGCCAGAGCCTCTCCACCTGGATTCTGGTCTCATCGAGAGCCCCCTCATTATTTATTACAAAGTCGGCATACCTGAGCTTTTCTTCTATTGGAACCTGAGCCTTTAGAATGTTTTCGGCATCTTCTAAACTTATTTTATCCCTGACAACCAGACGCCTTATCTGACTTGCCCTTGATATATAAACTACAATGACCTTTTGAAAAAGCCCCTGAAGGCCTATTTCAATCATCAGCGGCATAACCCCATGAACAATTGCGCCGGGACAATTCTGACTTATATCATTCAGCCTGTTTTCAAACTCCTCAAAAATCAATGGGTGTGTAATGCTCTCAAGAACCTTCCTTTTACCGGGATTCCCGAATACGATGGCTGATATTTTTTTCCTGTCAAGACATCTGTCTTCCTGAAGGACATTTTTTCCAAAATATTCAACTATTTTTTCCCATGCCGGTTTACCGGGTTCAACTACCTGCCTGGCAAGGATATCAAAATCAATAATCTCTGATCCAAGTACTCTAAGTATTTCAGCTACGGCAGTCTTTCCTGTAGCAATACCTCCGGTCAAACCTGCAAGTAAAAAACGGTTGCTTTCCCGCTGGACCTTCAGTCGTTTATAGCATTCCAAAGACATTGAAGATTCAATCATAATATCCTTCTCAATTCTGATCGACAAAAAATGAACTATTCCGCCCCAGGAAGCGGGGGCTTGTCCGCCGTGTTTATGGCGGGCTTGTCTGCCTCCGGCAGATTTAACCCTTAGAGATCAAAAAACAATATTCAAATGTTATTCAAAGAATTAATCCCGCCTGTAGCGGGGAATTTATAGCTGGTAAATGTGTATATTCAGAATAACACAGTCAGGCATAGACAGTCATTCTGTCAAGTATAACAGTTTTGAAAAAGTAACTTTACAATTATCGGTTGATTATTAGCAGTCATATAGAGAGATATCAAGATGAATTTTCCTTCCTGATTTGGTGCAGGCATATGGACAGGGATTTTACTGAACCATCAGCGAAATAAGAAGTAACCTTCGGGAGATCAGCCGCGGGATAGCAATATCTTTTTCAAGTGACAGGGGCTGATACTTTGTCTATTATAAAGAAAACATATAGTTAAAGGCGTAAAACATACTAAATACTGCACTGGCCCTGAAATGCCATCTTTCCTTGATGCCTCCTCAACTGCAGGATGGGGCAGAAAATATACAGGTTTAAAAAAAAGGAACTGACATTACAATTTCATTCAGAGGATAAAAATGACTAATGTATTGATAGTGGATGATGAATTTAATGTAAGAAGCATGGTTAGTGAAATGCTTGAAATCAATGGCTATGAATGCACTATGGCAGCAAATGCCTCTGAAGCACGAGAATTTTTAAATAAAAACAGCTATGAATTGATCCTCTGCGATATAAATATGCCTGGTGAATCCGGACTGGATCTGATCAGATATTCTGTCGCACAATACCCTGAGACTGCAGCGGTAATTCTGTCCGGAGTCGATGATCCGATAATAGCGGAAGAAGCATTGAGAATCGGGGTATACGACTATATCATCAAACCATTTGAGATGAATGAAATATTGATAAGCACAGCCAGTGCACTTAGAAGACGTCAGCTTGAGATTGATAACAGGGCATACAGCGGAAGCCTGGAAAAAATGGTTAAGGAGCGCACCATTGAGCTTCAGAACACTGTTAAAAAACTACGGAATGCTTTAGAGTCAAGCATCAGTGCCATAGCTCTTACAGTTGAAATAAGAGACTCCTACACTGCGGGGCACCAGCAGCGCGTAGCCGCGCTTGCCGATGCAATTGCCAAAGAAATGGGACTTTCAGAAGACCAGGTTGACGGTCTCCATCTGGCTGGAGTAATCCATGACCTGGGAAAGATTGGCGTACCTGCTGAGATCCTCAGCAAACCCGGAAGAATAAGTGAAATTGAATTCGGCCTTATTAAAACTCACCCTCAAGTCGGTTTCAATATCCTGAAAGGCATGGAATTTCCATGGCCAATAGCAAAAATAGTGTTCCAACATCACGAGAGAATAAACGGCTCTGGTTATCCGTTAGGAATTTCAAATGGTGAGATTCTTTTAGAGGCAAAAATACTGGGCGTGGCGGACGTTGTCGAGGCCATGGCATCTCACCGGCCATACAGGGCTTCCCTTGGCATTGACAATGCCCTTGAAGAAATTTCCAATAACAGGGGCGTACTCTACGATTCTGAAGTTGTTGATGTTTGCCTCAAACTGTTCAGGAAAAATATCTTCAGGTTTGAAGAATAACAATCCTGAAAAAAGTCATCAAACATTATAACGCCTCATTCTCGAGTTTATCTCAAGCTTTTCCAGAGACAGTTTTACAACTTCTCCGGACTTACCATGCTGGATTAAATAATTTTCAAAAAATTCCTTAACATCTTCCTCTTTTCCAAGGCCGCATAAAGGAACAATTCCCTCTATAACTCTTTCATAATGCAGGGGATGCAGTTTTTCAAGTTCACATGTATGCTGAACAAACCAATCCCACAAATATGCTGTTGAATTTGGATTGCTGGCCATGGCCACTATTGACACAAATTTGTTCCGGGGAGGAACTTTTTTAAGGATATATTCTCCGGCTTTTTCTATTAAATGACTTTCACTGAACCAGCCGAATGCTGTCAGTATATTCATTCTTTCATGCTCACTGTCAGATGAAGCCAACCTTGCAGTAAATAATTCGTATGCATCTTCTCCGCTGCACAATGCTCCGGTCTGCATAATACTCTTCATAATATCCGGATGAACTGTCTGCCCGTTCATAAGCAATTTGAATTTGTCAGTTGCATATGCTACGGCCTCCTTTGAGCCATAAAGTACGGCATGTAATAAAATCTGGTCCCTGAGTATTGACGTTGTATGGTTTTCCTGTTTGACAGGATCATACCCGATCTTTGATAAAACACCTTCAAAAAGCGATTTGCCAAGTGATGCAATACGTGCCCGTTTTTCACCTTCCATTACTGAATATGCATGAAAAAGATCGTTGCTGATACCTGTTATCGGAAGAAATGCATCCTCATCAGTATAATTTGCAAGAAACTCCAGGTAATCATCAATTGAAATATCACAACTTCTGACTGATGCATAAAGATCATTTTGAAGGCCCCATCTGTCCTCTGCAGAAAGCTTTTTTCCAAGCACTAGTTCCCCGAGCTTGTTCAATACATCCTTGTCACAGTACTTAACCCTGTAAAATCCGGTTTGCCCGGTATTAACTTTATAAGCCGCAGCGTCACTTCCTAAGTCAAGGCTTGCCTGTCTATCCTGAAGCAGCGTTCTCATAACCATGGATTTGCCGTCGCGATAAAAAATCCTCACAGTAATTGGAACAATCCATTTCTGGCCTGACTCGTTTGGAAGAAAGGTAAACCTTTTCTGGGCAAGTGTTATCCGGTTTCCCTGCCTTTCTACTGTAATGAGGGGAAAACCCTTTTGTTCAATCCAGCTTTTCATAATCCTGGAAACCGGTTTTTCTGTAATGTTATCAAACGACGTCCAGAGATCTTTACTTGAAGAACAATCATATTTATATGTTGAGAGATAACGCCGGAGACCTTTAATAAAGCTGTCATCCCCGATAAAATCCCTGATCTGCCGCATTACACTTGCACCCTTATTATAAATGATCGGTGCAGTGCTCGGGTTAATAACGATGTGCTCACCCCCGGGTATCTCTATAGGAGTTGTCTCGTGCAGTGAATCCCTGTTAAGGGCAATACCGGTTTCGCCGATCAGAAACTGGTCCCACACACCCCATTCAGGGTAATAGTGACCCACAACGGCATACCCGTAAAACGTGGCGAAGCTTTCATTAAGCCATAGATACTTCCAGTCGGAAGGAGTAACAAGATTACCAAACCACTGATGGACTATTTCGTGAGCGATTATTTCACAAATCCTTTCTTCTCCTGCCTTGGATGTGATCCCTGGATAGTGTAAAAGGAGATTTTCCCGGAAGGTGATTGCACCCCAGTTTTCCATTGCTCCGAAAGCGAAATCCGGTATCGCTATCAGATCAAGTTTGGGCAGTGGATAATCAGTAGCAAAGATATCCTCACAAAAATCAAGGGCCTTCCTGCCGAAATCAAGCCCGAATTGACCATATCCTGTCATTTCGGGCACTGTTCCCACACGGACCAGCACCCTTCCCTTATCTTCAATGAATTCAAATTCACCGACGCCAAAAAACAGAAGATATGTTGACATTTTCGGTGTCTGCTTGAATTTAACAAGTTTTTTTCCGTTTCCAGCCGGACTTTGCTCTTTTATTCCTTCATTGGATATTGCCTTGAGATCATCATCAATCAGCATTTCTATTTCAAAGACAGCCTTGTCAACAGGCCGGTCAAAACATGGAAATGCTCTCCTTGCGTCACTCTCTTCAAATTGTGTGACTGCGATATATTTGTCTGCCCCTCCGGTTTTATATCCGCTTCTGTAAAACCCGGCCATCCTGTCATTAATTCGGCCTTCATAATCAATCCTCAGGACAATCTCCCCTGACATATGCTCTGGAAGAATAACAGTCAATTGTTCCTTTTGAGGATTCACCTTGAAATGACAATCCGGAAACGCCTCTGGCATCCTGACCCGGCAGCTCCAGATGGCCAGGTCGAGAATGTTCATGGATATATTTTTCACCGGTTTTTCAGCTTCAATAAAAATCTCAACCCATCCGGCAAATTTGAAGGTCCTTAAATCAGGCCCCAGATGAATCTTATAGTGTATCGGTTTGACTCTGACCATTCGCTCCCGCTCCTCTCTTTTCTTTTGCTACCCTTTTATCAGAATCTGCCCAGTCACTACGTACTCTATCAAGGAGTTCCCTGGCCCTTTCATACTCAATCTGCATCCCCTCCCAGCTGGGAGTAATAAAAATCTTCTGCATGAGAAGACCGTCATCATCAAACCACCTGGGCAGGACTCCGCCAATAAAATATCCCCTTGAACGCAGTATATCAACTGCTTCACCGACGGATTGAGAAGAAAGCTTGAGCCATACCTGAATGACTAAAACATCCTGTTGCCTCACGGCTATTTCTTCATTCTTAATGGCTGACTCAAAATCATCTCCCGTGTCCATGACAGCCAGCCTGGCTACCTGAGCAAAACTGAATACCTGTCTGTTTATTTCAGTCTTTGAACTTGAGGATAATGACTCATCAGAAATCATTATTTCACGTTTGTCATCCAGACCGGAATAAATAAAGCGAAGGTTATCCTCATAAACACGCGGCAAAAAAATCCTGTGGGGTCTTGGCTTAAGAGTTAAAAATTCCAGAAGGGAAGCAACCCGCCCGGCAGCACTTTTTTCCTTGGTGTAGGCAGTCGCCGGCATCAGGTCTACTTCAATAGCCTGGGTAATCCAGCCAAGCCCCCTTGCCAGACGCTGTGAAAACACATGATTGCATACGGATTCTCCATAGAGCCCGTCAAATCCGAATTTACTTGATGCCATTTCCATACCGTGGGCAACCATCTTCGTAAAAATACCTTTACCGCCCCTGTAATATTTATGAACCAGTCCGGCCCCGGATTCATATATTCCCTCGTACGGAACGCTGTTATACATGGCGTTATGGCCAACGATGTCACCATGTTCCGTTCGTGTAACGCTTGAGATTGTCCTGCCTCTGGCATTTTCCTCAATCAGTTTGCCTGGATTTATATATGTCTCAATAGGGTACCCTTTTCCGTATACCTCCAGGAAAAGCTGAGTAACGCCTTCGGCGTCCTCAGGCCGGAAAAGATCTACCTCCCAATTCTGTCCCGGTTCTATATTACGGTTATTCTTCTTATTTTCAATCATATAAAGTTCCTTATACTGATGGCAGCTGGTTCACTTCAAGCATCTCGTTATTCTTTTTTTCACGCCTCAGAAAAGGCGTCATACACAGGCAGATAAGAATGAGTACACAGCAGAAATAATACAGTACCCTGTAACTGAGTCCTCCAAGAATAATGCCGCCTGCAATGGGGCCCAGAAACAACCCTCCCTGAAACATCTCAAGGCCCAGGTTGGCATTCAGCACCCTGTATTTAGGGGGTGAAATGTCAAAGAGAATGCCGTTAAGAAGTGGCATTGCAACTCCCCAGGCCAATCCAAAGATCAGGCCCAGGGAATAAAACAGAACTGTGCCTGTTGTGTTGGCCAGAACCAGGTATGCAATAAAGAGGATGATAAAAGACACTGCCAGCAGGAGCGGCTTGCTGCCTCTGTCAAAAAGATGGCCCCCCAGCACTCTTACCATGATCTCTGTAAAAGTGCATATGGTAAAAAACCAGCCTGGATTGGTGATGTTAAAGGTATGTGCAAACAGTGTAATAAAATAAAAGGCCATAGAAAATGCCGAATAAAGAAGCAATGATATAATCAGAAGCGAAATCACACTGACGTCTTTAAGGTTAGATATAAATTCCCTGGCAGTAATCTTCTTTTCTTTTATCTCTTCCCTGCCCTTGATCACAGGCTCTATCAGCCGAAGCAGGACAAAAACAGGCAGCATAAAAAGGGCTGTAAGACAGAGTACCGGGATATAACCTCCCAGCAATTCTGTCAGAGGGTCCAGTAAAGGCGGCATTACAGCAAAAGGCAGAAGCGTAATGACTGACACCATTCCAAAAGCCTGACCGCTCCTTGACTGCGGAATACACCCAACCAGTCTTGCCATTACCGCGCTACCCACGACAACGTAGGCACCACCGTGCAATATTCGAACTAATGCCATACTTAAGACGCCTCGAGCAGGATAATAGAGGAGGAGAAAAATTATCACGCCTATAGTTCCAAAGAAAATCCATCTTCCGGAATTATCTGGATGCAGCATCGGGCTTATGATCGGTCGAATTATCAGGCCTGTGAATGAAAACAGGCCAATCAGCAGACCGATCCATTCGTGTTCAATATGCAGATCAGTAGCAAGGTAATGATGCAGCTGAAAAAAAACAGCTACATTACAAAAGGTCAGGAATATGATCGAATTTAAGACTATGAATTCTCGTGTAAAAAGTCTTTCAGGCCGTACCATGCTGAATTACTCCGATCGGTCCAATAATCCTTCAATACGGAGGATCAGATTCCCTGACACCTGCCGTCGATATTCGGCACTTGCCCGGACATCATCAATTGGGTTTACCGCCTTCCGCGCCAGATATGCCGCCTGCGAACAAAAAAGCATCCGGCTTCAGCGCATCCTCGGGGTCAAAGACCGCGGGCAGCGGATCATAATCCATAACTACTTGCTCAAGGGCTCGATTTACAGTTTCTTTGTCTTCAGCTATTACCAGAGCAACTGCATCACCGCAATGCCTCACCCTGTCATCCGCCAGCACCGGCTGATCCTTTCGGACAACGCCCTGACGGTTTGATCCCCTGACATCCTTATATGTAAGCACATCAATAACGCCCGGTATTTTTCTGGCTGATTGGACCTCAATACCTTTGATCACAGCATGTGGTATGCCTGCCCGTTTAACCCCGGCCCACAGAAAATTCGGGCTGTAGTAGTCAACGGAATATTTTTCCGTGCCTGCAACCTTGGCTCGGGCATCAATTCGGGGCATGGACCTGCCTATATTACTCATATTGCTCAAGCCCTTCACTTCAGTTTGAAATTCATTTCGTTTAAAAAGACATCCATTGTCATGGCGGAGTTGTATATTTTTCCTCGATCCTTTTTTGTCATTTCGAAGCGAAGCGAGAAATCTTGATTTCAATAATTTTAGTTCCGCCTGCGGCGTGACCAAGATTCCTCATAACACTATAGCGTGATTCGGAATTTTATCAGTCTTTTACCAGCCTTTGGCTGGCTGGCTGAGACATTTTTAATAATTATGACACAGTCTCCAAGTCCGGCATGACGATTTATGTTTTTAATTGCCGCGTTACAGATGTCACCAGTCAGGTTAAAATCCTTGACAATGCCTCAACAAATGCCTCCATGGCCTCTCTTGTAGAGACGGTCAGCCGGATGTAATTAGGAAAACGAAAACCCGTCATTGTTCGTATCATAACCCCATATGCCATCAGTCTGCGGTAGGCAAGTGTATCGCTCATTGGAAGCTTGATCATCATATAGTTTCCCTGACCGCTTACATAAGGCAGGCCCAGATGCCTGAGTTCCCGGGTGATTAATTCCTTGCCCTTTGCAACCATCTCACGGGTTCTAAGGATATGTTCATGATCATCAATCGAGGCCAGGGCAGCTTCCTGGGCCAGTACGTTTACCGAATAAACAACACATGTACGACGTATTATATCAACCACCTCCAGGTCTCCGGCA
>Ga0209203_1001391_pt1 | contig 17875 bp, 9 predicted proteins | sample AD_UKC109_MetaG_FD_184423 | JGI IMG/M metagenome (GOLD analysis project Ga0209203, IMG submission 184423) | Active sludge microbial communities of municipal wastewater-treating anaerobic digesters from Hong Kong - AD_UKC109_MetaG (SPAdes)... | ecosystem: Engineered > Bioreactor > Anaerobic >... | reverse complement strand
ATTTACCATAGACTGCGTGACAGAATAGAGGCTCATATCTGCATTGCCTTCACAGCTTACTGCATATACAAAGACCTGGAAAGAGCATTGTATCAGGCCAAATCAACACTGTCACTGAAAAAAGCAGCAGAAGTCACTCATAACATGTACCAGATAACGTATACCCTCCCTGCATCCAAACACACAGAAAGTCATCTGCTTAAGATGGATCAAGAGCAGCAAGAACTATACGATATTATCCAAAATAATTTTTAGGGTGTCCCAATGCGGAAAACAGGAAAAAGACCAATGGCCGGCGGAGCCGGTCAGGGATTTTGTTGCTAAGGCACCCCTGATGCGGATCACGCCAGTAATCCGCTAATGCCGCTATCAATAATAATCATATTTTTGTCACCAGTGCAAGCAAGGCATTTGATTAAACCATGACTGATAAACGGGATCTCACAAGAGCACTGGGCCTTGGATATGTCATTATTATTGTCATTTCCAATATACTCGGATCAGGTGTCTTTAAAAAGATCGCCCCCATGGCTGCAGAGTTGCACTCATCCGAATGGATATTGCTGGTATGGCTTGCAGCAGGGATAATAACCCTCTTCGGTGCGCTGAGCAACGGTGAGGTTGCCGGAATGCTTGCAGATACCGGCGGTGAATACGTCTATCTGCGAACCATCTACGGCCGCTTCTTCTCGTTCCTCTACGGATGGTCCCTCTTCACCGTGATCCAGACAGCTGCAATATCAGGCGTGGCTTACGTCTTCACTCAGTCGCTCAACAGCATAATTCCCATCCCGGAGATTCTTCCTTCATTGCATGAATTTTCAATCGGAGGGATCTTTCATCCGTTCCGGGATTTCGGGATAAAGCTTACTACTATCCTGCTGATACTTTTCCTTACATTTCTGAACATGTCCGGTCTGAAAAGCGGGGCATGGGTTAACAAGGCCGTTTTGCTTCTGGTCGGCGGGGGCCTGCTGGCAATTGTAATAGCAGGACTTACCGGTGGCCATGATTCTTCTTCAGTGACCCGGGCAGTCAGTGAAACGGCAGCCGCCAACACCGTTACCCTCTCATCTTTTTACACTGCAATGCTTGCCGCCTTCTGGGCATACCAGGGATGGGTATCGGTAGGCTTTATTGGAGGGGAGGTAAAGGATCCTCACAGAAACATCCCGAGAGGTATCATCGCCGGTGTCGGCATTGTCATTATCGTCTACCTGGTGGTGAACTATACATTTCTTAACCTGCTATCCATCCATGAGCTTAAGCAGATTAACGATTCCGGCAACCAGATAGCCGGCATAGAGGCTGTCAGAGGTATATGGGGCAACGGTGGAGTGCTGTTCATTTCGGTTCTCATCCTTATCTCCACCCTTGGCTGCACCAATGCAAGCATCCTGACCGGGGCCCGGCCGTATTATGCCATGGCCCGTCAGGGGCTGTTCTTCAGCGGAGCCGGCAGGCTTAACAGCAGGAACGTTCCATCCGCATCTTTGCTCTGGCAGGGAATATGGGCATCGATACTCGTGCTCTCGGGCACGTTTGACCAGCTGACTGACATGCTCATCTTTGCAGTCTATATCTTCTACGGTGCCACTACTGTGGGAGTCTTCGTCCTGAGACGCCGCATGCCCGATGCGCACAGACCTTACAAAACATGGGGATATCCGGTAGTGCCGGCACTCTTTATTCTCTTCTGCCTGGGGCTCTTCATGAATACGATTATTACAAGGCCCCGTGAGGCCGGGATAGGCCTTACTCTTATCATGCTGGGAATACCCGTTTACTTCCTGTTACTAAGAAAAAAGAGGAACAGGGATGATTCCGGGTCGAGGGAGACTCAGAACTGAAGCTTCATCGAGATCCCGCCGTACCTGATACGCAGGTTAAGGCTTGTAAGATCTTTCAGAGGCAGCTGTATAAACGGCTCAAGAAGCAGGTTACTTGTTTTACTGAACGGGAAGGAGTACCCTGCTGAGAAGTTGGCAAGCCCCAGAAGATCGACCCGGTTTAAAAATTCCTGCTCACTTTCAATCCTGGCGGTGGTTGTAACCGACTCGTACGAGGTTGCACCGGTATAGGCGTCGTACAGAGTCTTTGTATAGGTATTGTCAAAGCTGCCAGTCATGCGCTGGTTCAGATAGAACACTGTTGACGCACCGGTACTGACAAACAGGTTCGTACGTGTCCGTTTCCGGATTGAGAAGAGGAAATTTACCGGAATCTCCATTGATACCACATCAATATCTGCTTCATAGGATGTAGTGGTACCGGACAAGCCGTCCAGTTCCGGTGCAGCATAATCCAGAGCCCTGTCTCCACCTGAGATGATGCTTTCAGGTGTGCCTTCCACTCCGTAGCTGTGCCGTGCCATTGCCAGGCCGGGACGAACCGATATCCTGCGTGTGAGCTGCCGCTCCACATAGAATCCTATTGAAACACCCTGGGCAGCGGTTGTCGTATTGTCAATACTGGCCATCATTCCTGAAAAGCCTGTCATGAGGGTTGTTGTCATCTTTTCCCGGGGCAGCACTATATAATCACTCAGCGCCCTTGTGGGTGTCAGGTTCAACCTGACAACATCAGCATCATCAGTCAGCCTTATCTCTGCGGGATCAGCTGCAAGATCCACCCTGGTAAGAAGACCGGCAGGAATGGGTTCTCCGGCAGTATTGACCGCCAGCTCACCAGCCCAAACTTGATCAACATTGCCTGGTACCGTCGCAGCTCGGGGCATTGCTTCGGTTACTACGGGCTTCACTGCAGCGACTTCAGGCTTCGCTGTTGCAACATCAGACTTAACTTTAGCGGCTTCGGGCTTTGCTTCTGCAACTGCAGACGTAACTTCAGTGACTTCAGTCTTTGCCGCAGCCACTTCAAGGCTGACAGCAGATGTGTCATCCTTTCCGGTTGCAAGTCCCGACAGCTCTTTCCGGGTCTCCTGTGCCAGCCTGGCTTCTGATTCGCCGGCCTTACGATTGTAAAAACGGGCGGTAAAAAGCACCCCTATAGTCACCAGTACAGCTATCGTGGCGGCCCTGGCCCACAGCGGAATTATCAGCGTGCGGCGTTTACTCCTGCCATGCTTCCTGATATAGGCATTCCATCCCTCATCTGCGAGATGGTCGGCATTATAATTCTCAAATGCCTCCTTTGCCTTCCGGCTGAATATGTCATCAAAGTTCTTCATGACCTTTTTTAATCGGAGTAAAATGTTTGCTGTAAAGCTCTCTCAGCAGCTTCTTTGCTCTCGCGAGGTTTGATCTCGAGGAGGAAGCTGTAATCCCCAGCATCTGACCTATCTCCTCGTGGGAATAACCCTCAATCTCGAAGAGGTTGAAGGTCAGACGATATTGCACCGGGAGATGGCTGTACAGCTTAAGGATGTCATTTGCTGAAAGCTCTGCCTCGATATCCGGGTCCTGCTCCCCGGCTTCAGTAATTTCATCTATTGACAGGGAATCACTGTGCTTCAGGTTTTTCCTGTAGGAATCAATAGCAGTGTTTACCAGTATCCTGCCATACCAGCTTTTAAACGGCCTGGAGGAGTCATAGTCCGAAAGGCTCCCCAGGACTTTCATATAGCTGTCATTAACTAATTCCATGGCTTCGTAATTATCCCTGGTATATCTGATGCAAACTGACATTGCGAAGGAGAAGTACCGTTTGTAGAGGACCTCCTGTGCGCGGATCTCTCCATTGGCACATCTCCTGATAAGTTCAGAGTCAGAATGTTCATGACCATCCAGGGTTCTCTTGCCCATTATACCGCCAGAAATCAAGTTTCCCCGAAATAACTCAATTCGGGCGATATTCTGTAAGCAATATTCATTTTTCTCGTTTTACATAAAGGTAAAACCAAACTGCAATTCCAGCCTGTTGAAATGCGTTATGGTTTCCCTGATAGTGTTTCCACCCCACCAGTACAGATTCTCACGGAATATGACTCTCTGGTACCTGTATCCGATACCGAGAGTGATTGCAGTTTTCCTCCAGGTAAACATTGATATGCCGGCTCCGGTACCGAACAGGAACCCGCCTTCGGAATTCCGTTTCAGCGAAGAGTATTCAACAACTGTTGCTCCCTGGTCACCGGTTGCGAAGCTGTAGCCAGCCCTGAGCCACGCGTAGGGAGAGACACCCGTGCTCAGCGGTGTATATCTTATATCTGCGTACAGGGGGACAAGAACCAGATCCAGCTCTTCTATCCCCGAGCCTATGCCAACAGCCAGACCATTGCTGAATTGGTAACCGTTTGACAGGTGAATACTTGCATTTTTCCTGTTGATCTCTTCGCTTTGCCCGGTGAGGAGACTGGTTGAAAACCTGATGTAATAACCCGTAGACTTCAGGTTGTTCTTAATCGGATATCTAAGTTTTTCAAGCGATGATACCTGTGACTTGCCGATACGCAGAACCTGAGGGGTCAGAATCTTTAAATCGAGGTAGTCCGCAGAATCGGCAACGATGGCCCCCCTGATCCGGGAGCCATCGTTAAGCACTACAGTATACCTGCGTTGCTGTCCTGTTGCGGAGAGTGTGAACAGGACACAGACCGCTATTGCAGTAAACCGGATCATATGTCTAGTCTTCTGTAATGTCCAGATGACTTATCTGAATAATATTCTCAGGGTCAGAATAGTCATATTGGTAAATGCCGTCTTCACCTACAAGCATCAGGATGCCGTTCACAGGTATCACGTCATAGGTATCGAAGTCGGGGTAATGTGCAATCCTGTTGGTTATGATGGCCAGCGGGTCAGATTTGTCGTAAATCTTAAGACCCGCCGCGCCATCGCAGACAAACAGAAGGTCGCCATCGGTTCCCAGCCCGTGAGGATTGAACATCGGGTATGATTTTACAAGGTATGGGTTTGCCAGTGAGGATATGTCGATCACCTCCAGCAGGTTCTGCCCGTTGTTGCACATGTTTCCGGTTCTCAGTGTAACGTACGCATACTGGCCGTCTACAACAACAGGGTCGCAGGCTCTTATATGATCATACGCTGAAACATATGATGGTTTTTGAGGATCGGCAAGGTCAAAGATCAACATCCCGGTTGTCGTGCCAACAAACAGTTTATCCTCAAGACGGAATAGTGTCTCCATGTTACGGGGCATAACCACGCTGTCAATGACTGCCATCTCAGTTACCGTGGTTATGTCCACTGTTTTCAGCCTTGTTGGTACGGCAATAACATACAGGTAGTTGTCATTCAGCATGAAACGGGCCATTGAGCCGCCGGTACCGCTCCCCCCGGTCCACTTGGCCCCGGATTCGGCGGCTGCCAGGAAGTCCATCCCTCCACGGAATATCCATCCGCCTTGTGTATAATCCTCCATTTTCTCGGTAATCTTCTTCACCTCCCAGTCAACTATTACCCCTTTGGATTTATCCACCATCGCATAGGGAAACCATTCCTCCCCCTCGGGAACGATCTCGGGGAAAACATTTTCAATCCGGTCAATCTCAACGGGATTGTCAAGGTCTGTTATGTCAATGGCAAGCAGGTCAATAAAACTGTCGGCGTAAAGGATGTTCCCCCTGATTGCCATGTCAACATTGCCCATGATCTCATAAAAGGCCACCTTCTGGGGGTTTGCCGGGTTTGAGTTGTCAATTATGTGAATGCCTTTGCCATACTCGTTAACAAAGAGATACCCGTCTTTGAAGTACATTTTTCCTGGGTGGGAAATTTCAATGGGTGCGCTCTTTTCAAAGCTTGCCCTGAAGTCGTCATATGCCATGTAAACAGGCACATTGGCCTCATAGGTGATCAGTTGTTCTGTCCTGTCATTGCAGGCTGTGAGGGCCGCCATCATGACGAGCAGAAATGTTGCGGACTTGATAATGTTTTTCATTTACGGCTTATTTCCAGGTGTTCAGGTAATATGTTAATTATTCCGGCCGGTTTCCCGGCTTGTTAATTCAGCGGATTCACAACCTGTCCTATGAAGAGGAGGGTGTTTGTGGTCCGTTCACGTATGGCAAACACAAAAGGCCTGTCAATTTTGAATTCCTGCGGCTGGGGCGGCAAGCTTGTCAGTTCAATACCGATTGTTGTAACTGCAGCGGCTTCAGTTCCTTCCTCATCAACCTCCACGAATGTGTTCTGCTTCACGAAGCTGACAAAAATGGAGGCGTCTGCAATTCCTGAAAGGTCTGCCAGTCCGGGACTGAAGGCATCAAGCATCCCCATGCTCTGAAGCTGGTCATTCAGGTACTTCTCGTAGGAAAATTTGAACTTCGGCATGTATACGGTCAGTTCGCCGAATTTTTCCTGATTGTCAAATGCCGATGTGATATTGTTCCAGCCCTCCACGTCAAATGTTGCATTGAATTCTGTGAGTGTTCCATCCGGAACTATCACCACCATTGTGAAATTAGTCTGGCCATAGGGCATCTCTACTGCCCTGTAACCGGTTCCGTATGCAACCCTGGACCCAACATCTCCCTTCATTGTACGTACATCAACGGAGCCTGAACCGCTTGTGTGGAATGCCCTGTCGGAAGTCAGGTCCTTGTCGAACTGGTAGCTCCAGTCGCCCTTGAAATAGAGGGCATTCATGATGAACATCACCGCCTCTGCAGAAATCTCATTGAGAACTTTCGGGATTTTGCCGTTTGTATTGTCGCTGGCCCATTTGTTAATAGTTGTCAGCGCTGAGGGAAGTGAAAAATCCAGGCCGGCAATCTCCGCATCAAAATCATTTTCCATTGTAGCGAGGAAAGGATTTTTTACATTGAATCCCTGCCTGTAGAATATCGCGTTTGCCAGGGCAAGTTTTACTTTAGGATCGACATCAAGCAACTGGGATACGAGGCTTTTGTAGACTTCATTAATTTCGCTGATTGTCATCTCTTCAGGATATTTCAGCGTCCCCTTCAGCTGGTCATATGTATCTCCCGCACAGCCGTTGAGAAGCATTGTCAGCGCAGCGCTGGCGCTGAGCGGCGAAAGCATAAGATTTTTATTCTCAGCCCCGGCAACCTTCGTAAAGAGCTCAATGCCGAACTCATTGCCATATGCTATGACTTCGGCGCCTTTGGCTGTCAGCTCAATGGTTTTTGGGGTCAGATCGGGCTCCTGGCCTGGATCCTTGGAACATGATGTCAAACCGGCGAAAGCCAGGAGATACAAAGCTATTAATACAGGATTTTTCATACTGATCTTTTTAAGTTATGGTTCTACGGAATTCAGGTTGTTTATATCCTAATACGAAACTGGTCGCCGGAACGCTGCAGAAAGATCAGATATGACTTCATATTTTATAATTAAGTCGCTGTAAAAGTGGCAGAAATCAATTTTTTTGATAGATTTACGTTTACTTCTACAACAGAATAACCCCTTCATGAGTAGAAACAGTCGTTTAAAACTGGTTTTGTTCTTTCTGTTTGCAGTAAACTGTCACTTCTTCGCTCAGGACCTTTCCTCAATTTCGGAGCAGGATCCATTCAGGATCAATGGCTCCGTCACTGCCAAACTGCAGCTATACAACACTGACAGGGATAATCCCTCCAGGTCGCCATTCATGTGGTACCTGCAGGGGAGTCCCGTGATCACGGTGTACGGCATTGTGCTGCCCTTCTCCTTCAGACTGAGTGAACAGCAGAGAGACTTCAGACAACCTTTCAACCAGTTTGGTGTCAGCCCTTACTATAAGTGGGCGAAGCTCCATCTTGGTTACAGGTCACACAGCTGGTCGACCTATGCGCTGGCCGGTCACTCCATCACGGGTGCCGGGCTGGAGCTGACGCCCGGGAAGTTCCAGGTGGGATTCGCAACAGGAAGACTCCTTAAGCCTGTCAGGTACCTCGATAACCCCGAGAACATCAGGCTGCAGACTCCTGCCTACAAAAGGACCGGTATGGCCCTCAGGCTTGGCTATGGCACTTCAACGAACAATGCCAGCCTCGTAATACTTAAGGCGAAGGACGATTCGACCTCGCTTGGTGCGGTACCGACGGAATACAGGCTCACACCCGATGAAAACCTCGTCGTCTCTTTTCAGACAAAGCAGACTATTGCCAAAAAGTTCCTCTTTGAGGCAGAGGTTGCACAGAGCCTTTACACGAAGGATATCCGTACCGCCCTCTCCGATTCGACAGGTGATGTGATGACGAAAATCTTCTCTTCGCTCATTGCAAATCACGAGTCCACTACCTCAAGCAACGCCTTCAGAGCTTCCGCAGGGTACCAGTCTGACCTGTTCAGCCTGATGTTGAAGTATCAGCGGGTAGAACCTGATTTCCGCTCCATGGGTGCCTACTATTTTGCCACTGACCTGAGCAATATTACAATAGAGCCATCGCTGAAACTGATGCAGAAGAAACTGACCCTGGCCGGAAGTGTGGGGACACAGGTTGACAATCTCAGGAACGACAAGAACCTTCGCACGCGCCGTACTATAACCTCTGCCCGTGTGAATTTCGTGCCGGTGCCGCAGTACAACCTGAGCGCCTTCTTTTCAAACTACGGGCTGGCTCAGGAATCGGGACTCCTCTCCATAGACACCCTTCGCCAGAGCGAAGTGGCACAGGCCACAAGCCAGATCGGTGTGACACAGTCGCTGAATCTGACCGGAGAAAGGCTGGCTCATAACCTGATGGTTAATTACAATTATCAGAAGCTTAACGACAGGAATGAGAATACCTCGCAGTACAGCGAATTCTCCACAAATATTATTTCAGCAAATTACTTTATCACCTACATCCCGTTCAGCATAAACGGGTCAGCAGCATTCCTGTACACGCACTTCGCACAGGATACCGTGGTGACAGTTGCCTACGGGCCTTCAGCGGGTCTGGGCAAGTCATTCCTGAAGAACAAGCTGAATGCTTCGGTCTATGTTTCATTTATGAACAACAAGGTTCAGGATGCAAATACAGGAACCACGGGTATATACTCTCTTCAGCTGGGCTACAAACCTTTCAGAAACCACCGTTTCGCGCTGAAGTACAACTACAGTAAGAACAACCGGTTGTCAACCGGAACCAATTCCTACTATGAGAGCAAGGTCGATTTTGACTATACATACACATTCTGATAAAGAGAGATGCTGATGAAAAGAAGAAACAGAATACTTCGGCACTTTTTACCGGTAATATTGGTGTCACTCCTGTCCGGCACTACGCTTTTCTCACAGCAGGAGCTGACGGTCAATGTCATGGTCAGACCACCTTACGGGACGCAGCTTGATCTTTATCCCGGGCTGACCACGGTGACAATCACCTTTCCCTACTCGGCGAGCGGGATTCTCTTCTTTCACATCAAGGGCAACAACGGTGTGGACCTGATAACCTCTCCCGATTATTTCGGCAATGCCGTCAACATAAATGCCAATGAGATCAACCAGTTCACCGGCAATGATATTTCGGGATACTTTGAATATCAGAACCTGATAAGCAGGGGTATTCCCATGCAGGAGCTGATTGAAAACGGACTTCCCGAAGGGACCTACCAGATCTGCGTCAGGGTGATGGGTCCTGACGGGGCATGGATTTCGCCTGATGAACCGATGGGCTGCTGCAACTTTTTCAACATACGCTACGGGGAGCCTCCGATGACTGTCAACCCGCAATGTGGCGCCACCATAACCCAGCCTTCAGTGCAAAACATTGTCTTCAGCTGGACTCCCGCCACCAATGCTCCGGCATGGACACAGTACACACTCAAGATTGTGGAGCTGATTGACTCAACCCAGAATCCTGATGCGGCCATGTTGTCGGCAACCGAACCGGCCTTTTTCGAGACGGAACTGCAGGGAAGGTTTTCATTCCTCTACGGCCCGGCACAACCCACCCTGGAGAAGGGCAGGATATATGCCTGGCAGGTTATTGCCGAGGAGCGGGAGACACAGGCCAGGTTCTCAAACAATGGCCGCAGTCCTGTCTGCTGGTTCAAATGGGATCCCTTTGAACCGCCTTCCATAATGATTGATGCTCCCGCAGAAAAGATAGTTGCCGGCGGGGCAAAACTGGAGTCCGTAACAGGCCCTGGCCAGATCCCGGTCTCTACAGTTTCCGGGAGGCTTAACTATAAGTTCAAGGGGACATCCTCAGCTTCTTCTGTTTCGCAGACTGCTTCCCAGTTCGGAACGTCGCAGTCCAATAACCAGGTAACCACGTCACAGTCTACGCCCCAGCTCAGCCAATCGCAGTCTGCCATACAGTTAGCCAATGAAGGATTGCAGTACAATGTCAGCGATGTCAGTCCGGCAAATTCCAATCCGCTCAAAAATGTAAAGGTGAGCCTGATTGTGTCTTATGTACTGAAGGGGACAATTAACAACCAGTCATATGACGGGATGCCGGTTGACCTGAGTAATATACTGAATGATCAGAATTTCATGGAGGCCTTTCCTGACCATGGCAAAGTTCTTGCCACGGCAACCACAGCATCCGACGGCAGCTTCTCATTCACCTTCCTGAATACGTCACAGGATTTGGGCCTTCTGGATGAGGATGCCTACTGGAAATCGGGCGGGGGTGAATTCTTCGACATGATGACCGGTAAGGTCTACAAGGTGTACAGGCTGCTTGTGGAGAATAAATATTACTGCAGTCCTGATATCAATATCAAACTCGATCCGTGGCAGTCACTGGATCTTGGTACGCTCGTATCTTATGTCAAGAGTTATAACCTGAAAGTGCATACCTCCTGGACCACCTCGCAGTTCTGGGATGTAGTGGGAGGACAAGGCAAACCGCTTGATAAGGTCAAAACGGTACTTGAGAGGAGGACGGATGTGCCGGCTGTGCCCCGGGATGAGGCAGTACAAACCACATCGGGAAACATCCCCTCATTCAATGTCTTCCCCAAAAACTTAACATCAGGAATTACCGGAGAAGATGGCACCTATACCTTCAGGAACCTGGTGCAGCATGATCCGGACAATCTTCAGGACAGGTATTATGTTGTTTGCGAGCCTGACAAGGTAACCGGTCTCTATATCTTCAAGAAGTCGTCGAAGCCCTTCTATCCGCTTTATGATAAGGACAAAAATGAGTTCCCGTTCAATTCACTGAGGTATCTCGACACTGCTCCCGGCATGCCTGCAACCCAGTATGAGGCTTACGGCGAGGAGATCACCTGGAACAGCCAGTTGCAGGTAAAAACTTATGAGCTCAGTATCCAACTCTACCCCGGTAAGCCCAGGATAGCCGGCAAGGTCGAGACAGAACAGGTTGGGACTAAACCGCTCAGCAATATAACACTGATGGTGCTCAGCACCTACAAGAGAGCTTCCGATTTCAATATTCCTGTGCGCACAGCGAAGACCGATGCGAAGGGGTATTATGAATTTGACAATCTCGATGTGGAACTTGGCGATTTCAATACCGAAGGTCCTACGCAGGTAATCGGCCCGGAAAGATCCCTGTTCTGTACTCCGGCAGGGTATAAGGGCGAGACACGATATTACGAAAAACTTATATGGGGGCAGCAGAAAATCGAGGATATCCTCCTCGAGCCTGACGGGTTGCTGACGGGATATGTTACTGATGAGACAGGTCTTGCCGTTGCAGCTGATATCCGGGTGGATGACCTGGCATTTGCCTCCACCACCCCAAGGTTTGAGTATGACCAGCCTGCGGGCGACGGCACACTGCCGTCAGGCCTCCCGAATTCCGGAGGCGGTACTCTTCCGTCAGGTATGCCTGGTTCTGGCGGTGGAACCCTGCCTTCCGGTCTCCCGGTATCAGGCGGCGGCCAGCCGACAGGCAACAATGCTTCCGGCGGCGGTGGCGTCAGTACGACGGGCATACAGGCCTCTGGTGGTGCCATCCAGCAAGCAGGAGTCCAGAATGCAGGCAGTCTCCAGCAAACCGGCTTCCAGGGTACAGCGCAGTCTTTATTGCCCTCAGATGTGAAGCAGGTTTTCTCCATCAAGGCACCCTCGGGCAAACAGCGTACATTGACAATCATACCGAAGAATCTCGGCTACTCAACGGAGACATACACCGTGGATGTGCCAAAAGCCACCACGACTTCAACGGGCCAGGAGCAGAAACAATATATTGTCTACAAGATGAAGAAGAGGGTGCGGTTCATTGTGGCCGAGAAACCCTCGGGAAATGTGTTTTTGGCAACGAATCTGAAGGCTGTTCCCGATGCAGAGGTAACCCTCAAAATCCCGGGTGCTGAGATAACTCAGATGACTGATCCCAGGGGCACAGTCGTCTTCGAATTCGATAACAACGGCACCTCATTCACCTTCGATATAACCCCTCCGGAGGATTCAGACCTGGAGAGTGCCAGCTATACAATCAACGGCGTCACTGACACCAAAACGGAGGTTGTCTACCCCGCTGCCCTTCTCAAAAAGGCAACCCGCATCACCGGCAAGGTAACAATCGGCAACGAACAGCTTGCCGGTCCGCTTGAAGGCGCCACGGTATACATTGATATGGGTAACGGCAACCGCATGGAAACCAAAACCGACAAGAGTGGTAGCTACACCCTTAAAAGGGTGCCGAAACAGCCTGCAATGATAACTGTCTGGGCGTCAAAACCAAATTCCGTTCCCAATGTAATAAGCAAGTCGAAGCAGATAATGCTGCAGGATCAGAACGTGCTCAATTTTGACCTGCAATATGACAAGGAGATAGCAATCGAAAACATTTTTGGCTTCGAGGCAGACATAAAGAAGAAGGAGAAGCAGAGTGACGGCACTTACCTTGTCAGCGGTGCCCTGATAAACCTTCCGGCCAACCCCAACTTCAAGCTGGCAGAGGAGAGCCAGACTATTCCTTTCACAAAGCTTAAAATAAAGAAGAGTGGCGCCAGTACCTCCGGTGTACCCCTGGGCGTTCCGGTCGCAACTGAATTCAATACCGATGTCAAGGAGTTGCAGCTTCTGCTGAACGGGGCATTCGGAGTATTGCAAACCCCTGCCTCGGGAACAGTGATGAAGGTAGGCTCCGAGAACAACAAGGGACGGATCATGGGTAAGGCCGGGATAATGAAAACATCATTCCAGTATTCCGGGAATTACATCACTTTCCAGGATAACATTCCAGTCTACCTGACCGGTCAGCCCGGTAGCACCCAGTTATCAGTTGTTACCCTGACGACCGCCGATTACCCGGCAAAAAAATGGGGTATTGCCGGTGCCGGGGGTACAGACATACAGTTTGAGCTTCTCGATTTCACCGCAAAGGCTGACAGGAAAACATCCTGGCTTGAAGGTGAGAGGATAGGCCTCGCTACGGTGATAACCACCAACGAGATCACCGGCATGGTGCCGTCAAAACTAAGTATCACACTTGGCGACCTGGTACTGCGACCCACAATGATCGAAACAGTAACGGGCACAAAGCCGCTGTCATTCAAGCTGGAAAAATGGGATTTCCAAAGCACGGGATGGTCCGTCCAGCAGTCCCTGAAAGGAGTGCTGATTCCTCAGGGTACCATCAAAACAGGGCTTGTTGACGTTCCGGTGAAGAGTGTCCTGATCACCCCTGACAAATTTAACGTGGGATCATTTGAAATGTCAGATCTGACTTTCTCCGGGGTGATTCCGCTCAATATTCTTACGCAGAACAACTCATTCGGGTATAATCCGAGCACCGGCTCCGATCTTAAGGGGCACTGGGAACTCAGGATTGTGGGCTCAGAGGGATCTCCGGGTGTCTCCATAACAGGGCTGCCCGGCATGGAACCGGGTGCTGCACTGAAGTTCCAGGCATTCTCACTGCTGAGCAACGGGGAACAAAAGATAAACATGGGAGACCAGCAGCAGGAGCTGACTTTCCACAAGATATTCAAGGTAAGGCCTATCTCCTTCTCCGGTGGAGACAAGTACTTCGAGATGGCCGGCATCATCGATCTGAGTATCCCGCGCATAGAAGCCGGAAGCGGCATAATCAGGTTCTCAAAGCCAGCTTCGGATATCATATTCAAGATCTTCCCGTTCAATGTCAGCTTCGAGGGACCCGGCGGAGTAAGGTTCGTTTCGGGCATAGCGCAGGGCGACCAGAACCTGGACGCTTCGGGATATACTGCTTCAGGCTTTATAAAGGACAAAGAAGGGATAAACCTTAAGGGCAAACTGCATCGCACAACAACCGGTGCATGGCTCGAGGTAGATCCCAAGGGACAGAAGATGCCCCTGGGAACAGGCGCTACTTCACTGTCGGATATCGAAGGCCGTATGGAGGTGCAGCCAAACATAAATGACTGGTCTAAGTTCACCTTCAGCGGCAACATGACTGGATTTAACGGGATGCAGTCGAACCTTAAAAAGACCTTCACTGTACACGGCAGCATTACTGCAGAAAATGAAGGTCTTGGGGTGAAGAACATCTCGGGCGATTTCGGCGGCATGAACCTGACATATGACATCCAGAATGCCCGGCTGACCGGAAGCATGGATATTGACAGGCATATGGGGGCCGTCCGGATCAAGGGAGCAGCCAACATCCTTGTGGATGCGTCGGGATGGTACTTCCTCACTGGTGGTCAGCTCACCGCACCGGGATTTGGGGATATGGCCGCGGGAATGCTTATCGGCGACTACCGTGCAATGGCTCCCGATGTTGTAAGTACCCTGATGCAGTTCGCCTATGACAAGAGAGTCCCTTCGGCATTCAGGACAGGGATCTCGGGATTCTTCTTCACCGGAAGGAAGGATGTCCCGATCATAAACATTCCCGACTTCAGTATTGATGTAGGTGTAATGAGTGCCAGCCTGGGCCTTACCGCAGGGCTCGACGGTCGACTGTGGATGGGCTTCGATGGCAGCGGGAATGAATACGGAATAGGAGCGATGGCATTTGTACATGCCTGGTTCAAGGCCTCTTCAATAACCTGCACAAAGCTCAGCGCTGAAGCCAGGGCCGAGCTGGGAGCAACAGGAATCTATCAGACCAGTACGGGAGCTTTCACAGCTGCCGGATGCGGGAGCTTCACTATCGGCGGGTCAGCAAGTCAGTGCTTCCCGACACCCTGCTGGGACGGCATCTGCTGTACCGGATGCATCGGAGGGGGTATAAGCAAGAGCGTCAAGCTCGACCTGCTCTTCGATTCTAACGGTAATACCAGCCTTGATTTCGGGTTTGGCAACTGCAGCGGCCAGGCTAACCTGACAGGTAACTGATGATTAATAATCTGTAAAAGGAACAAAATGTACACGAAGCCATATATCAAACTACTGATCATCATTACTCTGATGTTCACCTTTTCCGGCATTTCAACGGCACAGGAGAACCAGCCAACAGCAGTGGCCACGGAGAAAGGAATCTGGGTATATCTCGGCAATGAAATTCCTTCAGGATTCGAATACCAGGTGTTGAAGAGTGTGGGGAACGGTGATTATATTCCTGTGGGAACAACCTCCTACCGGGGAGATCAGGGAACAATGATGGCCATGACGGGAAAGTACTATCCGCTGTTCGGCAACCTTGAAAAACCCACTGAGAGTGAGTTGTCATTGCTTCGCGATTATGCTTCCCGCAACAAAACAACAGACTCAGTCTACATCTCCAATTTCCCCCTTATGCACCTTCTGCTGGGAACTGCATTCTTTGACGGGGAGGTTGACGCCGGGAAAACATACCGCTACAGGGTGGCAAAGATAAGCGGCCGGGAGCGCGCATGGGAGAGAACAAGCAACAGTGCTGGCTATCCTGCCAAACCCGGTATTCCGAAGCCTGAGTTCAGCAGCAAGCTGGAGTCCGCATCGCAGGTGGTTGTACGCTGGTATGTTCCCGGCGGGAGCGGCCTGAACTCCTTTCTCGTTTACCGGAGGGTTTTTGGCAAGGGAGAATACCAAAGACTGGATATTGAACGGGGATTCAATGTCTCGCAGGACACGGTTTATCTTATCGCTGCAGACACTGCAGTGCAGAACCCGGCGCTGTATGAATACTATATCAAACCTCTGGATATCTACGGAAACAGCGGACCGGAGTCAGAGGTGATAAGTGCAGGGACACTGGGCAGTGTAAATTACGCTGTGCCTGAATATTTCAATGGCAGAGGCGGTGAAAAAGATCACCGGGTGGAGCTCTCGTGGAAATTCGGCGAGACAGGCTATCTGAGCAGTATCGAGCTGTACAGGAGCAAGTCCTTTGACGACGGTTACAGGAGGATTGCCCGGCTCGCTCCAACTGATACCTCCTTCACGGACATAGTTCCGGTTGCCAATGAAAACTTCTGGTATTATCTCATTACCGGCGGACCGAACGGCAACAGTCCTCCCTCGGCAAAGGTATCTGCTATGTTCAGAAACAGCGGCGAAAAGCCCCTGCCACCGGAAGAGACAGGGGCGGAGAGCATCAAAGGCGGAGTCAAGGTATACTGGAGCTGTCATGAACAGTACACCAAAGGATTTTATGTCTACCGCTATGTTTATGAGACTGCTGAATTTGAGCAGGTCTCCGGATTGATACCGGCAGGCGAGGAGATATACAGTTTTGTTGATACAGCCAGATTTCTCCAGGGCAATGATGTGTACCGCTATGCTGTCAGGACGGTTAACGATGTTGACCAGCTAAGCGATTTCTCCGAAACTGCCAGCGCCAGCCCGGGCAAGAAGGCAACCGTCGGCACTCCTATGAACCTGCGCATCACCGCCAGAGAAAATGGGATATTGCTGATATGGGATGATATGCGCCCGGCAGAGCCTGTCCTTCTTGGTTACAAAGTCTTCAGAAAAGAGGATCCGGACGGCCGTTATGAACTGTTACCGGGTGATACTCTCAAAAATGAACTGAATTTTTATCGCGATACTACCCTGGTGTCAGGGAAGGCATACCGGTACGCTGTTACGGCCATCGATTTCTACGGCAACGAAAGTGCGCAAAGCGTTTCTGTATCATTTGTTCCCGAAGTATCAACGGTTATTGCCCCGGAAATAATGAGGGCTGTAAACACAAAAGAGGGGATACTGGTAAGCTGGGGTCAGGTCACCGATGAGAAGGCTGTTTCAGTCAAGGTATACAGGTCACGGCCGGGAATGAATCCGTTGCCTGTTATTACACTTCAGAAAACTTCTGATGAGTACCTTGATAAGTCTGTCTCTGAAGGCGAACTGTACACTTATGAGATCACTGTTGTGATGGAGGGAGGCAGTGAGTCTGCCCGCAGCAGCGGGGTCACTGTCAGACGGCAGCCGGGTGAATGAGACACCCCTCTGGTAAAGTCGGGTGATAGATTATCAGGCAAAAATCGTCTGCCTTTAAGAGTCTGTTATTTTCCTGCTACCGGTATTTCGGTTATTTTCCTGTTTTCCGCATTTTTCCGGGACACCCATGTAAATCATTGTAAATCAATATATGATTGTTATTTTTGGGTGTCCCGAAATAACAAGATATGTTTGTCCGTACTAAGCTGAATAGCTCTGGAAGTACTAGTGTTCAGATAATTAGCAAGGCCAGAGGGCGGTATAAAGTGGTCAAAAGCTTTGGTTCCGCCACCACACGGCAGGAAATAGATCGTTTAATCCAAAAGGCCCAACAGGAGATAGATCATCTCTCCAAGCCGCAGGATCTCTTCCCTTCTGAGAGCGATCAGATGATAAGGAGCGTCTTATCTACCCTTAGCAACTCGAACATACAAACAGTTGGCCCTGAGATAATCTTTGGGAAGATCTATGATCATATCGGGTTTAATAAAATCGGAGAAGAGCTCTTTCGTCATCTGGTTATCTCACGCATAGCCTTCCCACTGAGCAAGCTGAAGACCATCGATTACCTCTCCCGGTACCAGGGAGTATCACTTGAGATTGATAGTGTATACCGTTTTTTGGATAAGCTCAACAGTCGGTTGAAGGATCAGGTAGAGCAAATAGCTTTTGCTCATACACTAAGAGTTCTTGAGGGGAAGATCAGTGTGGTGTTTTACGATATGACCACGCTCTATTTTGAAGCCTC
>Ga0209203_1001390_pt1 | contig 17876 bp, 13 predicted proteins | sample AD_UKC109_MetaG_FD_184423 | JGI IMG/M metagenome (GOLD analysis project Ga0209203, IMG submission 184423) | Active sludge microbial communities of municipal wastewater-treating anaerobic digesters from Hong Kong - AD_UKC109_MetaG (SPAdes)... | ecosystem: Engineered > Bioreactor > Anaerobic >... | reverse complement strand
GCCTTACAAATCCGGTAACGTTCTTTTGACTTTCATCGATCATCGCCTGAAGCATCTCACGTTCAGGCGAAAACCAGTAACCGTAATAGGCCATTTCCGTATATCTCGGGACAAGGCTGTCGCGGATATGCATAACCTCCCTGTCAAGTGTAATTGATTCCATTGCTATATGAGCCGTTCTCAGGATGGTTCCACCAGGGGTTTCGTAGACGCCCCTTGACTTCATGCCCACATACCTGTTTTCAACCATATCGACACGCCCGATACCGTTTTTGCCTCCAAGCTCATTCAGATGCGCCAGAAGCTGATGCGGGGCCATGGATATTCCGTCAACCGAAACCGGATCCCCTTTGCGGAATTCAATTTCAATATATGTAGGTTTGTCAGGTGCTTTTTCAGGTGATACTGACAAAATAAACATATCTTCAGTCGGTTCATTCCATGTATCCTCAAGAATTCCTCCTTCAAAACTGATATGAAGGAGATTGCGATCACTGGAATATGGCTTGTCCTTGCTGACAGGAATAGGGATTTTTCTTGAAGCAGCATAATTCATCAGGTCTTCTCTTCCCTTGAATGGCCAGATTCTCCATGGGGCGATGATTTTAAGTTCGGGATTCAGGCGCATGTACGTCAACTCAAATCTTACCTGATCATTGCCCTTTCCTGTAGCACCATGACATACGGCATCGGCACCGAATTTTTCGGCGGTTCTAACCTGACCTCTTGCAATGGGGGGCCTGGCAAGGGAGGTGCCGAGGAGATAGGTTGATTCATATATGGCATTCGCCCTTTGTGCCGGCCAGACAAAATCCCTGACAAATTCCTCTTTCAAGTCGTCTACGATTATTTCATCAGCACCTGTTTTCATTGCCTTTTCTTCTATTCCATCAAGTTCTTCACCCTGGCCGACATCACCTGCATATGCAATTACCTGGCAATTGTAGGTCTCCTTCAGCCATGTAAGGATAACAGAGGTGTCAAGCCCTCCTGAATAGGCAACAACTACTTTTTTTATTTTTTCTTTCAATTAAATTCTCCTTAAATTAATTCTGATTATTCATAACCCTTTTAAGGGCTTCCAGGAGAAGATCAATTTCCTCTTTACTTACAACCAGTGGAGGTAGAAATCGAAGCACCTTTTCCTGCACGCAGTTGATGAGAAAACCTTCTTCCAGAAGTGCTGAAACAAACGGGGCTCCGGGCCTATCAAGCTCCATGCCGAGGATAAGCCCCAATCCTCTGACATCCTTTATAAAATTGTAATTTTGACTCAGGGCCTTCAATTTGTCCTTAAAATAATTGCCGGCAGTTCTGCAGTGTTCTATCCAGCCGTCTTCAATGAGGCTTTTCAGCACAGCCAGTGAAACAGCTGTAACAAGCGGCGTTCCACCAAAGGTTGTGGCATGGCTCCCCGGGCCAAAAGAGTGGCTTATATCCTCTGTTGACAGCATGGCACCGACAGGAAGTCCGTTTCCAAGGGCCTTTGCCAGTGTCATGATGTCCGGAATAATTCCATAGTGTTCATGACAGAAGAGTTTACCAGTCCGGCCCATCCCGACCTGAACCTCATCAAATATTAAAAGGACATCCCGTTCCGTACATAATTTTCTGACATCTTTCAGAAAACCCGGATCAGGGCATATAATCCCGCCTTCACCCTGTACTGGTTCCATTATGACTGCGCATACCGATTCGTCAAGGGCCTCACTGAGCCGGTTAATATCATTAAAGGGTACAAATTTGAAACCCTGGAGCAGAGGATCATAACCTTCCTGTATTTTTTTTTGACCGGTAGCTGAAAGCGTGGCCATGGTTCTGCCATGGAAAGAATTATCCATGGAAATTATCGTGTATCTGTTGCTGCTGAATTTATCATTTGCATAACGACGTGCGAGTTTAATAGCCGCTTCATTTGCTTCAGCCCCACTGTTGCAGAAAAACACCCTGTCCGCAAAGGAATTCTCAACCAGAAGGCGTGAGAGTTCTGCCTGAGGCCTTGTGTAGAACAGATTGGAAACGTGAACCAGTGTCTTTGATTGTTCTTCGAGGGCCCTTGTAACAAGGGGAGAACTGTGTCCTAAAGCACATACGGCTATGCCGCCGATAAAGTCAAGATATTCCCTGCCTTCATCGTCCCAGACCTTACATCCATCTCCACGAACCAGTGTTATGGGAAGACGACTGTATGTCTGGAACATATATTTGTCAGCCAGGGCCTTTGTTGTCTCATTCTGTAAATTATCCGTCATATTATTTCTCCAAATATTTACTCAGATATTGATATATGCTGGTATGGGCAATGTTGTCCAGGCACAGGATTTTCAAGGAACCAACTCTGTGCCAACGCCGATTTTTGTAAAGATTTCGAGCAGGATAGCATGGTTTTTTCTGCCGTCAATAATATGGGCCTTTTTAACGCCACTGTTTAATGCTTCAATACAGCAGTTAATCTTTGGTATCATGCCACCTTTTATGGTGCCGTCATTTATCAATTGAAGTGCTTCTTCCACCCTTAGGGTTGAGATAAGCCTGCCATCGCTGTCAAGCACGCCTTCCGTATCTGTAAGGAGAATCAATTTCCTTGCATTTAGAGATGCTGCAACATGACCGGCAACCAGATCAGCATTAATATTAAACGTCTCTCCATCTTTTCCTGCTCCAACAGGTGCAATAACCGGCATGAATTCACTTTTAATCAAACTCATCAGGATATTGGTATCTACTGAAGTAACTTCTCCTACCATACCCATATCAATAATTTCAGGAGGCTGATCACCATTTTTCTTTTTCAGGTACTGCATCTTTTTGGCTGTGATGAGGTGACCGTCTTTTCCGGACAGGCCTACGGCAGAACCACCGTTGCGATTAATCAGGGTGACTATTTCCTTATTGACTTTTCCCACCAGTACCATCTCGACAACATCCATTGTTTGCTTATCGGTAACCCTCATACCGTCAACAAATTCAGGCTTTATTGAAAGCTGTTCCAGTAAATTGCCTATCTGCGGGCCGCCTCCATGTACTACAATGGGATTCACCCCTATATATTTCATAAGAATAACATCAAGGGCAAAGTCATTTTTAAGTTTCTCGTCAACCATTGCGTGCCCGCCGTATTTAATTACAATTCTGGCGCCATTAAACTTCTGTATATAAGGGAGGGCTTCAATGAGAATCTGTGCCCTGTATTCATCATTAAATGTCATCTTATAATATATACCTGCTAAGGTTTTCGTCTTCTAAAATATCTTCCAGTTTATTTTCAACATAGTTTTTTGTGATAATTACTTTTTTTTCTTTCATATCCGGGGCATTAAAAGATACCTCATCAAGCAGTTTTTCCATAATTGTATGAAGACGCCGGGCTCCGATATCCTCCATGCTTTCATTGACGTCACAGGCCATTCTGGCTATCTGATTAATGGCAGAATCCTTGAATTGCATTTCAATTCCCTCTGTGTCAAGGAGTGCCTTATATTGAGTTATCAGTGCATTTTTAGGCTCGGTAAGTATACGAACAAAGTCTTCCATTGAGAGTGAGTTGAGCTCCACCCTGATGGGAAATCTTCCCTGAAGTTCAGGAAGCAGATCTGATGGTTTACTTGCATTGAAGGCCCCTGCTGCAATAAAAAGTATGTGATCGGATTTTACCAGGCCATATTTAGTTGTAACTGTAGAGCCTTCAACAATAGGCAGAAGGTCCCTCTGTACACCCTGGCGGGATACATCAGGGCCATAAGAAGATTCGGTATCCGCTATTTTGTCCAGTTCATCCAGGAAAATTATGCCATTTTGTTCTGTTGAGCGGATAGCCTGTTCTATTACTTTATCCATATCTATAAGACGCTGGGACTCTTCTTCAAAGATGATTTCTTTTGCTTCAGGTATTTTTACGCGTCTTTTCTTTTTCTTGGAGGGGAAAATACTGCCGAAAATCTCTTTGACATTGAATTCCATTTCTTCTAAGCCGGCAGCAGAAAAGACCTCGACCATTGGCATATTGGAGTCTGAAACCTCTAATTCCACATAACGTTCATCAAGTTTTCCACTCCTCAACATGCGGCGCAATTTATCACGTGTTGAAAAAGCCTCAGACTTTTCCGTGGTTACGACTTCCAGCGTCTTTTCTTTTTCTCCCTTATCATTAGGCTCTTCTTTTTTCTTGGGAAGAAGGATGTCAAGAAGTCTTTCTTCAGCCAGTTCATGGGCCTTAACCTTTACTCTTTCCTGTTCTTCTTTTTTGGACATACTTACTGACAGGTCAGTAAGATCCCTGATCATTGATTCCACATCACGACCCACATATCCAACCTCGGTGAATTTAGTTGCCTCCACCTTGAGAAAAGGCGAGTTGGCAAGACGGGCAAGACGTCTGGCGATTTCGGTTTTACCAACTCCTGTAGGGCCTATCATTATTATATTTTTTGGTGCGATTTCATCCCTTAGCTCTTTCGGGACCTGCTGTCGTCGCCATCTGTTTCTCAGTGCAATCGCTACAGATCTTTTAGCATCATCCTGCCCGATTATATATTTATCCAGTTCTAAAACAATTTCTCTAGGCGTTAAAACTTTAATATACTGCTGGCTTTCAGATTTTTCATTTTTCATATTATATAATCCAGTAAATTTCCCTTAATAAATTCAATATAACATATTAGCGGTTAAATTTCTAACTATTTATCAATATCAAGTTCTATTGATTCTATATGGTCATTTGTATAAATACAAATAGAAGATGCAATTTTCATAGCTTCAAGAGCGATGGCACCTGCATCCAGATTGGAATGTTCAACAAGGGCCCTGGCCGCAGCAAGTGCATAAGGCCCTCCCGAGCCTATTGCGGCAACTGATTCATCAGGTTCAATTACATCCCCGGTACCTGAGACGATAAATATATGATCCTTATCCACAGTAAGCAGCATGGCTTCAAGTTTTCTGAGTATTTTATCCGTTCTCCAGTCTTTGGCAAGTTCAACAGCAGCTCTGGTAAGCTTTCCACTATATGCCTCCAGTTTGGCTTCCAACCTGTCAAACAGGCTGAATGCATCCGCTGATGCCCCTGCAAATCCTACCAGGATTTGATCTTTGTACATATAGCGAACCTTGGATGCATGGTGCTTCATAATAGTTTCGCCAAGACTGACCTGCCCGTCGCCTGCCATAACTGCCTTGTTTCCTTTTTTAACTGCAAGGATCGTGGTTGATCTTGTTTTTGTTAAAGGGTTTTGAGACATATTTTTCTCCTTTAATCCTGATGACTTCGAGGGTGTGTTTTATCATAAACCTCCATGAGCCTGTCGAGGCTGACATGTGTATATTTCTGTGTGGTAGAAAGGCTCACATGTCCCAATAATTCCTGAACCGATCTAAGATCGGCACCACCGTCAAGCAGATGCGTGGCGAATGTATGTCTTATAGAATGAGGGCTAATCTCAGAAGTTAAGCCACTTTCTTTTGCATAGAGTTTAATTATCCTTGCGATACTTCTTGAGGATAGCCGTCCTCCTCGAAAATTAAGAAATAACGGAGCATCCTGGATTTCAGCTCCTTCATCTTTTCTCAGATATTGCGTTGCATCCATATAAGCATTGACAGCATTCAGTGCCTGCCTGCCGATTGGCACAATTCTTTCCTTGTTTCCTTTACCTGTAATTTTTATAAGTCGTTCTTCAAAATCAATGCTTGAAATATTCATAGACTCAAGTTCACCTGCTCTTAACCCGCATGAATAAAGCACCTCCATAACAGCCAGATCCCTTAATCCAAGCGGTTTTTGCTTTTCGGGCCTTTTCAGAAGCCTGAAGACCTCATCCACAGAAAGGTAGCTGGGAATATACTTTCCTAACCTGGGCGTCAGGATATCAGATGCAGGATTTTCTCGAATTACTCCGCTCTTTTCCAGAAAAAGAAAAAACGAGCGAATTGCAGAAATCTTACGAGCTACTGTGGTTTTTTTCAAATGTCCGTATAAAGTTCCTATATATTGCCTTATAAGGGAACGGTCAATAATATCAGTATTTAAAAGGATTTTTTCACCTTGTGCGAATGAAATTTTAGCCTTAACAAATTTGAAGAATTGGCTTAAGTCAACATAATAACTCCTTACAGTATGTTGAGAATATCCCTTTTGATCCTTCAAATACTTAATAAATACCTTTACAGGCTCTTCAGGCAACAAAGTAATCCTCTGTTATTTCTTGTGATTGAAAATTCACAGCGACGGCATCCTCAACAGTTTGTATAAGCAAAAGCGAAGATCTCGTTTGATGACTTTTCATGAGTTAATCAATTTTAAACTGTCAAACTATTTAATATATCATTTTTCAATAAATTAGCAATATAAAATATAATTATTATACAGCGTTTCAGTAAAATATTTTCAATTCTACCTCCCGTATACATTCTTGCTTGACTTTAATTTGACTGTTGATGTATCTACTTCAAGATTGGATATATTTTAATATGTAAGAGGTATATCCGTTAATATACAATGCATAATTCAATAGGGAATTCACTAAAAAGTGATTTGTTTATTATATAGCTTAAAAATGAAATAATTGAAATGATTTTGTAGCGTTTTATTTAAAAGTTTTTTTATTCGACGGCATCGTAAAAAGTCCAAGTTCTGCATTGTGTGCTTAATCTCTTTTTCACTGTTAGCTGTTACAGGCACACTTCGATGCCCTGGTGAGCTTATCCCGGGAATTCCTGGAGGAGCTGCTCCCGGGAACAGGTTTTATCCACGCTTCGTCTGGCTTCCCCACTCTTCGGGAGGGTTCCCGGATGCGCAAATCTCGATTTGAATCCTGCTTTTTTTACATAGCCGTGAGCTTATATTTTTTACGAGACTTTTTTATTAAGAGTCTAAAACTTTGATTTATCAGGAAAGGGCCTAAATATGCAAAGAAAAGCTGAAGATCTAAGAAATGTAGCCCTGATTGCCCATGGGGGATCGGGTAAAACATCATTGGCAGAAGCCATGCTATTCACTGGAAAAAATGTCACAAGACTTGGTAAGGTTGACGATGGAACTTCCAATTTTGACTTTGAACCAGAGGAGGTAAAGAGAGGCATTACGATAAGCACTGCTTTTAACCACTGTACCTGGAAGAAGCAAATAATTAATATAATTGATACGCCTGGTGATGATAACTTTCTTTCCGATACAAAAATTTCTCTTCAGGCGGCCGATGGTGTGGTTGTTGTCATTGATGCTACTTCAGGCGTAAAGGTCGGGACGGAAAAAGTCTGGGCCTTTGCAGATGAACAGCAGCTTCCAAAAATAGTATTCATTAATAAGATGGATAGGGAAAGAGCGGATTTTTATAAGGTTATTGGAGAGGTTTCCGAGACCTTCGATATAAAAATAACGCCGGTATTACTGCCAATTGGCGCTGAGGATGCTTTTAGCGGGATGGTTGATTTGATAAAGATGAAGGCTTATACCTTCAGCAAAGACGGCAGCGGAAAATTTGAGACTGTCGACATCCCTGCTGATATGGATGAAATAGTTGGTGAGTGGCGTGAAAAGATGATTGAAAATGTTGTTGAAGCAGACGATGCATTGATGGAAAAATATCTTGAAGGTGAAGAGCTTTCTTCACAGGAAATTTTTGATACCTTTATCAAAGGTGTTAAATCCGGCATGGTTGTTCCTGTATTATGCGGTTCTGCTACCTTGAATATCGGAGTTTCCCAGTTGATGGATCTTATTATCCAGGGGCTGCCTTCACCTCTTGAAAGAGGACCGAAACAGGGAATAAGGCCTGGCAGCGATGATGTGATTGAAATGGAGCCAAAGTCCGATATGCCATTTTCCGGCCTGGTTTTTAAAACCATTGCCGATCCGTTTGCAGGAAAGCTTACTTTGTTCAGGATCTTTTCAGGTATGCTTGAGTCTGATTCGACATTGTATAACGCCAATAAGGATGTCAAAGAAAAGTTCGGGCAACTTTTTCTTATAGAAGGTAAAAAGCAGCAGCCGCTGGAAGTGGCTGGCCCCGGGGATATTGTTGCTATTGCGAAGCTCAAAGAAACATCAACAGGCGATACACTGTGTCTGGAGAAAAAGCCTGTTATATTCAAAGCTTCTAAACCCCTTCCGCCGGTAATATCCTATGCCGTTGAGGCAAAGGCTAAAGGCAGTGAAGATAAATTATTCAGCTCTATTACCAAACTTCTTGAAGAAGATCCAACACTTAAGCTCGAGAGAGATCAATCTACTTCCGAGGTTATTCTCTCAGGCACAGGTCAAATACACCTTGAGGCAACCATCGAAAAGTTAAACCGAAAATTTGGAGTAGAGGTGAATTTAAATCCTGTTAAGGTGCCATACAGAGAAACCATAACAAGGAAGGCTGAAAAAGTGGTCTATCGTCACAAAAAACAATCCGGAGGACGAGGCCAGTTTGCAGAAGTTCATTTTGATGTCTTTCCTTTGGAAAAGGACGCGGGTTTCGAGTTTCATGAAGACCTGACAGGGATGAACGTACCGAGGAATTTTGTTCCCGCTGTTGAAAAAGGGCTTCAGGAGGCACTCAAAAGCGGCACACTTGGAGGCTACCCAATTGTTGATCTGAAAGTTCGGTTCTTTGATGGTAAATCACATGAAGTCGACTCATCGGAAATGGCCTTTAAGATAGCAGCAAGCATGTGTCTGAAAAAGGCTATTCAGGAGGCAAGACCCACCCTGCTGGAACCTATTATGAAGTTGGAAATTACTGTTCCGGAGGATGTTATGGGAGATGTGATGGGTGATCTCAACAGCAGGAGGGGCAGGGTTCTTGGAATGGACAGCCAGGGTAAATACCAGGTGATCAAGGCAAATGTTCCAATGTCCGAGGTTATGAAGTACGCGCTTGACCTCAACTCTATGACAGGAGGGCGCGGGACATTTAAGATGGAGCATTCACATTACGAAGAACTGCCTGCTCAATTGGCTGAAAAGGTAATTGCTGAAGCACAGGAAAAAGAATAATTTTGATGATCCTAAATATGAAAATAAGAGCAGGCGTTTTAACGATAAGTGATAAGGGTTCTCAGGGCCTGAGGAAGGATGAGAGCGGAGAAATTGTTACAGGCATGCTTGAAAGGCAGGGGTATGAGGTCATCAAAAAACTGATTGTCCCTGATAATGTGGAAAATATATCAAGAACCATTAAAGAATGGGTGGATAAGGATCAACTATCCCTTATTATTACATCAGGAGGAACAGGGCTCAGCCCTACAGATGTTACTCCTCAGGCTATGAAAAAAGTTCTCGATTATGAAGTACCAGGCATGGCGGAGGCAATGCGATCCGCCAGCCTGAAAAAAACCCCTCATGCAATGATGTCCCGTGCCATGGCGGGTGTCAGAAAAGCAACTCTTATTATTAATCTGCCGGGCAGCCCGGGGGGAGCAAAAGACAATCTTTCCGTAGTATTGCCGGCTTTGAACCATGCAATTTCAAAATTAGGAGGAGATACTTCAGACTGTGCTTCATGATGGACCCCGGGGTATCCCTTTCTACCTTTGTCTGTATGCTGGATTACATTTATAATTTGTCTGCAGTCAGAAACACCTCTATTTTTGCTTTTTCCTTAAGCTTGTCGATAAAGAGTGTGGCGTCATTATTAAGTTTTTCCCTCTTCAAAATAGCCTCAACATTCTTTTTAGTATCCTCATAGGGGGCTGTAGTCTCTGCTTTCTTTTCAATAGACTTAATCAGGTGGTATCCAAACTGGGTTTCAACAATACTGCTGATTTCGCCGGGTTTTAATGCGAAAGCGGCGTCCTCAAATGGTTTTACCATCCTTCCTCTTGTAAAATAGCCCAGATCTCCACCCTTTGAAGCGCTGGGACACTCTGATAATTCTTTTGCGACATCAGCAAAATTTTCACCCTTTTTCAACTTTTTCTCTATTTCTTCAATTTTTTTTCGGGCCTCAGCCTTTTGTGCCTCATCTGCATTTTGATCAACCTTGATCAAAATGTGACTTGCGCGAACATTTTCAGGTTGTTTTGATATCTCCGGATGGCTGTCATAATAGGCCTTTTTTTCTTCATCAGTAATAATGATATTTGCCTCAACCTGTGTTTTTATAAGTTCATGAATAGCCATTTGGCGTGTTATTTGATTCTTTATGTCGGCTTCCGAGGTGTTCATTTTTTTTAACCATTCGTTGAGTTCGGTTTCATTAGTAAAAGCTTTCTTTATTGATTCGAATTTATTATCAGCTATTTTTTCGTCAACTTTTATCCCCGTCTTTTGACTTTCCTGATAAAGAATTTCAAGATCGATAAGGTTTTCCAAAACTTTATTTTTAAGTTCAGAAAGTTGAGAGTCGCTTACAGACGTTCCCATATGCAAAAGACGTTCTTTGACAAGATTCATTTCTCTGTTAAAATCATTAACGGTAATTATTGAGCCATTAACCGCAGCCACTTTATCTCCTGGGTCCTGCTTTTCTGCCGACAAGGAGTGTGAAGCAAAAGCTAATAGCGTGAATACAATGGTTAAAGAAAAAAAAGTCCTGCTGTTTTTGTGCATTAAGATTTCTCCTTTCAGGTTCAGGCTAAAAGATAGATATGCCCAATTTTAATTAATACAGTCTGTTTATCCAGAAGTGATTGGCTGGCAGTTTAAAGGCTTTATAAACTGTAATTAGATCAAATGTAAAGGCTTTTCACAGAAAATCTTTTAGACAAAATGAAGATATAAGCCCTGACTTCTGAATCAAATGTATGAGTTATAATGAACTACCCCACCGCAGAGCAGCGGGGTATCTTAAAAAGCATTGTACGCCCCAAGGGGCGGGGACTTGTCTGCCTGAGGCAGGATCGAACCCTCGTCCGCCTTTTATCAGCCTTCGGCTGACTGGCGGATTGAAGAAGTTTCTTGCAATAAAACTATAAAATGTATATTTGTATAATGCAAAATCCATTAAGAAAGACCTTCATTGATAATGGTTGAACTGTAAAGGAGCCGGAATGTTAATGAATAAAAATATAAGTGGAATGAATCTGCTGTTTAATCCCAAATCAGTAGCAATAATCGGAGCCTCTGAAAAGACTGATAAACTTGGTTCGCATGTAATGAACAGCCTTATAAAAGGAGGCTATAAAGGTAAGATTATACCTGTAAATCCTTTTTCCGAAACTATTATGGGGTTAAAGGCCTACCGCTCAATTCGAGATTATGGCAAACAGATAGATATGGTTATTGTGGCTGTTCCGGCAAAACTCCTTTCTGAAGTATTCAGGGAATGTGCGGATTCTGGTGTCAAAGGTGTTGTGCTGATTACGGCCGGGTTCAAGGAGATTGAAGATTCATCTGGCATAGAGCTTCACAATACAATAGCCGAAATTGCAAATAAGGCAGGGATCTCTGTTATCGGGCCTAACACCTTTGGTATGATAAACTTCCATGCCTCCCTTAATGCTTCATTTACGCCGGAATTTTCCAGAGTGAAGAAAGGGACAATAGCCCTGGTCAGTCAGAGCGGCGGGATTTCTCATTTGTTCGGGTTTATGGCAATCAGGACCAATGCAGGTTTCAGCAAGATCATCGGCCTTGGAAATCGTCTGAATATTGATTTTGCCGAGATGGTAGAATATTTGATGGATCATGATCCTGATACAAAGGTCCTGATGCTCTATATGGAAGGGATAGACAATCCAGGACGATTGATGGAGATATTTAAAAAACACAGGGGCAAGAAACCTGTTATCGTTAATAAGACAGGAAGTTCGGAGAAAGGTGACCAGGCTTCCAAATCACATACAGGGTCAATGGCAGGCAGGCATGAGATATATCTGGGGGCATTCAGGCAGACAGGCATACTTGCGATTGATGATACAGAGACTCTTCTGGATTCGGCCAGGGCACTGGCTGGATGCCCGAAATTGGAAGGAAATGGCGTGGCGATTTTGTCCGGTCAGGCAGGTCCTGGAATGGCTGCATGCGATATCTGCGAGGCATATGGACTTAAAATAGTTGATTTTAATAATCATACGCAGGAACGTATAAATGAAAATCTGCCTCCGCTGGCCTTAAGGTCCAATCCGGTTGACATGGGGCCTGCATGGTACGACGCAGATGCAAGCAGGGAGATTATTAAGGCTGTTATGGAGGATGATAATGTAAATGCCATAATGCTTCTTATAATGTTCGCATCTGCAAATGTTGGCGTGGTAAATGGAATCAGCAGTCTGCTTTTGAACTGGAAACAGAAAAAGCCTCTTATTACCTGCATATTTGCTCCGCCCGGGATATGGGACAATGAGATGGAGCATCTTGAGGATTCCGGGGCTCTTGTAAATTTTCCTTCGCCGGAGAGGGCGGCAAGGGCAATGGCATCACTGTGGAAATATAAAAATGCAATTGATAAATGAAAGGTCTGCATAAAACAGTAATCCAGGGAGTGTGAAATGAAAATCATCGAAAAAGCACTGAAACAGGGAAGGAATATGCTGTCGGAGTATGAGTCAAAACAGATCCTGTCAGCCTATCAAATACCGGTAGTGAATGAGCTGCTGGCTGAAAGTATTGAAGATCTATTAATGGCTGTCAGTAAGATAGGTTATCCGCTTGTCCTGAAAGGCTGCTCCCCCGAGATTGCACACAAGACAGAAAAAGGACTGATCCGGATGGACATCAGGGACGAAGATGAAGCAAAGTCGGCGTTTGATGAGATATTTTCAAGCATGGATGGATCAGGCAATGCAGTTCTGGTTCAGGAAATGATCAAAGGGAAAAGGGAACTTGTTGCAGGAATGACGAGAGACCCGCAATTTGGACCTTGTGTCATGTTCGGCCTTGGCGGTATCTTTACCGAGATACTGAAGGATATTTCTTTTAGAGTAGCGCCTCTTGAGAAAAGAGATGCAATGGATATGATGCATGAGATAAAGAGCAGCAGAATTCTTGAAGCAGTTCGGGGAATGGAGGCGGCTGATATGGATATGATGACCCAACTCCTTATCAACACAGGACGAATCGGTCTTGAAAACGAGAGAATAAGGGAAATTGATATTAATCCCGTAATAATTTCAGGGAGTAAACCAGTAGTAGTTGATGCATTAATAATACTGGAATAGCCCAAAAAAAAGAGGCGGAGAAAAACTCCGCCCCTTCAGTAGACTAATAATCTTACTAAGAAAGCTTTTTAAAGGCCTCTTTACGGCCTGTATGTTTTTCCCTCATCTCTGGTTTCATAAGCTTACCAGTGGGATTTCTCATTACTGTGTCAAAGACAACCTTTCGAGGAAGCTTATAAGTAGCAATCTTGGTCTTTGCAAATGCAATTACTTCTTCTTCTGTCATGGTTGTTCCTTCCTTAAGCTGGACAATTGCCATGACTATCTCAACAAGACGATCATCCGGATATCCGATGCATGCGACATCATCTATCTGGGGGCATTCCATAAGGGCGTCTTCGATCTCGACAGGAAAGATGTTTTCACCGCCGCTTGTGATCATATCCTTTTTACGGTCAACAATGTAGAAAAATCCTTCATCGTCCGTCTGAAGCAGATCGCCTGTATAAAGCCAGCCATCTTTAAGAGTGGAAGCGGTCATCTCAGGATTATTATGATATCCCTTCATCATACGTTTGGTGGTGAAAGTGAGTTCGCCTACCTCGCCAGGTCCTACTTCCTTACCTTCAAAGTCAACCAGTTTGCCCTCAACACCAAATGTAGGCTTGCCAATGGAACCGGGTTTTCTTAATACATCCTCAGGATAGAGGTTAAAGGTGCCTCCCCCTCCTCCTTCCGTAATTCCATAGATATTTGATACCTTGCACGGCAGGGTCTCTACGAGTTTCTTCATTACGTCAAATGGAACCGGCTGTGCGCCTATCTCCATGGATTTCCAGCTGGAAAGATCATAATCCGAGAGTTTAAGCTGGCCACTTTCAATAGAATTCAATATACCTATGGCAATCGGCACTACAAAAAGCACATCCGTGCATTTCTCCTCTGCCATGGCTTCAATTATCCAAAGAGGATCTTTTAAGTCTCTCAGGATTGTGCCTGTAGCTCCTGTTGCATAAAATGGTGCCCACAGAAACATTGTCCCGCTGTGATACAGGGGCAGGAAAAAGAGGTAATTGTCATTTTTCTGGACAAAATAACTCATGCCGTTTCCAATGGCAGTGTTATTCAATGAGTAATGGGTGTGCATAACCGGTTTCGGCTTGCCAGTCGTGCCTGACGTGAACATCATGGCCAGATCGTGCATATCATCAACATCAACTATGGCCTCAGTTGTATCGCCTGATGCAACAATTGTTTTGTAATCAATCATATCAGCGGGAACATCGCCTCCGACGCAGATATATGTTTTAACCGTTTTCAGGTCTTTTTGAACTGGCTGAACTACAGGTATGAATTCAGGCCCTATTATAAATGCTTTTGGGTCGCATACTTCAGCTGCATAGAGAATGTCAGGCCCTACAAACCTGAAATTCAGCGGAACAATTATAGCACCAAGCTTTATTATGGCATAATAGGTAACAAGCCATTCGAGGGAGTTGTTCTGCAGATGCATTACATAGTCGCCATCTTTAATCCCCACGTCTTTTGAAAGATAATTTGCTACCTTGTTTATCTCATCGTTAAATTGTTTCCATGTCAGCGTCCTTCTCTCATTTTGAGCAGGATTCCTTTCTATTAAACATGTCTTGTCAGGTAAATGCCGGGCATTAATCTTCGCGTAATTAGCGTAGTTCATCTATTTGTTTCCTCCTTAACTCATTTTATTAAATACAGCTATAAATTAATTTAAAATTTTATTCTATCGCGCGCAGGTATTAAAATGCAACAGGGCTATTCTATAAAACCCATCACGCGTGGCAGCCATAATGTTACGCTCGGTAAATATGTTATAACAGCAAGGACTGCAAACTGTATCAAAATAAACGGTAGAACAGCCCTTGATACATAAACAAGGTCCTTGTTAGCAATGGCCCCCGTGATATATAAGCTCACACCCATGGGAGGCGTGCAATAGGCGATTGCAAGGTTTACCGTCAGAATCAATCCAAAGTGCATGGGATCAATACCGAATGCTCCGAGCATTGGTAAGAATACCGGGCCCAGGATAAGTGTGGCCGAGATAATATCCATTATCATTCCTATGCCTACAAGCATCAGATTTATTGCCAATAGGAATACCCATGGGGAATGGATATATTGAAGCACTGCCTCTGTAATCTTGGCGGGTATTGCCTCAAGAGTCATATATCGGCCGAAACAGGTAGCGCCTGCAACAATAATCAGAAGGGTTGCGGATGTAACCGCTGAGCTTACAGTAATCCTGAAAACATCTTTAAATTTTATTCCCTTGTGGATAAAAAGTTCAACAAAAAAGGCGTACACACAGGCCACAACAGCGGCCTCATTTGCAGTAAATGCCCCTGAAAAAATACCGCCAAAAATAATAACAGGCAGCATAAGCGACCAGAAGCCTTCTTTAAATATCTTCAAGACTTCCCTGAAGGGCGGTACAGGGATACGCACAAAATCGGTCTTGTTCCTGTGAACGAAATATGTGTATATACACATTCCTATTATCATGAGGATCCCGGGCAGGAAACCTGTTAAGAAAAGACCCTCAAGAGAAACGTTGCTTATCATTGAATAGAGAATCATTCCGATACTGGGGGGGATAATCACGCCCAGGTTAGGGGATGCGGTCATAACACCTATGGTGTAGTCTTCATGGTACTTGTTCTCCAGTAATGCAGGTATCATAAAACCGCCAAGTGCAACAACAGTGGCGACTGTAGACCCTGAGATTGCGCCAAAAAGTCCGCAACCCAAAATTCCTGCCATTCCAAGCCCGCCGGGAAGCCAGCTTACCACGACATTGGCTACCTTCAGCAGTCTGTCCACAATTTGCCCGGAGGTCATTATGTTACCGCAGAGTATAAAATAGAGAACAACCACTAAGGCGAAGTTATCCATGCTCCTGAAAAGCGATTGAGCAAGGAGAAGCAATGGAAGATCGGTATATAAAATAAAACCGAGAACTGCCGTAAAAAAAAGGCACATGAAAACTGGTACCATAGCGGCCATGCACCCCAAGAGGATCAGAAGAATAATAAGATGGCTGAGTTCCATGTTGTATTTTGCCTCCGCATATCAATCAATATATATGGGTGAGAAATATATCTAAGCAGCATTGGATTTGGATTTTAAATCCTGTATATCCTGATAGACAACCTGAACAGTTCTTATAAACATCCCGATTCCCATTGCCGGCAATATGGCATACAGGAAAACGAGAGGGATTTCCATTATGATGGTTTTTTGAAAGGTCGCCACCTGAAGTGCGGCCATTTGCCATCCGTAATAGATCATCATTATAGCGAATATAAAGACGACAAGATTACTGAAAAATGTTAATGGGACCCTGAGCTTTGGAACAATCTGTACCAGGGCATCGATCTTTATCATGGATCGGGCCTTTATAGCAGCACTGCAACCAAAAAAGGTAGTTAATATAACAACCTCCCTTACAAGTTCTTCAGACCAGGCAAGACCTGAATGAAAGCCATATCTCAGAACGACATTTACGAACAGTGCCAGAAGCGCAGCCATGGTCGCCACAAAAAGCGACCATTCCTCGATAAAGCTCAGTATCTTATCAAGAATATTCAATATCTTGAAAAACATAGGCACCTCTTTTTGATAGAAAGCGGAGAGGGGTTTGCTTAGTTAAACCCCTCTCACTGCTTATGCATATTTGATTTTATGGTTTATATCCCATGTAGGCTTGTACCTCTGCAAGATAATTGTCAGGACGATATTTATCTCCCGGGTACAGCTTGTTGATTTCCTTGGCATAACTTTCATGGACTGTGTTTGAAGCTTTTCTCAATGTTTCGATATCAGCGTCAGACAGTTCATAAAATGTGACGCCGTATTTTTCCTTGGCTTCTGCAATACATTCTGCTTCATGAGTCACATCAAGTGCACGGTATTTTGCGCACATATCATGAACAACCTCTACAAAGGTTTTCTGCAGGTCAGCAGGAAGGCTTTTCAGCCATGCAGTGTTAAAGATGTTTATAAAGAGGCCCATTGCATAATTAAGGCGGGTATAGTACTTCGCGACCTCAAATTTTTTCGTGACATGGCATACTGTGAGGGTATGATCCAGGCCTGTAATAACGCCCTGTTTGAGTGCCACGGGAACATCCGGCCAGGGCATGACTACCCTGTTAAGGTCCCATGCCTCATAAGTCATTTTATTAACCGCCGCCTCTGCAATGCGGAATTTGACTTTTTTTGCATCTTCAATGTTCCGTACCGGTATGGTGGTTGCCCAACCGTAATTACCATAGCTGCTTATATCGATGCCGGTTATGCCCTGATGGTCCATTGCCATCAGAAAATGATCGTAGAGTTTTCCGCTTTTGGTAAATTTGTCTAACTTATCAAAGGAGTCAATAAGAAATGGAAGATTGACGAGTCCGAACCTGGGGCCCAAATTTGTTGAGGCAACCGAGCTGACAAGCATACCTTGAATAGCGCCCATCTGCAGCTGGTTCAGCACCTCGACCTCTCCACCAAGCATGCAGAATGGCTTGTAGTCAACATATATCTGGCCATTAGTGCGCTTCCACAGTTCATCCCGGATAGCAAAGCCGGTATAGGTGCCTTTTAATACCGGGTGGGAAACATTTGAAACAATACATTTGTACTTTGCAGTTGAAGGATCAAAGGCTGGTTTCCATGCATCCAGGGAAGGAGCTTTGGCCCAGGCCATACCGAAAATGAAAAAAAACGCCACCACACACATTACCAGGGAAATACCAATCTTTCTCATACGCATCTCATACTCCTTTCTTTCTGTTAGAGTTAAAAAACTGCTGTCCTTTTGC
>Ga0209203_1001387_pt1 | contig 17913 bp, 18 predicted proteins | sample AD_UKC109_MetaG_FD_184423 | JGI IMG/M metagenome (GOLD analysis project Ga0209203, IMG submission 184423) | Active sludge microbial communities of municipal wastewater-treating anaerobic digesters from Hong Kong - AD_UKC109_MetaG (SPAdes)... | ecosystem: Engineered > Bioreactor > Anaerobic >... | reverse complement strand
TCCCGATTGATTTTTACCTGTGAGAGCCTGGCGTCTGAAGAGATTACAGTAACCCGAAATCAATAAAGCGTTACCCTTAGGATTATGCCCTTTAGGAACAAAGCATAACCTCCGGAGATTGACCGGGCTTCTTTTAAACAGCTGAATCCATGCAAGCCTGGCAAGGACACTATTTTTCAGTAAAGGCAGCCCTTTGAAGACAGCTGAATTCAGGCCGTCATACGGGTCCCAGCCCTTATACTCTTCCAGGCGGCAATACTTCTCAAGGAGGCTGAGAGAGCCTTCTGCAGCCTTAATAGCGGTTATGCTTTGTGTCAACACAGTTTGGAAATACTTGTGTCAGACCTTTACTGGCAAGCCTGTCCTGATCGATCCGAGGACAGCAAATGATGCCTTGGTTACTGCCACAATCTCGTCAAACGGGATCAGAGCTTTCCCTTCATGAATGCTCTGCAGGAATCCTTCAACCATCTGTTTCTGGCCTTTGTCCTGGTTGAAGAGCGACTTCTTCACTTTCTTCCTGCCGTAGAATTCTGCCTTTTTGAAATTATCGATAACGCCGGAGGCGCCTGACCTGAACACTTCCACATATTCCTTAGGCATCGATTTCGGGCCATTGGCGTAATAAGCAACAACTCCCGTGGAGCCGTTTTCAAAAGAGATGTTGATATTGACCGTATCATTCCTGGCCTCCGGGTCCGGTAGGGCAGTAGCATAGACGCTCACCGGCAGGCTTCCGTTCAACCATGTCAGGTAATCGATGAAATGACAGGCCTCCCCGATGATCCTCCCGCCACCGATTTCCATATCCTGTATCCATGTGTCAGCGGGAATTTTGCCTGCGTTCACGCGGTATACCATGGTCATGGAACCGGTAACGATGTGCTTCCTGAGAAAGACAGACAATGGACTGAACCTGCGGTTAAAACCGACGCAGAGCTGTTTACCTGGTGTGGCCGCTTTTATCTCCGTAATCCTATCGAGTTCTTCTCTTGTCAGACAGAGAGGCTTTTCAACAAAGACATGCTTCCCTGCTGAAAGAGACTTAATCACGTACTCTGCATGAGAATCGTGCCGTGTAGCAATGAAGATAGTATTTGCAGATTCTGATTTAATGATGTCATCCTCGTTAGAGGTACAGTATTCAAAATGGAATCTTTCAGCAACCCTTTTGGATGTTGTTCCGGTATTTGTCAGGACACCCTTGCGGGTGATATTATTCCACTTAGGCAGGTTTGGAAGAAGGTTTCCCTGTGCATAGCTGCCTGCTCCTATGAAAGCAATATTTATTTCTTTTTCAGGTGCCGGTTGAGATACAATGATCTTCTTATCCTTTTCAACAGGCTTGTTCGTATCATATCTTATAATAATGCCCAGATACGGTTCTGTCTTATTGACTATCATGTCGTATGCTTTGGGAGCATCGACAAGATCGAACTCATGAGTTGTCAGATAGTCAATATCAATTTTCCCGTCAGCAAGGAGTTGCTGGAAGGCTTCCATATTTCGTTTTTCTGTCCAGCGGACATAGGCAGGAGGGTAATCAATGCCCTTCTCTTCATAATTGAGATCGTATCTTCCGGGGCCGTATGAGCACGACATCTTAAGTTCAAGTTCCTTTCGATACCAGTAGGGGTCTCGGTCAAACGATGGCGGCACCGCACCAAGGATTACAATCTTCCCCTTTTTCCTGGCAATGGCGCCGGCAAAATTGATCGGGTCAGTGCTGTCAGTTGCTGCAGCAATGATAACTGCATCAACACCCAGTCCGCTTGTAAAGTCTGCAATTCTGTCTTCCATTCCCGGGGAGTTTCTGAGAATGGCTAAGTCAGCGCAGTGAACTGATGCGGTTTCAACAGCCGCACCATTGACATCAATGCCAACTACTCTTACCCCTGAGGCTTTAAGGATGAGGCATGTAAGCTGGCCAAGGAGTCCCAGTCCAATTACTGCACAGCTCTCCCCCAGGCGAAGATCTGCCTGGCGTACCGATTGCATGGCTATAGCTCCAAGAGTATTGTATGCAGCTTTTTTGAGATCTGCGTTCTTTTCAAGTTTTACGCAAAGGTTGACAGGTGCAGCTATGATTTCAGCATGATTTGCATAACCAACACCGGCGCAGGCAACAAGATCACCAGTTTTAAATTCAGTCACAATATCTCCCACACCGATAACTTCACCTGCAGAAGAATAGCCTAGAGGGGAATACGCTTCGAGTTTTTTTGTTACAGCACGATAAGCCTGAACAGGTCCCTGCTGCATAACCACGTCCAAAACCTGTTTTACTTGTTGAGGTTTTTCCCTTGCCTTTCCGGTGAGTGATTTACGGGCAGCACTTACAGTATTACTCTCTGTGCCCGCACTGATAAGTGAATAATGGTTTTTTACAAGCACCATGCCTTTGCCAACAACCGGATTAGGCACCACGTGAACCAGCATATCACCATCACTTAATTTTTGGGTTATTTGCAGCATTTTCGTAATTATTGCATCAATTCATTATATAAATCTGCAACTTGACTAAAAATCAATTCCTCTGAGTTTAGTTTTATTCTCTCAAGATTTTTCTTCCCCATACATTTCCTCTCTTCTGGATCATTTATTAATTGTTCTAAGTGTTTGTACATTCCCTTAATATCTCCTGGAGTATCAAGGTAACCATTTATACCATCTTCAATTAAATCAGGAATGCCACTTATTTTTGTCGATAAAACTGGAAGCCCATATGACATTGCCTCTAGTATTGAAATAGGCATACCTTCCTTGTAAGAGGGCAAAATGAAAATATCTGCTTCTCGATAGACTTCTGCCTTAAGCTCTTTATCTATCCAGCCTCTGAAAAAAACGTAATCCTGCAATTCTTTTTCTTTAATTGTGGTGATTACATAACTTTCCATTTCTCCCTTACCGGCGATATGAATTCTGACACCATTAGTATTTCTTTCTTTCAGCTGCTCGGCGATTAACAATAGATCTTTAATTCCTTTATTTTCAATTAAAAACCCTACAAACAATATGATTATTTCTTGCCCGAAATGTGCCAAGTTATCCCGTTCATATATAATTGCCGGAGATGGATTTTCTATCTTTCGAATATATAGTCCGTGATACCTAGCTTTTAGGCTTTTCTCCCAATCTGAACAGAGCACCACAATACAATTACATGATGAAAGAACTTTTGATTTATACCAAGAAGCATTTAAAAAAAAATCATAAAAGTTACTCGAATGTAAATGCATTATTATTTTCTTGTTCAATATTCTAGCCATAAGAACAAAAAAAGATTTGCGATAAAAACTAATATAAGCAGAAGAATGTACATGGATTAATTCAATATCACTGAATAATATTAAGTATAAGAATCGTATAAAGGACTTAATAAAGATTAGAACTTCACGACCTTTACCTTTATCCTTATAGTAATTAGTCCGTATGAATATAAGATTGATACAATAATTCCCTTTTAATAAGGCTGAGTGATATGCTTTTATTACACTGGCAATCCCACCGTTGCTTGTTAAATCTGCACCTACTATTAATATGTTTCTTTTTTCGACCAATGCCCCTGTTTTTTAACCTATTGCCTAATGAAGAATGTTCTCTAAAGATCAATTGTAGTAGTAATCATTTTAAATCTAGCAATACTTATGCCTATGAGGGCATAAACGATTGACATTACAATAGGCTCCTTATGAATAACATCATAGAAAAAGGCAACAAATGAAATTGAAAATATTACGCCAAGAGTTCCCAGATGAAATGCTTTCCAGAACGGATCATTCTCTAAATTTCGAATTGACCAACTATAACGGCCTAAGGATACCAAAAAAGAAAAATAGATTAGAGAGCCCAAAATACCGACCTGAATTAGTAAAAAGACTAATGCTGTTACTCCATAGCCTATATCATACTGCTCTTTCGTAACATTTCTGTTATCAAATTTTTCAATGGAAGTTTTAGTTAATATTCCTGGTCCGTTCCCAAAAAAAATATGCTGAACTCCATTGGCAGATATTTTTTTATATGCCATCTCCAAAGCTGAAGTTCTACCTATTGCACCCATACTTCGTGTTGTAGCAGTGTTGTATTCTGCTGTGTATTGCAACACATAAGGTATGTCAAAAGATCCACCCATCTTTCTCTCGGGATTTAATGTAGGTATAAATCTTACAGTTGCATAAATAACTATAAAGACGCCAATTGAAAGGGGAAGTAAAATTCTAATTCTAAATAGTGCACGATAATTATATATAATTAAAAGAAAGATAACTATTACAGGAAAAATGTACACAATTGCACGCTTCCCTCCTATTAAACCAAACAAAACAAATCCAAGGGTATATAATAAGTATTTTTTTTGGTGAGAATAGAAGAAAAATGATAAAGCGTAAGATATGCCTATTAAGAATATAAATGTTGTCCAGGAAGTCCCACTTAACCCGAGAGGTGTTTCTCCAATACCTATTGTGAAATACTTGATTACTGCAATTGGAATCTGAAGCAGTAGTAATATCCATATAAAATTAAACAAACTAAAAAGATCATCTTCCACACTCGTTGCACTGGCTATATATGCTGATATAATATAGTATAACAGCATTGATCTTATAAAAAACAAGTACAACACCAATGAAGTGCTGTTTACAATAACTGAGATCATCCAAAAAGCCAAGCACAAAACGATCCATAGTGCTCCTGTAAAGTTTCTCCTTTTGCTAGCAATGATTACTAAATAACCATAAACAACAAGCTCGATGATTCTTAAGGGTATTGACGACAACAAACCTCTATATATTGCCCATCCTGTTAATACTGCTATTGATAAAACAAGCTTTAAACCAAGAAATCTAACTTTTAGCATCAGGTATTTTTCAATGCAGGTCTAAGGTGATTTTCGACAATTTCAGACCAATGATATTTAAACGAATTAGTCTTAATCGCTTGGCTATTATAACTATTTCGGTTTGCCCAGATAATTTCTAAACCATTTGCAAAGCTTTCAGGTGTATCACTGATAATTACCCCATTACTTCTGTCAATGATTTGTTTGTTCTCATTTGTTGCTGTCGCAATGCAAACCAAGCCTGAACATATATATTCAAATGTTTTTGTTGGAGGCTGGCAATGAAAATAATCAGTCTGTGGGACAAAAGACACACCAATGTTGGATTTCTTAAAGTGCTCTTTAAGCTCTCTGTGATTTAATCTCCCGTACAAATCTACAATACCTTCTAGTATTTCCTTACTTTTTATTTCTCTTAAAATAAGCTCTGTTTCTGAAGTCGGGCCGAAACCTATTATTGTATACTTAATCGGTATCTCTGGGTGCTGTTCTTTAAACTTAGCAAGACCCCGGACTGTGAGGTGTATTTCCCTATTGAAGAATGTTCCTACATATAATAAATTTAGTTCCTTAAAACTTTTGTCAGAATACCCAATTTCTATCGCACCAAGAGGTATCAATTTTGCTTTGCGAAGAGATAACTTTAATCTTAGTCTAAGGTTTTCAGAAATAATAAAAAGTCTTTTATAAAAAAGTGATTCGACCCAAATTAATGCATTTAATAAGAAAACACGAACCCCAGATCTAGAAATTTCTCCAGATCTAATATCCAAGACTGTAGACTGGGTCATATTGCATAAACCTATTAAACCACATAACTTATAATAATTAACTATAATTATTGGCTTCTTTTTTCTGCATTCATCAGTCCACAAATATCTTATAACTTTAAGTGAAAAAAGGCGTCTATTACAGTATTGTACATGCACATTTTCGGGAGAATCATATTTAGGGAGATGTCTGTCAATACAAATGAATTCAATTTGGCAATCATTAAGATATAAAGAATAGTAATAAAATGCAGTAAGATATCCGTATTGTTTGGTAGAAATGAAAATGATTTTGCGATTGCTCATAATTCAAATGCAACTTTTAATAACTTCGGCAATTCTATCTCCTTCGCATGATTTCTACAAGCATGACCATAGGATGACTCACTAAAATGGCTTCTAAGATTTGAATCCGAAACGAATTTTTTTACAAAGCTTATCATTCGGTTAAATTCACCTTCCGCACAATAGCCAACAGAGCTATCTGTAAGTACATTGTCTGGATTTACGGTATAACTTAATACAGGACAATGACAAAACCAGGCTTGAATAAAAACATTTGAAAATCCTTCTACAATACTTGTGTTAACTAACAAATGTGATTCTTGAAGTAAAGTCATAACTTCTTCTTGAGATAATAGGCCCAAGTACTCCACATTTGATGATTTCATAATTATATCATCCAAATCTTTCTGAATTCTGGCATTTCCTTTATTACCTGCCATTACAAACCTAATATTTGCATGGCTTTCAAACTCTTTCGCCAATTTCAAATAAATTTCGGGCCTTTTATTTTCCTTGATATTATTTATCCATGAAATTTTTATGGTTTCTGTAGACTTGTGAATAATTGTACTAGGAGGTTCACCAAAATTAGTAATTACTGCCGTTGCTTTAATTCTGTAGTTATTAAGAATCTGTTCAGCTTGATATTTTGTTTGCGCAATAATCACATCAGCTTTCCTCATACCATAAAGACAAGCAATCCTATCAATTAGTCTAAAGGGTGACAGAATATTTAAATTGCGTATTTTATTAACATCCGAATCTGATGCAATATGCCAAACAAATCTATAGGAACCAAATCCTTTCAAATGTGCGCAAATACCAGTATAAGCTGTACCAGAACGTTGGTACACAATAACTGGCTTTATTATACCCAGTATTCGCTTTATTTTAAAATAATCAAGGATTAATACTTTATTAAAGACTCTCCTTAATAATTTACGCTTGGGTAAAGCCCACAGTATGAATTCATTTTCTTTCTCTCTTCTAATTTTAGAAACGTGTGAATCTATATAAATGAAGTGAACCTCGTATTTGATGCGTAATGCTTTAGAAATATAATATGTCTGTATTTCTGCTCCACCCGGTGATCTTGGAAAGTACCCCCCCACTAAAGCTAAGCGTGGTTTATTCATTCAACATTAAATTTATAGAATTTATATGATGCTGAAATGAAGACATCTCCAAAAATTTCATTCTTGATTGATATCCCATTTGTAACCGCTTTTCTTTCCCAACTTCTACAATTCTTTCTATCGCCTTTGCTAGTTCCGTTGACGATTTAGCCTCAACAACGAAGCCATTATCATTATCAACCAATAAATCAGGCACGCACCCCACCATTTTTGTTAATATTAAAGGCAAACTCATTGAAGCTGCTTCACAAGCTACCGTGCTAAATCCATCATAATGAGATGGATTTACAAAAAAATCCATCCTGGAATAAATAAAAGGTAATTCTGCTGGCGTAACCCATTCTATAACAATAATATTACTAAATTTTTTTGCTATTTCACGTACCTTTACAATTTCGTATCCTCCTCCGACTAAATACATAAAAACATTATTAAAGTGGCTTTTATTTAATAAGAAAATAAAAGCATCCAGAAGTGTGAATACCCCTTTGCTCTTAGAAAATCTACCTACATATGCAAAGTTGATTGAGTTTTCTTTAAACTCCAAAAGACCCTCTAGATATTTATTAATTGCTATTGGCTTAAGCATCAAATCTTCAGACATCATTGGCCAAAATAGGCATCTTGCTTTTGGTAAGCCAAGACTTAACATAAATTCTTCAGATCTTATTCCTTCGTTTAAGACAAAGTCTGCTTTTCTAACCATACAAACTGCCAATTTTTCATATGCTCTATCTAAAAAGGACTTCTTAGGAAAGTAAATCCATGCTTCATTTACATATGCAAGTTTAAATTTAAAAAACGGTCTATAAAATGCCACAATCTTAGAATGGAGAGTGTGTTGCGTTGATGTTATTACTATGTCATAATTATTTTTCTTTAATTCTATGAAAATCTTCCAAAATAATCTAGGTATAGATTCTTTATTGATACGCTTTAACTTTGCACTATTGAAATCCCAAATTTCATTTTTAACATTCCTAAGATAATTTTCCGAAGGGCTTCCGTTGATTTTCTTATGGGAAATATCAATTACTTTAATATTAAAATGTTTACTTATTTCAATAAACAACCCCTCTCTGGCATGAAAATAACCTGGCGAGAAATAAACTATCTTTTTATACTGTTTCCGTTCCCTCATTTTGTGTTAAACTGGAATTCATGTTTTTTAATTATTCTTGCCGGATGTCCTCCAACCCTACAATTTGGGTTAACATTGTCAAATACAATAGCATTTTCCCTAACAATTACATTTTTATGCAAGTGTACTTTCCCGTATATTTTCGCACCGGAATAAATAATAAAGCCATCATCTATTATGGAGTACAATGCCTCCTGTTGTGGAATACCATCAACTAAAATGAAATTCCCTCTCACTCCTAATGTTAAACCATTATAGATCACCAAATTGTCGCCTATTATTGTATTTCCACCAATGACAATATATTGTCCATGTGCAATTTGCAAATTATGTCCGATTGAGCATCCCTAGCTAAATTCAACTCCAGGGCTTCTTTTGCACATAGCCAAAATGAAATTCCTGGCTCTAATAAAACCTTTTCGCCTTAAGGCCTTTGCAAATTTCTATTACTTACAAGCACTATAACCTGTATTGGAATACCATTTGAATACATTCATTCCGTACTTCTGTTTTCAATAATCTCAATTACATTCTCGTAAAAATTCCTGCTTTTTGCAAATATTGGATCATTTCTTAGCATTTTTAGATTAATCTTTACCTTTTGATACCAGACTGGATCCTTGTATAATTGTAGTATCTTATCTACAATATCTCTGTGTGAGCCAGACAGAATGTATAAACCGTGAATTCTATCTTTAATGAGATTTTCTATTCCAGAAAGTTTAGTTAAGATTATTGGAGTTTCTGTATAGATGGCCTCTATCCAAACCTTTGAAAAGCCTTCTGTGTAAGAAGGAAAAACTAATATGTTACTTTTTCTCAAATAAGATCCTATTTCGATATTATTCTTATACCCTAAAAGGCAAATTTGACGGTTACAACTATTTTCTGTAATTATACGATTAATATTCTCTTCTTCAGGCCCTTCTCCAATAACTACGAAGCCAATATTATAATTATCCTTAGCAAGTTCTATAGCAGCAAATATGAACTCATATACACCTTTAGATATAATCAAACGACCTATAAAAGATATAATAAATGGGTAATTAGGCAAGTCAGAGCATATGATATCCCTATAAAAAGAATCTGGATATCTAGGTAAACGCATATGTACTCTCAAACCTTTTGAATCAAATACGGATTTAAACATAAATCCAGGGATAATTACATCAGAAATCTGATATTTTCTAATCAGCCTAAAATTAGAATCTGATACCTGATTGGCTCTAGAAAAATTAGGTATTACTTTATATTTTAAAATTTCACTACTTAGTAAAAAAAGATTCAAAAATTTAAAATTTGAAATGATCAAAAAATTGATCTTTTCCTTATTAAGGATCCTTAGTACTTTGAATCCATAGATTAAATTTCGAAGTATATAGTGGATTTTATTTTTCTTATAAATGCTTATATCATATAATGAAATCCTGTTCTCGAAAACACATTCATCCTTTAATTTACTTGTAATTGATATAAGAACAATTGAGTAGTGTTTTCTTAGTTCATTTATATCCCACATTAATTCTATACTATTGTTTTGCCAGTCTCCATTTAACTTTCTGAATTGCTCAATACCATTACCATTCTTTATAATTGCAATCTTCCTCATTGTTTTGCTCATACTATAAAACTCCAGTTCCTAAGTCCTGGCAAACGAACTGTAGCTAGTCGACCCTTAACAAGTCTTGTTTTTCAATAATTCCTTACAGTGACATATTTTACTGACCAGTTGCCGGTTAGTAAATCCAGGACAAAATAAATGACATTATGGATCTGCCTTAATCTTTTCATCATATTGAAGGCAATTGCTGCCATAATAGTATTAATCATATCACCTTCAACGCCCTTGAGATAGTTCCTCAGCATCCGGTAATCACTCTTGAGATGTCCGATAACCGATTCAACGGCTGCCCGTCGTCTGAACCGGGATCTTTCCTGTTGTTTCTCATAGGCTGTTTTGCCTTTACCAGTACCCGGCATCATGATCTCTACCCCGAGGATGGTCTTGCGTCCTTAATAACCTCTGTCGACCAATGCCACTTTCGGTAACCTGCCCATCAGATCCGATACCTGGCTCAATTGAGGCTCAAGCGTATGACCATCGTATGGATTACTTTCAAAAGCCATGGCTCCAAGTATAATACCGTTTTTCTTCATGATCACAAAGCCTCTCATGTTTCCAAACTCGTACTTCTCATGGTCCTTACCCTTGGAGATACAACTTATCTCAGGCGCATGAAAGCTAAAGATCCTATTCTTGCTGTCTCGCTTTTGACCCATTACCCCGTAGCATAGTCATAACTGCTCATCATATGTCTCAAGGCGCTCTTTATCGGCAAGACTACGTTCAACATCCCCTACCAGGCGTCTGGCAATGGTCCTTACCTTTCTGGCTGCTGCCATTGCCTTCTTCCTTCTTTTTGGATGATCATGGAACCGCTGATCTATCATCAGCTGGCCAAGAGTGCGACTGTAACTCTGACGGAGAGCAATGTTTTCTTTCTCAGCTTTCTTCCAGCAGCCCTCTATGATCTTCTTATGAAGCTTGGCATCTGTTGGGTAGGTAATGTTCTTATCCTGAACCGTGGTGTCAATGAGTACTTCTTTCTTCTCAAAGAGACTGATAATGAGCTTCAATAACTTTTCAGCTCTGTCTGTACCCAGACGCTTGCGGAAGTGTTCAAATTCACTCGGATCAAATGGCTTCTCAAACTGAAAATAGGTCTCACCATAGAAGTATTGCCAGTGATCATTCTCAACCCAAAGGTCAACAAATGCTTCATCTGACAGCAGGCAGACAAGCTTTGTAACGAATCTACCAAAAAAGTTTGCATTCTGATAATCAATAATATTAACATATGTTATTAGCTATCAACACTATAATCACTTACTAAGGGTCGACTATATCTTTTCGTTAAGTGGCTATGATGCGATTCCCCTTTCTTTATCCTTCTGATTTATTACTTTTTCTCTTTTGAAAATAATTTTTGATACAAATCGCAATTTGTTCAAATTCAGATTTTTGTGCACTTGCACGGGATCTCTTATGAAGCTTTTAAGAACATATATCAAACCCAAAATGATTTTTCTTTGTTCGAATCTAGTAATAGCAATTTTACGTTCATAACTTGCGATTTTTGGCTTTAGATTCTTATTATATTTTTTTTCTGTAAAACAATTTATATTTTTATACATATCATAGAAACTTCTCACTCTTTTCTTCAGCCTTTCTTTATCAGCAGTAATACCATCAATATTCTTCCTTTTCACACCCATAGTTTCATGAAAATAAAACCCATCACCTTTGCTTAATAATATTAGCTCAAGGGGAATGTCCCCAACAATGCAATTAACAAACCAATGTGGTATCGGAATAATATGATTCCTCCGAGAAACAATACTTAGTGTCGGAATAAAATGATTATCAATAACATCAGAAAAAGTGAAAGTACTTTTAGTCCAATTGCATGAAAATGGATTTTCCTTTGGAACCCCTTCATAAATAGTAATTACGTCATGTATGCAAAGTGAAAAATCAGAATTATTCTCAAGAAAATCTACCTGCTTTTTAAGTTTAAGCGGGTCAGTCCAGTAGTCGTCTCCTTCACACATTGCAATGTACTTTCCATGGCAACTATCAAGGGTTCGTAAAAAATTTGGCATCATGCCTTGATTCCTATCTGAAGGCAGTAGCCTTATTTTGTCAGGATATTGACTTGCATAGTTCTCACAAATTGCCCTTGTTGAATCGTTGGAACAATCTTCACCAATAACAAGTTCCATTTCAAAATCAACCTTCTGCATCAGGACACCTTCGATGGCCTGAGCAATATATAATTCATGATTATACGTAATCATGAGAACAGAAACCATCGGATAATTATTTAACGACACCACAGTACTGATAATGTGATAATTAGTCTATTCTACTCCGTAAAAATGACTTTTGCCGGATTGCCAAAAACTGTGCATCCTTCTGGAAAGTTCTTGGTGACCACACTTCCGGCACCAATGACAGAATGATCCCTAATGTTAAGCCTTGGAAGCACTTTTGCACCAGTATGAATTGTTACAAAATTCCCAATTTTCACAAAACCCCCAACAAATGAATTTACATTCAACTGGCCATAATCGCCTATAGTAACATCATGACCAATCTCCGTAAACGGTTGGAAAGTGACAAAATTCCCAAACCTACAGTCGCAAGATATATTTACAAACTGGCATATTATAATGCCCTCACCATATTCAGTATTTGGGGAAATAATTGAAGCCGGATGAACTAAAGATGTAAAATAGCCCCCCCTATCTTTAATACTGGTTACATATTTATGTTTATAGATTACATCCCCTAAAGCACAAACAAAAAGATCGCCGGGTTGAATCTCATATGTTTCCACAGGTCCAATAATGGGAGGATAACCGGTATAGCCAGTCAGAGCCTCAGAATGATCGTCAAGAAAACCTCTTATATCCCACTCTGTCTTATATTCTTTGCACTGGGTAGCAAGATGATACACCTCTCTACCATAGCCTCTGGCTCCGATAACTATCAGGCTTTTCATGTTTGATCATAGAATTTTAATATATTCCCAGCCCAGGAGTAACCAACGCCAAAACCCGCAATTAATACTTTGTCTCCCGGATGAATTAAACCGTCATTAATAGCAGCAGAGAGTGCTATTGGTATAGTTGATGAAACCGTATTGCCAACTTTATCCAAATGATAATAGAATATCTCCTCTGGTATCCTGATCTTTTTTCTCAGAAAATTTAACATGTATTTGTTCGCCTGATGAAAAATGAACAGGTTCACCTCATCCTGCCTAAGGCCGTTTAGTTCCAGTGTATCATGTACCAATTCAGGAACCATTTCCAATGTGAAATTTAAAATCTCGGCTCCATCCATAAACAGGTAATCTGATGATACGGGATTACCTGAATCGTCAAAACGTAAATCATTTTTAGGCCTTCGATACCTCATAGCACCTGTTCGAACTGTCAACCTTTCTGCACCCCGGCCATCAGTCCCGAGCGCGAAACCCCTGATTTCTGCGAAACCACCTCCCGATACAAGCGTTGCAGCAGCAGCATCACCAAAAATGGTGCGATTTGATTTATCCAGTGGATGAATATACTTGGAATAAGTCTCGGAAGTAAGTAATAGAACATTACGTGCTATGCCTGATAAAACAAGACCTTTAGCCATTGCCAAACCATAAACAAAGCCTGAACAACCGAGGTTAAAATCAACTGCTCCAGATTTTACCGGAATACCAAGTCTGTCCTGAATAATACAGGCCGTTGTAGGCAGGAAGAAATCAGGGCTTTGCGTACAAAGCATGACAAAATCAATCTCTCCAGGTTCAATTGAATATTCCTCAAATAACTTCTCTGCCGCTTTTACAGCCATGTCGCCCGATGTTTCATCCGCAGCGGCAATATGTCTTTCGCTTACACCTATCTTATGTGCTACCTTTTCCGCCGACCATTCAGGAAAATCGGCAACAAGATCTTCATTGGTAACAACCTTGTAAGGAAGGTAATACGAGATACCCCTGATGAATGCCTTCTTCATAATAGTGTATATCCTCCGTCAATTAATAAATTAGTGCCAGTGACCCATCTGGAAGCATCCGCCAATAAATAAATAGTTGCATAAGCCACCTCCTCAGGTTTACCATAACGTTTCAGAGGATACTTTTTTCTGTCTTCAGTAAGCTGATCTTCCGTAAGTTCACCGTCTTTCAATAAATCAGTCTCAATCATTCCCGGACAAACTGAATTTACACGGATCTGTTTTTCAGCCAGATCAAGTGCCATCCCCTTGACAAGCCCGTTTATAGCTCCCTTTGTTGAGCTGTAGATAGTACTCCCAGTAGATGAGCAATACACCCCATTAACAGACGATATGAATACAACCGAAGCCCCTCTTTTAATCCTATTCTTTCTGATGAGTTTCTGTGACAACATTGAAGGGGCAAAAAAGTTAACTGAGAACGTCTCGTCAAGCTTTTTTTGTGTTACAAACTGAAATGGAACATAGCTTAATATACCTGCAGCATGTACAATTCCATCAAGTTCAACTGCAACCTCCGAGACCATTTCTAGTCCCTTTTCAAATTTTAAGTCTGCAACAATTAATCCATGCCCAACCCCAGATAGACTTTCAAAAGTTTCATGGAGACGGCTTTCATTCCTGCCTGAAATTATTATGCATCCTCCTGCCCTTGAGCACTCTACCGCCACAGCTCTTCCAATTCCGGAAGAAGCTCCTGTAACAAGTATTGTTTTTCCTTCAAGAGAAAAAGGGTTCTTTATTGTCATGGGCCTGATTTTTTCAGTTTGACAGAACGAGTTTTTAGTAAGTCATTGAAGTCTGTCAGGGTTCGCTATTTCTTTCTTTCTTGGACCAGATTGAATAGCTCCCTAACTGTTTTGGCGTTTTTTATATCATTCCCAGTAATCTTCACATTGTATAATTCATCAACCATTGCAATAATTGAAAGAGCCGTAAAAGAGCTCCATCCTTCAACATTCCTGAAATTTGTCTCCATGGTTACTACAGATGGATCAACATCTTCGAACTGAGATGCAAAATTTTCAACAAAATCACTTTCTTTCATATTTTTCTATTAATTAAAATGTTACAAATCATCTCAACAGTATCAATATCCAAATCAGGATATATTGGAAGGCAAATAACCTGATGTGCAATTTTAGTTGCAACAGGTAAATTTTCAGTTTGTGCAGAGATCAGACCACGATAAGTGGGAAACTGACTGATTAATGGATAAAAATAGCGTCTTCCATAAATATTATTCTGTTTCAGTCTTTCGTAAACCTCATCGCGACTTTCTCCATATTCCTCCTCATTGATAAGAATCGGGAAGTAAGTATAAGAATGTCTTATGCCCTCAATGTCATTAAGAAATCTGATCCCCTTTATGTCCTTTAAACCATCCCTATATTGTTCTACAACAGCTTTTCGCTTGGCTATATATTCATCAACATGCTTCAGCTGAACCAGCCCATAAGCCGCCTGCAACTCGTTCATTTTTGCATTTATGCCAGGTTCAACCACGGTCACCTCATCGGCAAATCCAAAATTCTTCAGGAAATCAATCCTTCGTTTTGTCTTCTCATCATGACAAATAATGGCACCGCCCTCAATAGTATTGAACGTTTTGGTAGCATGAAAACTCAGGATGGAAAGATCACCATGGTTCAGAATTGAGTTACCGTTAACAGTTACCCCAAATGCATGTGCTGCATCATAAATGACCTTCAGTCCATAAGTGTCTGCAATCTGTTGTATTTCATCAACTTTGCAGGGATTGCCATATACATGAACCGGCATTATTGCCGTAGTCTGAGGAGTAATAGCGGCTTCAATTCTTTTCGGGTCGAGATTGAAATATTCCGGCTCAATGTCCACAAACACAGGTTTGATATTATTCCACCAAAGGGAATGTGTAGTGGCCACAAAACTGAACGGTGTGGTTATTACCTCGCCCGTGATTCGCAATGCCTGCAAGGCAGTGATAAGAGCCAGGGTGCCGTTAGCAAAGACTGACAAATACTTTACACCAAGATAATCCGCCAGCTCCTTTTCAAACTGCTGATGAAAGGGGCCATTATTGGTAAGAATCTTGCTTTCCCATATCTGGTTAAGATATATCGAGAATTCTTCCATCGGTGGAAGAGCAGGTTGAGTTACATATACGGGTTTATTTGGTATTCGTGTCATTTATTTCTTTTTCAGTTACTTTTAAAACCATTTTTTTTATGTATAGATAATCCTCAAATCTCCCAATTTCGCAAATTGTTACAATAATTAGTATACCGGTGAAAACTTGTGAGATCAATTGAAGCATCAATGGCATAGTAAAGACAAAACCTTCCAAATATACTATTGCTGCCATAAAGAACGAAATAAGAAATGAAGGTGTAATATCCTTTATCTGATCCTTCATGGCATAGTTAATAAGCCTACCGGAATAATGCGCATTTAGAAAATAAGACAAGAAGGAAACCACCACGCTGCCCCATAACATTACCTCAATACCTATGAAGATACCAAGGAAAATAGGGAAAATAGCTATGATTTTCTTAATGATCTCCAAATTAAGAAAGATATCTGACCGCCCTTTTACCTTCAAAATGTTAAGATTCATTGCATGCAACGGATATAGCATTCCAGCGAGGCAGATAATCTGTAAATAGGATCCTGCTGTCATCCATTTTGTGCCAATTAAAACAACGACCAATGGCTTGGCAACAGCCGCTAACCCAAGCATGCATGTAAAAGAAACAAACGTGGTCGTCCTAATCATTCTTCGGTAGGCCTGTTTGAGTATATCAGAATTATCCTGAATTGAGCTTAAAACCGGAAAACTTACTCTTTGAATAATTCCGGTGAGATTGCTTGAAAAAAGCGTGCTGAAGTGCTCTGCCCTGGTATACTGTCCAAGCTGCTCAGCTTTGTAAAATTTGCCAATAACCAAATAATATACATTTTTGTAAATAGTGCCAAGGAGGCCGGAAATCAACATTCTCGATCCAAATCCAAAGAGTTCTTTAAAGCTTTCATCAGAGAACTCTAACCTGGGACGCCAGGTCCCGAATTTCCATAATAGACTTGTAGCAAGTAATTGCCTCGTTAATTGCTGCCCCACAAGACTCCAAACACCCAGTCCCCGTAATGCCATTCCAATTCCAACGACTCCGCTGATGAGTGAAGCAATAACTGTAATTTTTGTCTGCGTTTTAAAGTCAACCAATTTCGTTAATAAAGTTCTTTGAATTATGCTAAAGGAGTTGAAGATTAATGCAAGACCAGTAACTCTTGTTATAGAGACAAGGGCTGGTTCCTTAAAGAACCTGCTAATTGCCGGTGCACATAGATACAAAACTCCAAACAACGTAAAGCCGATAAGCAGGTTGAAATAAAAGACAGTGTTATAATCGGTATTCGTAGCGTCATTTTTACGGATCAGGGCCGTTGAGAAGCCACTGTCAATAATTGAATTTGAAACAGCAATAAATACAGCAATCATTCCTAAAATACCAAACTCAGCCGGGGAGAGTATTCGTGCCAGAATAAGGCCGACAATGAATGTGATACCTGAGCTAAGAATGTTATCAGCAAAACTCCAGCCTAAGCCGTTCAGGGTTTTTTCCTTTATTGAGGACATCAACTAAAAATGATAATTCAAGGGTTAAGGTTGGTTTATTATTGGATTGTCATTTAGCGAAAGATTTTTCTGCAGATAGCTGGTCTATTCCTTAGAGCCTTTGCTTTGTTAGAATACTCAACTCTTAATTGGAAATTTCAAACTCAACGCCAGGTTGCTGCAAAGATTCAATATTTCAAATACTTGCACGGATAGCTCTGTACACAAAACAAATCATATAATGAAGCATTGTCTCCCGGAATAAAATACCCTATGCCAATTCTGAAATTTCCAATAACCGGTCATGTAACATTTCAACTCTATCTGAGTCAGATCCATATGGTAAAGCACACTCAATACCTTCATTTATACTACTATTTTCAATGAGCTTCATTGCTTCCATTTTCAGGTACTCCTTAATGTCTGGTTTCGATCCTTTTATAATTTCAACTATCTCTGTGCAATTGTCCAGGATATAAATAATATCCTCAAAATCATGGCTTTGTCTCAGGTCATTACCGCCCCTGCTTTTGTGTGCCTCAAACTTTGTTGCTAAGTA
>Ga0209203_1001383_pt1 | contig 17981 bp, 14 predicted proteins | sample AD_UKC109_MetaG_FD_184423 | JGI IMG/M metagenome (GOLD analysis project Ga0209203, IMG submission 184423) | Active sludge microbial communities of municipal wastewater-treating anaerobic digesters from Hong Kong - AD_UKC109_MetaG (SPAdes)... | ecosystem: Engineered > Bioreactor > Anaerobic >... | reverse complement strand
CTCTTTGAATATGGCGGAGAGAGAGGGATTCGAACCCTCGATGAGCTTTTAACCCATACTCCCTTAGCAGGGGAGCGCCTTCAGCCTCTCGGCCATCTCTCCAAAATTGTATCTTTACTCCGAACAGTAAATCTGCGATGCATCATACAAGGCGCAGCGCATTATTTCGGACTCCTGTCCTCCACCCTTCGGGCCAGCCTGTGGCTGTTCAAATCGTTCCAGACGATTTAGTCAGCCTCTCGGCCATCTCTCCAAACAATTAAACCTTTAAGGTTATTTTTCCCGACAGTGTAATAAGAATTATTTATTAATCGGAAAAACTTCTCAATGCTTCATTTACAAAGCAACTTTCAAATATAAAAAAGTGAATTAGTTATTCGTTCCCTAAATTTTCTTCAGAATCATCTCCTTGCTCATTTCTGATACGCTCATAGATTTCTTCCCTGTGAACAGCAATTTCCTTGGGGGCATTGATTCCTATTCTTACCTGGTTTCCTTTTACACCAAGTACAGTTACTGTGACATCGTCACCAATCATTAAAGTTTCACCAACACGGCGTGTTAAAATTAACATTAATATCTCCTAAACGTATCCTGTTTTATTCCTCTTGGGGAATTATTATTATATTTATTTTTGTGAGATTATCCATAAAATCTAGGACAGGCATTAGACTACATTTTAATTGGAATTTGAAGTATTTTATCAAATATTTAATAAGTTTTTTACTTCACTCCGACTTTGTTGCATAACATGCTGAAGATTTTTTAAATCACTCGCTCCACCACCCTGAGCAAAGTCAGGTCTTCCACCCCCTTTGCCTGAAATCTGTGCAGATATCTCTCTGATAATATCGCCGGCTTTGATTGACTGCACCAAATTAGATGTTACTGCGCAAATTAATTGAACTTTATCTTCGTTGTGATTCGCTAAAACAACAACACCTGAAGAATATTTTGATTTAAAATCATCAACGATAGACCGAAGATTCTCTACTTTAAAATTTTGAAGAACTTTAAATAAGAAGTAATAGTTATTTTCCTCTTCAACTTCCGACCATAAATCTTTTGCTGCTGTACTTGCCAGCTTCACCTCAAGTTGTTGAAGTTTTTTCTCAAGAGTTTTATTCTTATCCAGTATATCAGAAATCTTCGTTGTTACATTCTGTTGAGAAGAATGTGTTAACGCTATGATATTATTTAATTTTTCATCATTACTTTGCAAATAATTTATTGCCTCAATACCGGTCACAGCTTCAATTCTTCTGATTCCCGCTGCAATTGAGGACTCACTGAGTATTTTAAAAAGACCAATTTCACCTGTGTTTTTCGCATGAGTTCCACCACAAAGCTCGATGGAATATCCTCCAAAATCCAAGACACGAACTTCATCACCATACTTCTCACCAAATAATGCCATCGCTCCGTATTTAACGGCTTCGTCGTATTTCATCAACTTGGTTTGACCCTGATAATTGGCACGGATATGAGCATTAACATCAGCCTCAATTTGCTGAAGTTGTTTCGAGGAAATTGCTTCGCCGTGTGAAAAGTCAAACCTCAACTTATCATCCGATACAATAGAACCTTTTTGCTGGACATGAGTACCAAGAGTTTCTCTTAACACTTTATGCAGTAGATGTGTTGCAGTGTGATTAAGAACAATTTTTCCACGTTTTTGCTGATCAATTTTGGCAACCACTTCATCTCCCTGAGATAGCTTACCTTTTGATATTTTACCGATATGCAAAAAATACTGTCCGGCAGCTTTTTGTGTATCGTAAACTTCAAAATTGCCAAAATTTGTCATAATTTCACCGGAATCACCAATTTGTCCGCCGGATTCTGCATAGAAAGGAGTGTGATTTAAAATCAAAACACCCTCTTCTCCGGATGACAAAGATTCAACTTGTTTTCCGTCCTGTATGATTGCCAATAAAGTCGAAGAATCTTTATGTTTTTCATAACCGCTAAATTCAGTTGCCTGCAAACTGGCTATCAAATCACTTGGAAGCTGATTGCTTTGATCAAAACCACCTGATGATTTGGAGCGCTCTTTTTGTTCCTGCATACAATGATTAAAACCGTCTTCATCAACGGTTAAACCTGATTCCCTTGCAACATCTTGTGTGAGATCTAATGGAAAACCATAGGTATCATAGAGTTTAAATGCCACATCACCCGAAATAATATCACCTTTCATGCTTTCCATTGCTTTTGTTAAAAGCGACATGCCTGTTTCCAATGTCTCTGCAAAACGTAATTCCTCTTTTTGCAATGCTGACTCAATTTGTTTTTGGCTATTTTTGAGTTCAGGATAAGCATCACCCATCACTTCAACCAAAGGAGTGACCACTTTATAAAAAAACGTCTCATTCGCTCCAAGTTTATATCCGTGACGAATTGCTCGGCGAATAATGCGTCTGAGCACATATCCTCTGCCCTCGTTTCCGGGTAGCACGCCATCACTAATCAAAAAGGCACAAGTGCGAATGTGATCAGCAATCACTTTTAGTGACGGACTGGATAAATCCTTTACATTCAAAAGCCCTGCTATGTATTTAATAATATGCTGAAATAAGTCAATGTCATAATTGTTATGTTTGCCCTGCAAAATTGATGTGACACGTTCCAAACCCATACCTGTATCCACACAAGGTTTTGGCAGCGGAACCAATGATCCATCTGTTTGACGATCAAATTGCATGAATACCAAGTTCCAGATTTCGATAAAACGATCTCCATCTTCATCCGGTGAACCCGGAGGACCGCCGGCAATGTGTTCTCCATGATCGTAGAAAATCTCTGAGCAAGGACCACAAGGACCAGTATCTCCCATTTGCCAGAAATTATCCTTGGCTCCAATTCTTACAACTTTTTCTTTTGGAAGTCCGATTTCCTCCATCCAGATTTTTTCAGCTTCATCATCATCTTCAAAAACCGTCACCATCAGTTTTTCTTGCGGTAATTTCAACTCTTTAGTTAAAAACTCCCAAGCAAAACGAATCGCATCCTGTTTGAAATAATCACCAAAACTAAAATTTCCCAACATTTCAAAGAATGTATGATGCCTTGCGGTGTAACCAACCTGATCAAGGTCATTATGCTTGCCACCGGCACGGACACATCGTTGTGAACTCGCCGCACGGTTGTAGTCTCTCTTTTCCGCTCCCAGAAACATATTTTTAAACTGCACCATGCCTGCATTAACAAAAAGCAAGGTATTATCATCAACAGGAACCAGCGAGCTACTGGGTACAGCTGCATGTTTATGTGAAACAAAATAATCGATAAATTTCTTTCTAATTTCAGAAGTTGTAAGCATAATTCAATGAAAAATATAAATTTTTGAGGATTTTAAATTTTATAAAGCCAATGTACAAGGTTTAACAATTATGTTGTCAAATTATTCAACTTTGCCAACAAACTCCAGCAGGTTTTTGACCTCATAAGTGGCGCTGTGTTTTGCTTTTTGCTGATACAAGTTGAACCAAACAGTATCAATCCCATAGTTAATTCCACCTTGAATATCCGAGCCGAGATTATCACCAATCATCAAAACTTCAGGTTTCTCCGGCGAATTCATCAATCCAAAAGCATAATCAAAAATCTCTTTTGATGGCTTTGAGTGCTTAATCTCTTCCGAAATAATCACATGCTTGAAGTATTTGGTAATTGGAGATGCTGCAAAACGCGGTTTTTGCACTGCTGTCATACCATTCGTCATAATAACCATTTGGTGGTTGTTCGATAATTTATCAATGACCTCCATAGCATTTCTTAACAATTGTCCGTTTTGAGATAAATTAAACAAATAATCTTCGGCAAACTTTTCAACATCTCTGGTTACATCCAAAGCATCAAGAAGCTGTGTAGTACGTTTGAGTTTGATTTCCTTTTGTGATTTAACCTCACCTTTTTCAAACTGCATCCAAAGTCGGTGGTTAATTCGATGATAAGTCTCAATAATAGTCTCAAGCGGATACTGAATTTCAAAATCATCCAGTGTTTTCAATAAAGCGCACTTTTCTGCTTCGTTATAATCAAACAATGTGTTATCGGCATCAAATATCAACCAGCGGTATTTTTTTATTTTTTCATGCATGGAAAATCATATTAACATTTATTTATTGAGAATTTATCGTGCGAATGTCTTATAATTCACGCCAACTTTAATCCAATGAATATATTGAACAAGCTGGAAATATTATCACAATCTGAATGGGATTTTTTTAAAAAAAACGGTTATCTGATAAAAAGAAATTTTATTGATAAAACAATCGTTCAACGAATTCAGAAAATTACAGAACAACATCTTAAAAACCGCATCGCACCTTTTGAATTGGAGCAAGAGGTCAATTATCCGGGTTCACCCAAAACAGTGGAAGAAAAAGGCGGTGACACTATCAGACGTTTGAAGCTCGCCTATTCGCGTGATGAAGTTTTCAAAAATTGGATTAATAATCAAAAGGTTATACAAGTTTTGAAAGATTTATTTCAATCGGAAAAAATCTTTTTTGTGCAATCTCATCACAATTGCGTAATGACAAAACAACCACGATTCAGTTCAGAAACTCATTGGCACAAAGACACTCGATACTGGAATTTTGCCAACAATCACTTGATCAACACGTGGCTACCTTTAGATGATGAAGTTAAGGAAAATGGTTGTTTGCAAGTTATTCCACAATCTCATCAATGGCATACACCAAGAGATTTACTAGACGAAAGACTTTTCCTTAGAGAAGATTTGCCTGAATCTATGCAATGGATTGAGAAAGCCCAAAATGTCGAAATGAAACAAGGTGATTTATTGTTTTTTCATGCAGCTATTTTTCATGCTGCCGGCAATAATAAAACGCAAAAAAGTAAAAACTCAGCGGTTTTCACTTTTCATGGTGATGATAATCATCCAATACCCGAAAGTAATTCAACAAATTTTCCGGAAATTCTTATTTCACAAGATTAACAACAAAAATACGGCTAAAGTCTAATTGATTTATAATCGCTTTGTGCTAGTCTGTTAGAATTCGTACAAATTTAAGTTTAAATCATGCAGAAGTATTTATCCGTTTACAGAGAATCTATTGAAAATAAAGAGCAATTTTGGTCAAAAGCCGCTGAAGCGATTGATTGGTCGAAACCCTGGAATAAGGTATTAAACCAAAGTAATTCCCCTTTTAATCTTTGGTTCGAAGGCGGTCGATTAAATACCTGCTACAACGCTTTGGACAGACATGTAAAAAATGGTCTTGGCGAAACAACGGCATTGATTTACGACAGCCCGGTCACGAATACAAAAAAATCATACACCTATTCAAAACTAACGAATAAAGTTTCTGTTCTGGCTGGAACCTTGAAAGACCTTGGAATCGAAAAAGGTGACCGAGTCATTATTTATATGCCAATGATTCCTGAAGCTATAATGTCCATGCTTGCCTGTGCACGTATCGGAGCGATTCATTCGGTGGTCTTTGGCGGATTTGCAGCCAAAGAACTGGCAACACGTATTGATGATGCTCAACCTAAACTGATTATATCAGCATCTTGTGGCATCGAAATCAGCAAAGTGATCGAATACAAGCCTTTGTTAGATAAAGCCATAGAAATTGCCGAACATAAACCTCAAAACTGTCTGATTTTGCAACGGCCACAAGCCAGAGCGGAAATGATGAGTGAAAGAGATTTGGACTGGACTGAAACAATCTCAAATTCCACTGAAACCGCTTGTGTTGATGTTGAGGCAACCGATCCACTTTATATTTTGTACACTTCCGGTACCACCGGAAAACCAAAAGGCGTGGTCAGAGATAACGGCGGACACGCTGTTGCACTCAAATGGAGCATGGAAAATATTTATAACATCAAACCGGGAGAGGTTTTCTGGGCAGCATCAGATGTCGGTTGGGTGGTCGGACACTCTTACATTTGTTACGGGCCTTTGTTAAATGGTTCTACCACTCTGGTTTATGAGGGTAAACCAATTGGAACTCCTGATGCAGGAGCATTCTGGAGAGTAATTTCTGAACACAAAGTCAAATCAATGTTCACTGCCCCCACTGCTTTTCGAGCGATTCGTAAACAAGATCAGGATGGTGAATTCATTAAAAAATATGATTTGAGTCATTTCGAGTCATTGTTTCTAGCCGGCGAACGCTGCGATCCGGATACTTTGCAATGGGCTGAGGAAAAATTGCAAGTTCCGGTGATTGATCACTGGTGGCAAACAGAAACCGGATGGGCAATTGCTGCCAATTGTTTGGGAATTGAAAAATTACCGGTTAAATCGGGCTCACCAACTGTTGCCGTGCCGGGTTACAGTGTCGATTTTCTTGATGGCAAGGGTAACCCTGTTGAAAGTGGACAAATGGGCAACATCGTGGTAAAACTGCCACTCCCTCCGGGAACTTTAAAAACATTATGGAACGATGATGAACGCTTGATTAAATCGTATTTCTCAACATTTGACGGCTATTATCTGACCGGCGATGCCGGTTACAGAGATGAAGACGGTTATATTTACGTTATGGGACGCACCGATGATGTGATTAATGTCGCCGGACACAGACTTTCAACCGGTGCTATGGAAGAAGTTTTATCTTCGCACCCGGCGGTAGCCGAATGTGCCGTAATCGGAGCTAAATGTGAACTCAAGGGACAACTTCCGATTGGTTTGATTGTTACCAAAGATAAGGTTGACATCAGCAATGAACAGCTTGTATCCGAGTTAATCGCTTTGGTGAGAAAAGACATCGGTCCGGTTGCTGCTTTCAAAAACGCCTGTGTGGTTAAAAGACTTCCAAAAACCCGTTCCGGCAAAATTCTACGATCGACAATACGAAGTATTGCAGATGGTGAGAATTACAACATGCCTGCAACCATTGATGATCCGCTCATATTGGATGAAATTTCAGTGGATTTACAAATCATCGGCTATCCGACCGATTCTTAGCACGAAAGACCTATACTAAAGGCTAATAGCAAAATAAGAAATATCTCCTTAGAATGAGCAATAAATCTGTTCACTGGAGATTATAAATGAAAATCAAAAACAAGTTATCAGTCTTGGCTATCAGCGTTTCCATGCTGTGTGGGGTGAGCCAGAATGCTTTGGCTGGTGGAGACGAGTATCAAAAACTCGAAGATAAAATCAATGAGCTGGAATCAATGGTCTTAGAGCTCAAAAAACAATTAGCCGAAAGACCAAAAGAAAAAGAAGTGATTATCAAAGAAGTCGCAGCCAAGCCTGAAAAAGAAATGGAAGAAAGCCCTGAAAAACACACTTATGCTTTCGGTGGTTTCGTAAAAACAACTGCCAGCTTTTCCTCTTACAGCGATGGAGATTTAGCTTCCGGAAGTGCAGGAAGAGATTTCTATATTCCTGCGACAATTCCTGTCGGTGGTGATGGTGAAAGCACAGATTTTGACTTCGGTGCTAAAGAATCCAGAATTAATTTTAAAAGTGATCATGTGTTAGAAAGTGGTGACAAATTGAGTACTTTTGTTGAAATGGATTTCCTTTTACCACCCGGTGGTGATGAAAGAATCAGTAACTCTTACAATCCTCGTCTGAGACATGCTTTCATTAAATACAACGATTGGCTTTTCGGACAAACTTGGAGTACATTCCAAAATGTTGGTGCATTACCTGAGTCTGTTGACTTTTTGGCAGCTTCTGAAAGTACAATTTTTGAACGTCAAAGCATGATTAGATACACCAACGGCAATTGGCAGTTCGCTTTAGAAAATCCTGAAACGACTATTACACCTTATGGTGGTGGCGGAAGAATTGTTTCTGATGATAACTCAATGCCGGATTTAGTAGCCAGATACAATCATAAAGCTGATTGGGGACATTTTACCGTAGCCGCTCTCGTCAGAAATCTGGAATATGATCAAGTTGGAAACAATGAAAGTACATCGAGTTATGGATTGAGTTTGTCAGGTAAAGTGATGGTTGGTGAAAAAGATGATTTGAGATTTATGCTCAGCACAGGAAGTGGTATGGGACGCTATATTGGCCTGAACACTGCTAATGGTGCTGTCATCAATGATGACGGAAATCTTAGCGCAATTGATTCTACTGCTGGCTTTATCTCGTATCGCCATTTCTGGAATGAAAAAGTCCGCTCGAATTTTATTTTCTCGCAAATCAATGTTGATAATAATACCGATTATACCGGACTGGGAGTCACTCGCTCCGCCAGAAGTATTCAGGCGAATGTTCTGTTCTCACCAGTTAGCAAAATTACTTTAGGCTTAGGTTGGTTGTATGCTGAAAGAGAACTGGAGTCCAGAGCTGACGGCGAACTCAATCGTTTAATCTTCACTGCAAAATATGCTTTCTAATCTTCTCTCCCCTGAAAGCATTTTTGGGAGTATTTTATATACTCCCTTTTTTTATGGTAGAATTATTAACCTATGAACAGACATCTGAAAATTGCATTTTTTATCACCCCGTTGCTGGCATTGCTCGGTTATTTTCTCACCGGAGTGATTCATTCCGATAAAAAAAATAAACCTGGTACTTATCAATTAGTCCGAATTGGTGAGTGTAAGCCATTATCTTCTTCATGCGTTTTCAGATATGGCGAATTTGAACTCAAACTGATCAGTAAAGAACTCAAAGAAACAGTTCAACTGGCAATTGTTTCAAATACAGACATTTCTGCATTGTCAATTGCATTATCAATTGATAACCAGTCTTTTGAACAATTTAAAGTTTTTACCACAGGCGGAAAAAAATACTGGCAACTCAAAATTGATACATACAAAAATTTAAGAAATTACAATCAAGTCAGGCTGGCTACTCAAGCCGGTGAGTCCTCATATTTTATTGAAACTGAGATTATTTTTTAATGGAAATCGAAAAACTCGAAATTTATGACTTTTTAAAAAAATGTCATCCGTTGGATAAACTGTCAGAAGCTCAACTGACAGAACTGGCTCAATCCATAGAAATATCTTATTTTCGACGTTCTCAAGAAGTTTTTAAACCCGAAACCAACAACGAGTATCTTTATCTGATACGTTCAGGAGCCGTAGAACGCACTGATGACTCTCACGGGTTAGTTGCGAAATTCACTGAGAAAGACTTCTTCGGACACCGGGCTTTAGAACGTGGCGGAACAATAAAAAAATTTGTTCATGCAGTCGAAGATTCGCTTTTTTACATGATTCCGGGACATTTGTATTTCAAACTCATGAAGGAAAATAAAGCATTCCTCAGTTATTTTCATCAGGAAAAAAATAAACGCTTACGATCAGCAATCAATGAGATCCATGCTCATGATAGAAATATTCTCGACAGCACCAGCGTTCGCGAATTATTGCATACAGACATACTGATACTCCCGCCTGAGACAAGCATACAAGAAACAGCAATAAGAATGTCTTCGGACAATAAAACCGCTGCAATTATTATGCAAAACAATCAAATTGTCGGAATTGTCACAGACAGAGTTTTTTGCACCAAAGTCGTTGCAAACACTCTCGACTCAGGCACTCCTGTAGCAACCATAATGAGTCAAAATCTAATTTCGGTTACACCTGAGAACACCGGATTGGATGCCATGTTAATCATGGCTCGTAACAATATCAGACACTTGCCGGTTGTAGAAAATCAACAACTTCTTGGAGTTCTAACAGCGACAGATTTAATACATCACCAAAGTTATAATCCGATTTATGCCATTAACGAAATTCATAAAGCCACCGAAATCAGCCAACTGGTACTATTGTGTAAAACCCTGCCACAAACTTTATGTAAATTGGTCGATGCCGGAATGCGGGCTCATGATATTTCCTATTCCATAAGTTCAGTCGGCAGAGCGGTAGCGCAAAGATTGTTAAAAATGGCGGAGAAAAAATTCGGCCCGTCTCCGGTGGATTATGCCTTTGTCGTGGCCGGTTCACTGGCTCGAAATGATCAGACCGTTCATTCCGACCAGGATAATGGAATTATTTTATCTGATGACTATAACGAAAATGAGCATGGTGAATATTTTAAAAATCTCGCACAATTTGTTAGTGATGGATTGAATCAATGCGGATACGTTTATTGTCCGGGCGATGTGATGGCTACAAACACCCAATGGCGACAGCCCTACTCGGTCTGGAAAAGTTATTTCCATAAGTGGATTTTTACACCTAAACCCAAAGCCTTGATGTATTCCAGCATTTTCTTTGATATGCGCTGCATCTATGGCAATCGGAAATTATTGGATGACTTACATGATGAAATCCATGAAATGATTACAAAAAACAAGTTGTTTATCACTTACATGGCAGCCAATGCACAACAAAACACTCCTCCGCTGGGAATATTCAGGCGATTTGTCCTGGAAAAACACGGTGAAGAAGATAAATCCTTAAACATGAAAAAACGTGGCATTATGCCATGTACGGACATGGCAAGGGTATTTGCATTGGATGCAGGAATTAATCAAATCAACACTCGGGAACGTCTCAAACAAGCACACGAATGTAAAATCATCAGTAAAGAAGCCAAAAATGACTTGCTCGATGCTTTTGACTTTTTATGTTTAATTCGACTCAAACATCAAGCCGGTCAAATCAAACAAGGCAAAGAAGCCAATAATCATGTCTCACCTGAGGAATTATCGTCTTTGGAACGGCGGCATCTGAAAGATGCTTTTGAAATTATTCGCACCTATCAGGATGTCCTGTCCAATCGTTACACACAAGGACGGATGTAATCATGCTCTCCCTGTTTGATAAAAATCAAAGATGGAGAAAAAAAGCTCTGGCAACCACAAAAGATGAATCATTCCGGCAATATTTGCTCAATGATTTCCCCAAGACTTCTCAAACAGTATCCGAAACCGAGTTTCTGGTACTGGATTTTGAAACCACCGGACTTGACAGCAAAAAAGATCACATCATTAGTGCCGGTTGGGTTGAAATTTCAAAAAATAAAATCCAACTTTCTAGTGCCGAACACTATTTAATTTCAACCAAAAAACAATTATCGGGAGAAAGTGTCAGTATTCACAATCTCACAGATGATATGATTTCAAAAGGAGTTCCAATCACGATTTTTATCAAACATTTACTGAAAAAAATCACCGGCAAAGTAGTGATAGCCCATTATAAAAAAATCGAAAATGAATTTCTCCAACAAATCTGCAATAACATGTTCAGCTGCAATCTGCCGATAATCATGATTGACACCCTCATGATTGAAAAAAACATCCGTGAAAAAGCCAACAAACCCATTGTTGTAAACGAATTGAGACTGTTTAATTTAAGAAATCACTACAACCTGCCTAGATACCACGCACACAACGCCCTCGAAGACGCCATCGCAACCGCCGAACTGTTTTTAGCACAAATCAACAAGCATTTTAGTTCGCCGGATAAGTTAAAAATTAAGGCGTTATTGTACTGAAATACTATCCCTCTAGGGAATGGAGAAAGAACACTGTCATACTGAGCGAAGTGTGTGGATTACACGAGTCGAATGTATCTCATCAAATGACTTGTCATGCCGTTATTTCAGTATCCTTCTTTTCGTTACTTTTGCTTGTGCGAAAAGTAACACAAAACACACCCCGAACTCTCAGCCGTTGGCTTCCCTCAATATTTCCGAAAATTTGGCGAGGTATTTGAACTCGCTTCGCTCAGACATAAATACCTCGTAAATCCAAATTCTCAAAAATATTTCGGTGAGAGTAAAGGGGATATTGTGTCATTCCCGACTCCGATCAGGAATCTAGTGAATAATTGTCATACTGAGAGAAGGGTGCGAAGCTCACTGATTCAAATTTAAACCACTTCAGTCATTTCGACTGAACGAAGTGAATGGAGAAATCTCAGCAAGACTATCTTCATACTTAGTTTAACGCCCAAAGCACCCGAATTGCAGGCGCTTTAATGGCCTGTTTTTCAAGGCCATTGCCCGCAGTTTCGGGTGCCTTTGTTTGTTATACATTTATTGGTAATCTTCCCAAATTAGATGGCTAATACGCCAACCATCAGGCGTAAGTGCTAATTGAAAAAATTTAACACCAGTACCTTTATAGGGGGAATTGTCAAAAACACCATCTTTTTCATAGAAAGACTCCCGGGATGCCAAACCTTTGATAATTGATGTATTTGACTTAGTTTCCCATTCATGGAAATTGCATAGTCCACCGCCAGAAAGTAATTCCTCTCTTGGCGTCCAGAATTCAGACAGCGACCAAATATTTAAGGCTTCTGATGTGCGATTTCCTATTTTAGCACCTTCCACGAACCGTGATTTGAAGTCGTCAAAACTGCAAATACAACCACGGCGGTTGTCAAAAGATTGGAAAAATTCGGTAATTAGTTGGTTAATTTCTTTTAGCGATTCTGTCACGTTGTACATCCGTAAGCATAATGTGGAGCTAACCTGCTAGTCTTTTCATGGTCAGGATTGGCCATGAAAAGGCTCGTCTGTGTTGTGATTTGTTGATAGGTGGCGCAGCCTTTTGAACACTTGGTCATATATTTTGCTCCGTTTTTGTTTTGTCTGTTTAGTTTAAAATAACTCAAGCCACCGGTCAAACAAACTCTGATTTTAAACCTCTCTCCGAATAACAACGAAGGAACAGGTTAACTCACCGATAAGTGGCACAAGGATGTGCCACTTATCGTTTCAAACAGTGGCGCCAACTCAGCGTAACGGAGTGTTGCGCGATAATGCCGAAGGCAGCGCAATAACGAAGTGAAGCAGTTGGCGTCCATTGCTTTGACTTGTTAGGCGTATGACACGACATTAATCAACTCTTTTCTTTTGGGCTAGAGAGGGCCTTACTATAAAAACCTGACGGGTCGAAACAACATACACGTTTTTTACCTTTCCCTAGCATATCTATGGCATTAGCCGCACGCTCACGTTTGGTTTTTTCTTGCTTTGCGGACTCCATCCAATGAACCCAGTCAATCTTAGCTAATGTGGTAGTCGCACCCCAAGTTTTGAGTGCGGATGTGTTTCCCGCCAATAAATTTTTAAAATCATTAGGAAGCGAGGGTTCAGGCTGCTCGCCAAGAGCCGTCATTGTAAAAGATACTTTTTTTAATGGTGTCAGCGATTCCTTTTCTACGATACCTTTTGGAATTATAAACCAATGCCCTAATTTTCCATCTGGCTCCATTTGGGCATCAAAACTACACTGACCTACGGATATAAGGACTGTAATCCTTCCTCTTCTAAGATGTAATTTACTCAGTTCAGATGGAACCTTCGCAAATAAAAACTCCTTTTCTTCAGATACAAAAATCGGGCTAATGAATACAGCTGATTTGATTTTCTCTGACATGAGATAATTTCCGATTACTACGCCTAATGTGGAGCTAACCTGCTAGCGTTTTCATGGTCAGGATTGGCCATGAAAATGCTTGTTTGTGTTCTGCTTTTTGATAGGTGGCCAGCCGTTTTAATACTTGATGTCAAATTTCGCTCCGCTTTAATTTAGTTGTATTGAGTATAAAATATCTCATGCCACCGGTCAAATAATCTCTAATGTAAAATCTAAACACTAAATAACAACGAAGGAACAGGTTAGCTCACCGATAAGTGGCACAAGGATGTGCCACTTATCGCCTCAAACACCGGCGCCGTTTACGGCGTCCGAGTGCTTTGACTTGTTAAATTTCGATACCAATTTTTGAGCCCTATGGCGCTCATTTTGCGAATATTTTTTGTCTTTAGAATTTGCCAAAAGTGATTCTGCCATTGCTGCATTTATAGGGAAACCATTCTCTAGCCACTCGATGGCTAGCAATGACCAGCCACCACTAGTAGGCCAATTTAAAGCATACTCAATTAGAGACTCTAAGTTGGCTTGCTCCAAAGAAGTGTTGTTAATTAAAAGCTCAGAACCATTTGGATAACCATGCTCAAGTAGTGGAAGTAGAGCCATTAGCTTTCTACTTTCTTCGGCATTTGACCATCTATTGTGTAGTTCTTCGATTTCTATCATAGGAATTTAACGGTGAGCTAACCTGCTAGTCTTTTCATGGTCAGGATTGGCCATGGAAAGGCTTGTTTGTGTTCTGCTTTTTGATAGGGGGCCAGCCGTTTTAATACTTGATGTCAAATTTCGCTCCGCTTTAATTTAGTTGTATTGAGTATAAAATATCTCATGCCACCGGTCAAACAAACTCTGATTTTAAACCTCTCTCCGAATAACAACGAAGGAACAGGTTAGCTCCAAAATAGATTGGCGCAGGGATGCGCCAGTTATCAATTTATTAAACATACATTATAGCCACTTTTAACAGTTAAAATTGCACTTTTTTAATATGTTTTCCTATATTTTTAGCTAAAAAATGGCAGTTACATTTATATTTTTGCTCTTTTATTTTCATATATCGTGTTTAAAAAGCATATATGCGTCATTATCGTATTTAATCGAGATAAAAGTGCATTAATCAGGTGGTTAAATCAAGCCAAGGTAATTAAATCCCTGTTATACAGAAATCGCCTGCGCGGGAATGACGGCGGTTTAGGAGATTCTGAAATAACGGCATGACAAATAATAAATTCCTCGTCATCTCGACCAAGCGTAGCGCATAGAGAGATCTCATAAAAGATTTCTCGATTCACTTCGTTCACTCGAAATGACGGAGTGTATAAAGTTCGGAATGATGAAAAAAGTTTTGATGATGACATGCTTACAGAGAAACAAAAAAATCTAAAAATCACCCCTCAACTAAAGTATAATAGAAAACAGTATTCAAAGATGTAATGATTAAACTTTTTACAGGAAATGAAAAAATGAAATCAATTTATCCAATCAATCCACAGTGTAAAGAAAGAACCAATTGTGATAAAGAAACTTATCACGCCATGTATAAAAAATCCATTGAGGATAATGTCGGCTTTTGGAAAAAGCAAGGGCAACGACTGGACTGGTTTAAACCATATACCGAAGTTAAAGATGTTTCTTTTGCCAAAGACGATTTACATATACGCTGGTATGCCGATGGTGAATTGAATGTTTCATACAATTGCATAGACAGACATTTAAAAGATAAAGCCAATCAAACGGCAATCATCTGGGAAGGTGATAACCCTGATGTCTCTGAAAAAATCTCCTATCAGAAACTTTACGAAGAAGTTTGTAAAATGGCGAACACATTCAAGAAACTTGGCGTCGTTAAAGGTGACAGAGTGACATTATATATGCCGATGATTCCGGAAGCGGCTTATGCGATGCTTGCTTGTGCGCGTATTGGAGCGATTCATTCGGTAGTGTTTGGTGGTTTTTCACCGGATGCTCTCGGTGATCGGATTATTGATTGTAAATCCAAACTCGTAATTACAGCGGATCGCGGGGTTCGTGGCAGTAAAACAATTCCTTTAAAAAGTAATGTTGACAAAGCCACAGAAAAAGAAGGCGTGAAAGATTATCTGGAATCGGTATTGGTGATTAAAACATCTGAAGAGGGAGTAAACTGGAAGGATCATGACCATTGGTATCACGAAGTTTCAGCCGATGTCGCAGCTGATTGCGAACCCGAGCCAATGAATGCGGAAGATCCGTTATTCATTTTGTACACTTCCGGTTCAACGGGCAAACCAAAAGGTGTTTTACATACAACCGGTGGTTATTTGGTTTATGCTTCAATGACTTTCCAATATGTTTTTGATTATCAACCGGGTGATATTTATTGGTGTACTGCTGATGTGGGTTGGATTACCGGTCACAGTTATGTGGTTTACGGTCCACTCGCTAATGGTGCGACGACTTTGATGTTTGAAGGAGTTCCTAATTATCCGACTTTCAGCCGCTTCTGGCAGGTTTGCGATAAGCATCAGGTCAATATTTGTTACACCGCACCAACAGCAATCAGAGCCATCATGAAAGAAGGTGATGATTTGGTCAAAGCAACTTCAAGAAAATCATTGCGGATTCTTGGTTCGGTTGGCGAACCCATCAATCCGGAAGCATGGAAATGGTATTACGAAGTTGTTGGCGAAGAACGCTGCCCGATTGTCGATACTTGGTGGCAAACAGAGACCGGTGGCATTATGATTACTCCTCTGCCCTGCGCGATTGACTTGAAACCCGGCTCGGCAACTTTACCATTTTTTGGAATTCAACCGAAGTTATTGGACAATGAAGGACATATTCTGGAAGGTGAAAATGAAGGTAATTTAGTTATTGCTGACAGCTGGCCGGGACAGATGCGAACGGTTTACGGAGATCATGACCGGTTCTATCAAACCTATTTTGCTGCGTTTGCCGGTTACTACACCACCGGTGATGGAGCAAAACGAGATGAAGACGGCTATTTATGGATTACCGGACGTGTTGATGACGTTCTGAATGTCTCAGGACATCGTATGGGAACTGCTGAAGTAGAAAGTGCATTAGTCGCCCATCATGATGTTGCCGAAGCCGCTGTTGTTGGTTATCCGCATGATATTAAAGGTCAGGGAATTTATGCTTACGTCACGCTGAATAAAGGCACTGTGGAGTCTGAAGAGTTAAGAACTGAGCTGGTTAAATGGGTGCGTAAAGAAATCGGTCCGATTGCAACACCGGACAAAATTCAATGGGCTCCCGGACTTCCAAAAACTCGCTCCGGCAAAATCATGAGAAGAATTCTGCGTAAAATTGCCGCTAATGATTATGAAAATCTCGGTGATATTTCCACATTGGCAGAACCAGAAGTGGTGCAACATTTGATTGAAAATCGCATGAATCGCTAGTTGTTTTACGAATCAATAATATGTTCTTTGATGTTGAAAAAATAATAATCGCCGATGACCATCCTATGTTCAGAAGTGCATTGAAACAATCAATCACTTCTGATTATGAAAATTGCGATATTATTGAATGCGAATCACTCGATGACTTACGCAAACACGTAAAACAAAACGATGAAGCGGACTTATTGATTTTAGATTTGAACATGCCCGGAGCTGATGGTTTTTCTTCTCTCAGTTATATGCAATCGAATTATCCGAATATACCTGTCATCATAATTTCTGCGGTTGAAAAAGCAGAAATCATCAGACAGGCAAAAACTTTTGGAGCACTAGGCTATATCAGTAAATCAGCAAATATTGAATCAATACGAGCCGGAATTCGCTCCGTTCTTGAAGGAAATTTATTTTTTCCTGAAGAAATCGACTTTACTTCTTCACTCAACAATGAAGAAATCAAACATATCACTCAAGCTGTTTCCGAACTGACACCACAACAATACAAAGTTCTACAAATGATTAAACAGGGTCTTCTCAACAAACAAATTGCTTATGACTTGCACATCACAGAAGCTACAGTTAAAGCCCATGTTACAGCAATTATGCGGAAATTAAATGTGAACAACAGAACTCAGGCTGTTATGAAAGTCACTTTAATTGAGTTGGCTGAGTAAAATATTCTGTATTAATCCGATTCATGTTAAAAATCATTCTTCATTCTCGGTTTTCTTAAAATCAGTATTGGGCTCTTTGGGTTTTCTCACAATATTCAGATGCACATCTCGCTGAGGGAAAGGAATTTCAATTCCATACTTTTTAAATGCGGTATCCAGTTCCCAGTTATAGTAATTTTTTATCCTGTTTGGTCGTCTCAGTCCATAGTGAGCAACCCAAACCAACAATAAATAATTCACACTATTATCACCAAACTCCATCAACCAGACATCCGGTTCTTTGCCGTGAATATTATGTAGTGTGTATTGAACATTGTCAGCTGCTTCCAAAGCTGCCTTTTTCACTAACTCTTTATCGGTTCCATAGGCCACTCCAAATGGAATTTTAATCCTGCGTATGGATTCTTTGAGTGTCCAGTTAATGATTTTGTTGGTCACTAAGTCCGAGTTGGGAATAATGATATCAATGTTATCATTGGTGTTTATTCTTGTGCTTCGCGCTCTTATTTCTTTAACAACACCAGTCGTTTGTCCTTCAATTTCAATATAATCTCCGACACTTAAGGTTCTTTCAAACATAATTGTCAGTCCTGAAACAAAGTTACTCA
>Ga0209203_1001377_pt1 | contig 17995 bp, 14 predicted proteins | sample AD_UKC109_MetaG_FD_184423 | JGI IMG/M metagenome (GOLD analysis project Ga0209203, IMG submission 184423) | Active sludge microbial communities of municipal wastewater-treating anaerobic digesters from Hong Kong - AD_UKC109_MetaG (SPAdes)... | ecosystem: Engineered > Bioreactor > Anaerobic >... | reverse complement strand
CATCCATCTGCTGCTGATCAACGAGCGGCTTTCCAAGGCGAGCGTCATCTCCATCCCGGGCAGCCTGTTTGTTTATCTCCCCGGGCACACGATGCAGCGGCTCAACACGGCATACGCCCTCGGCGGCATGGAACTTGTACGTGATACGCTTGCGTACAACTTTGGCATCCGCCCCGACAAATTTGTTCTGGTACATCCAACCGAGTTCAAGTGGCTGGTGAATGACCTGGGCAATTTGGATGTGAGCGTGCTCTTTCCTATCCGCGACGCCTGCGGAGGTCTCCCCGCGGGCACGCATAGTATGAACGGCGACAAAGTTTATTGCTATGTTTCATACCTTGGCGGCGATGAGGTCAATCGCACCCGCCGCCAGCAGCAGGTTTTGCAGTTGCTCTTTACCAAATTAGTTCAAAATGGCAGATTAGCCCGGTTGCCGGTTTTGTATGCTTCCTACCAGGATCATCTCGAAACTGACATTTCCCTGCTCGATCTCCTGCTTCGCGTTCCCTTGGCGCTGCGCCTCGGAGATCCGGATCGGGTGAGCTACTTCGTTTTGGGATGGGAACAGTTGCGCCAGTGGGAATTGCCTGATAACACGCAGACCAAAGTCCTGCTTCCGCGTGAAGAGGAAGTTGCGGAGATTTTTGCCCAGGCGTTGGCGGTGATCAGCGAGCCCTCTCCCCTTGGGGAGATCGTGCTGACTTATGAAGCCCAGGTGACCATCGCTGTCGCGCTCACGCAAACCGCGCAGGCAACGCCTTACGTGCCAATTTGGCCGACCAATACGCCAGTTGGGCAGCCCACACCCACGCGCACAGCGACGCGCACATCGACTCAGCCTGGTCAGCCGACCGCGACTCGCACGCCAACCCCGACGCCAACGCGCACAGCAACCGCCGGGCCGACTGCCACTAATTCTGAACCTTACCCGATACCGACGGCGGCTTTCTACACCCCAACATCAACACCGCCAGGGTATCCGTAAAAAATGGAGAATATGTTTAGACGGACCAAATATCAGCAATTATTCCCGCTCCTCAGAGTCCTGATGGTGTGTGGTCTATTGCTGGGTCTGATCGGAACTGCTCCCGCGAAGTCGATCTCATTACCTTCCGCAGGCGTTAACCGCTTTATCACAATCGAAGTCGATTACACCATCTACGAGTGGTGGCTGCTCTCGTGGAAAACTTCAAAAATCGTTTGCCAGGTTTATACTGAGCACGAATCCTGGCCTGATGCCTCCGAAGTGCTCTATTACTGCGGCTCAAGCATCCAAAAGCAGTGGTTGGATACCAGCGCCTGCGTTTTTGATGAGAACATCACCAACCCCCAGGAATGTAAAGGCTTGTATCTTCATAAGGCAAGCGTAACGCCTGCCACGCGCAAGGTGGAGATCAGCCTGCCTTCACCGGAAGTTTTTGTGTCGATATCCAATTGCAACAATGTACCGGGTCAAAACAACTGCACCACGCTGCCCTATCTGCGTCTGCAGGCAGTGGAGCCGCTCCCCAACGAACAGATCATCCAGATCCTTGGCACTGTCAACGGCGCCGGTTTTAGCTGCCCGGGCAGCGCCTGCGACCTGCCTCTGAGCCCCACTGGCATGGAAGGCGTCCAGGTGGAATTTTGGGCGGAATCGAGCTACGGCGATTCGAGCGATCGCTATGCCGCGCAAGTTCGCGTGATCCCCTGGGGCGACTTTGCCAATCCCGATCAACCCACCGCCGACAAGCCCAGTTATTACGTGGATGTGCTGAGTTCCCAGTGGTTGGGCGAAGGTCAGTCTACCTGTTCTGAGATTTGGCAATCGTTCCTGCCGGTGGATGGACCCCCCTCCTGGCTCAGGACGCCTCAACTGGCGGAGGAGTTGGTATCGAAAAACGAATATTACCTCCTGGCAGGGATGCTCATCAAGCAGGGCTTGGTGGATGCCGGCACTTGCTCCTCTGGCGGGCTTCAATCTAACGGCGCCGCGGATGCCTGTGGCATGGACGCCGCCCAGCCGGTGGTGGATGACTGGCAAAACCAGTTTGATTCGGAAATAATCCGGGTTGCTGATGACACTGGCGTTCCCGCTCAATTAATGAAAAATATATTCAGCCGCGAGAGCCAATTTTGGCCTGGAATTTACGAGAAAGTCCGCGAGGCCGGCCTTGGTCATCTGAGTGATATTGGCGCGGACGGGGTTTTGCTTTGGAATCCGGCTTTCTATAGCCAGTTCTGTCCGCTGATCCTGGCGGATGAGACCTGCCAGCGCGGCTTTGGCAACCTTGATCCTGCCCAACAGGAAATGTTGCGCGGAGCGCTCGTCCAAAAGGTCAATGCTGCCTGTCCTGATTGTCCGGTGGGGATCGACCTGACCCAGGCAAATTTCAGCATCAGCATTTTTGCCCGCAGCCTCCTGGCGAATTGCGAGCAGGTGCGCCAGATCATTTACAACACCACCGGTCGCCAACCCGGGCAAGTCGCGAGGTATGAGGACCTGTGGAAATTTACTTTGCTGAACTACAACGCGGGTCCGGGCTGCCTGGGCAACGCCATGCAGCGCACGATCAATAACGGCAATCCACTTACCTGGGAAAATATCTCATCCAACTTGGAGGAAGTCTGTCGTGCCGGCATCCCCTACGTTGAAGACGTTTCAACCATGCCCCAACTCGAAGAGGGCAGCATCAATGACCTCTTGAGCACGCCGAAGCCGAGCACTTACCTGCCCACGCCCACGCTCCAACCAACGCCGCGTCCGATCATCGTGACCCCCACGCCCGGACCGACCGTCACTCCCGGGCCAACACCCACCGGAACCGCGTACCCTTAATCCCCCCCTAAGCGGTGTTTAGGCTTTGCCTGAACGCAACTCCTCGAGTTGTGTTTCGAGTTCGACCCGTTTCTCGATACCTGCTTGTTCCACTTCGTAACGCACATTCTGGATGTAGTCGCAGATTTTTGCTTTTAATTCTTCGCCTGAGTAAGGCGCATACAGTCTGGCTAACGTGGTGCCAATCAGCCCGCCAAGCAGCGCGCCAAAAAACCAACTGGAACTTTTGCTCATTTTATCTTCCTTTCGAAGTTTTCTGCTTCAATTATAAAGGATTGCAGGCTGGTAATGCCATTGCCTGTACCTTAAAGAAACCAAAAATGCAATTATCTGCCAGGCTGTATCTTGGTGCTAATACGCGTCCAACAAAATGTTAATATCACTCTATCAAACAAATATTATGATTTAGTCACTTTGATTATGTTAGTTTTTAGATAACAAGGAGTGAATATGGGAAAAATTATTGGAATTGACTTGGGAACCACTAACAGTGTCGTCTCCATCATTGAAGGTGGATCCCCCACTGTGATTTCTACCTCGGAAGGGTCGCGCTTGCTGCCTTCCGTGGTGGCTTTTAACAAAAACGGTGAACGCCTGGTGGGCATTCCCGCCAAGCGTCAGGCTATCGTGAATCCTGAGAATACCGTCTCTTCCGTGAAGCGTTTCATGGGACGCCGATATGACGAAGTGGCGCAGGAACGCTCGATGGTATCGTTTAAGGTTGTTGCCGGTCCCACTGGCGACGCCCGCATCCAGATCCCCGTCACGGGGCAAAGCTACACCCCGCAGGAAATTTCCGCCATGGTGTTGGCCAAACTGAAGACCGATGCCGAAGCTTATCTGGGTGAAAAAGTTACCCAGGCTGTCATTACGGTGCCGGCTTACTTCAACGACAGCCAACGCCAGGCAACCAAGGATGCCGGTAAGATCGCCGGGCTTGAAGTGATGCGCATTATCAACGAACCGACCGCGTCCGCGCTGGCTTACGGACTCGACAAAAAAGAAAACGAGATCATTCTTGTCTTTGACCTCGGCGGTGGTACTTTTGACGTCTCCCTGCTTGAAGTTGGCGGCGGCGTGGTGGAAGTGAAAGCCACAAATGGCGACACCCACCTCGGCGGCGATGACTGGGACAACGAGATCGTTAACTGGGCGGCGGAAGAATTCCGCAAAGACCAGGGCATCGACCTTCGCCAGGATCGTCAGGCGCTTCAGCGCCTGCGTGAAGCGGCGGAGAAAGCCAAGATCGAGCTCAGTACTGTGCTCGAAACCGAGATCAACCTGCCTTATATCACGGCTGATGCCGGCGGACCCAAGCACCTGCTGCTTAAGCTCAGCCGTGCCAAATTTGAACAGATGACTGAGCACCTGCTCAATCGCTGTCTGCCTCCCTTCCAGGCTGTCATGAAGGACGCTGGCGTGGGCATGAACCGCATCGATGAGGTTGTGCTTGTGGGTGGCTCCACCCGTATGCCTATGGTTCAGGAATTTGTCAAAAAGCAGACCAATGGCAAAGAGCCCAACAAGGGCGTCAACCCGGATGAGGTTGTTTCAATTGGAGCAGCCATCCAGGGCGGTGTGCTGGCTGGCGACGTCAAGGACGTGCTGCTGCTGGATGTGACCCCACTCTCGCTGGGTGTGGAAACCCTGGGCGGCGTGATGACCCGTTTGATCGAACGCAACACCACTATTCCGGTCAAGAAAACCGAAACTTTCTCGACTGCGGAAGACAGCCAGACTGCCGTGGATATCCACGTCTTGCAGGGTGAACGCCCGATGGCAACCGACAATATGACCCTTGGTCGCTTTCGCCTGGATGGCTTACCTCCGGCGCCGCGCGGCATCCCGCAAGTGGAAGTTACTTTTGACATCGACGCCAACGGCATCCTGAGCGTGACCGCGAAAGATAAAGCCAGCGGCAAAGAGCAGAGAGTTACCATTACCGCTTCAACCAATCTGAACAAGGCTGACGTGGAGCGTATGGTGCGCGAAGCCTCGCAAAACAAAGCGGAAGATGATCGCCGTAAGGCATTGATCGAAGCTCGCAACATGGGCGACAGCCTGGCGTATCAGTCCGAAAAATCTCTGAAGGAACTCGGCGAGAAGGTGGACGCTGCCTTGCGCAACGACGCGGAAGCCAAGATCCAGGTACTGCGAAGCGCAATTACTGGTGAAGACGTCAGTGCCATCACCAATGCCAGCAATGCCCTGCAGGAAGTGATGCAGAAGATCGGCACCGCTGCCTATCAGCAAGCCGGACCTTCCGGTGGAGATCAGCCGGGAGCAGGATTTGGCGGCCAGCCTGGCCCACAACCCGGTCAGCCTCAAGGCAATGATGAAGACGTCGTGGATGGCGAATTCCACGAAGCGTAAAGAAGTGTTTTGTAACAAAAAGAGCCTATTCTTATTGGAGCAGGCTCTTTTTTATCTTCAACTGGGCAATATTTTCCCACTTGCTTGGCTCGGGGCGGTAAAACACGGACCCCCATACATTATAATTACCCCATGATCAAACTCCTGCACTTTGCTGATGCTCACATCGACATGGCCAATTATGGTCAACACGATGCCGCGACCGGACTGCCGCAACGCGTGATGGATTTCCTGAAATCCCTGGACGTCATCATTGAAACTGCCATCAATGAAAAGGTCGACCTGGTCATTTTCGCCGGCGACACCTACCGCGATCGTTCCCCTGCGCCGACTTTCCAGCGCGAGTGGGGCAAGCGCATCATGCGCCTTTCGCGCGCGAAGATCCCGACCCTGTTGCTCACCGGCAACCACGACGTCTCCCCCTCGCAATATCGCGCGCACGCCATCCAGGAGTTCGACACGCTCAGCCCGGATTACATCCATGTTGTCAGTTCCCTGAAGCTGCTCGGACCAAAAGACATCGATGGGGTACCAGTACAAGTGGTTGCCATCCCATGGATCACCCGATCTGGCATCATGGCGTCTCTGACGGCGGATTCTACCAATGAGGAAAACCCGCAGGAAGTTATAGAAAAAATGTTGACTGACTGGCTCAGCCAGACCATTGCTGATCTAGACCCGAACCTTCCCACCATCCTGACCGCGCATGCGTCGATTGCCGGGGCAAAGTTTGGCAATGAGAATAGCATCAAGATTGGTCGGGATGTCGTCCTGCAGCCGGGACTCGTGGCAAATCCGGCGCTGGATTACGTGGCGCTGGGGCACATCCACCGCTACCAGGACCTCAACCTGGGCTCACACCCCCCGGTTATTTACCCAGGTTCGATCGAACGCGTTGATTTTGGCGAGATCAACGAAGGGAAGGGTTTCATCATTGCTGAGATTGAAAAGGGTCACACCAGTTACCGTTGGCAGCAGTTGCCAATCCGCCGCTTCATGGAATATTGGGTCGAGTTGGAGGATCTGCTGGGTGTCAACAAGAAAATCTTTGCGGCAATCCCTGCAAGTGATGAAGTAGCAGAGGCGATCGTACGCTTGACCCTCATTTATCCCAGGGATCTCGAAACCCTGATCGATGAAGCCCGCATCCATGACCACTTCAAGGATGCCTTTGCTTTCCAATTGGTCAAGAAGCCGATCTCCGAAGCGCGAACACGCCTGGGCGACAGCTTCGAAGCCAGCAGCATGACCCCGGCAGAATTGCTGGAGCTCTACTGGAAACGACAGCACATCGAGGATCAGGCTGAGCGGGAACGCCTGCAAAAACTGGCTGAGGAACTTATCGCCCAGTCACAGATCAACTGATTTATTTCATACCTTAAGGCGTCCACTCGTCGTGGATGATGGCCGAGAGGTAATAAGCCCCATCTCCGCTTTGCTGGAAGCCTAACCGCAGCGATTGCCAGTCCAGGTAGCCGTAGGCTTCCGTTCCGGGCTGGAGATATTCAACATAATGCCCATCGGGGTAGACATCGGCGAAGTTGTCAATGGTGTTGCTGGCTTTGCGCGAGGGATCCAGCACATAACCCCATTCCTGGGCAGGATTTTGGCTGGTGACGTATTCAGGCCAGTATTCCGCGACGGTCAGGTTGATGGCCATTCCGCTGCCCGCCTGTACACCCCAATGGTAGAGTTCCTGGTTGCTCGCAAAACCCGCAACCTGTTCCCGGGTGAATACCTGGTCATTGTCCACATTGACATAACCATAAGGAGAGATCCGCACACCCAGTTCGGGGTGGACAAAAGGCGCCAGCGCGGAAAAATTCTGGTTCTGCAGAAGCGGCAGGATCTGAGCAGCAAGTCCCTCAAAAGTATCCACCACCGGCTCAGGTGTGCTACTGAATTTTTTGAGTTCGGCTATTTGGGTTGAGAGAGTATTGATTTCATCCTGTGATGCCAGCAGTTGGTCTGAAAGGTTTTGGTTTTGCTGCCTGAGTTGCTCAAGTTCGTTATTTTCGCTTGGGGTCGCTACCACGCAGCCTGAGAGAGTCAGAACGAAGACGATCAACAAGGAGACGAGTTTCTTTTTCATGGGTCCTCCGGATTGGGGCGCAGGATCACGCCCTTTGTATTAAGACGGAGTCCAGGTGAAAATGTTCCAATAGAACCCCGTCGAATTCACATAGAATGTGTTTCCGGTTTTAACTTATGAATTATTGATCTTGTGGCAATTCACTAAAACGTATAGCATCCAACATGCGCGCCAGCCGCACCGTTTCTCTCACGTCGTGCACGCGCAAAATGTCCACTCCGTGCAGCACTCCCCAGGCGTTAGCGGCCAGGCTGCCCTCCAGTCGCTCTCCTTGCGGCAGATTCAGGGTGTGTCCGATGAAGCCTTTGCGTGAGATACCCAGTAAGATCGGGAAACCAAGGTCTCGCAGCATGTCGATGTGTTTGAGCAGGAAAAGGTTCTGCTCGATGGTTTTTCCAAAACCAATGCCGGGATCGATGATGATTTTGTCTGGCCCTACCCCTGCCTCTACAGCCAGATCAACCGCTTCTGCCAGCCAGTCGCGCACCTCGGTTACGATATCGTCATATTGCACGCCCTCATAGCGTCCGCCGAGTTCGCTGCTGACTGCCTGTGCACCCTGCGTGCGATTGTGCATTAGGATTGCGGTGGCACCTGCCTCTGCTACAGTACTTCCCATGGCAGGATCAAAGCGAAAGCCCCAGATATCATTGATAATCTGTGCCCCTTCACCCAGGCAGACCCGGGCGGTTTCAGCCTTGTAAGTATCAATGGAGAGAATCGCGTCTGGCAGTTCTTCGCGCAAGGATTGCACCACGGGTAAAAGCCGGCTCAATTCTTCTTCCGCGCCGATTGCAGCAGCACCAGGGCGCGTGGATTCCGCGCCCAGGTCGAGAATGTCACAGCCATCCTGAATAAAATGCTCCGCCTGCAGCAGGGCTGTGTTGATGTAGTCGCGTTCCCTCAGCAATCCATCACCTGAGAAGCTATCTGGAGTCAGGTTGATAATGCCCATGACGTATGTTTTTTTACCGAGTTCTGGCAGCAGTTGATTTTTCATATTTACCTCAGGGAATGGTAGCGTAGGCTTCAACAAATAACTTCAGTTCTTTAATTTCCCCTTGCATGGCAAACACTCTTAAGTCGAACGGGAAGGAACTTGCGCTGGTGGAAGGGAGTTCTGTTTCCCAGCGGCGCAGCCCAAGCACCTGACCGTTGATGTCATAAACTACCCCCAACACCCAAACGTATTCCGCTTGACCCTGCGGGAGATTGACCATGCCTGTCACCTCAACAAAACCCGCGCCAGCGGCGATGGTTGGGGCTTCCGCGACAATTTCCGCTTCCAGGTAGCGCGAATCGTCTGGCATAACCGGCAGCCAGTCGGTGATTTGGGCAGTAACTTCAAAACCTCCCGGGATTGGTGGAGGGAAATACGCCACGGCGGGCATCGTTTTCTGGGCAGGCAGGATGTTGAGCAGTAAGATGCCGTCCATCTCCAACGTGGTGCCTGCGCCACTCAGAGTAAAGCGCACCGAAGGGTTTTCCACAGGGGTCTGACTGATATTCTCGAGCTGCGCGAAGCAGTAAGCTCCGCCAAGCGTGTCAGCGTAACAGACTGGTGCCTTCGCCAGCCGCAGAGGATTAAAGAGGTCGGGGGTTTGGGTGGGGTCTCCCTGACCTGCGCCTGTTGAAGGCGGTGTGGGGGTGACTGGGATGATCAATACGGTCCCGACGCTCATCATGTTGGGGATCACGGTGGGGTTGGCGGCTTTGAGCGCGTCCAGTGAAACGCCGTACCTCAATGCCACGCCAAACATGTCGTCTTTTTCGGTGACGGTATAGGTGACCGGCGCGGGAGTTGGAGTGTGCGTGGGTGGGGTTGTGGGGCTTGGTGCCAGCGTGTTGGTTGGCAGAGGCGTCGCGCTGGGGGTTAAAGCAATTGCGGGCGTGTCTGTGGGAAGTGGCACGATCGTAGGCAGGCTGACATCCCCCGTCCCACAAGCTGACAGTACCAGCATCAAAAGTATCCAAAAAATCAAACCAAGTTTTAACTTCATTTTTTGCATTATACCCTGCCGCCTGAAACCCGATTCTTGTGTGCCGGGATCAATCCGGCATGGAAAGCCCGCCCGTGGCTTCCATCCAGTCCACGATGGTCTCCACTGCTTTGGGGACGTTGTTATCACTAACGTCAACGCGCAACACAGGCAGCCGTGACTGCGCCACAAACTCCTCCAGTACTTCCTGCTCCCGGATGAATTTTCCCAGGTCGTCATATTGGCTGGGATTGCCCGAGACCTTCAACCGCTCCTGGCGGGCATCCGCAAAGCTCATGGGTGAACGTTTGCAGAAGATCAGGCGGAAGTTGAGCGGCAGCAGCCCTTCCTCCAGCCAGGTGAAGTCGTAGTGTTTGTTGTAAATGAGCCATTGGACCATTTGGGTGGAGATGTGGAATCGGTCGATAACCCAGGAATAGTAGCGGTTGAGTTCAAAGAGGCGCAGCCAGGTGCGATAAGTTTCCAGTGCCTGGGCTGCTTCTTCTGGCGCGAAGTTGATCAGACCCCGTCCCCAGGGGTAGTTGGTGAAAGTGCACCATTCCGCGGAGATCAAAGGTGAGTGGTAGCGATACTTGCGCGGACCAGTGAAACGGGGGTGATCATTCAGCGCGAAGGCAATCTCCGTCTTAAGTGTGAGACGGGTGCCTTCCAGGATGACTTTTGGGGTGAGTTTGGACATGCTGTTCCTTTCTGGCTGGATAATAGTATTTTACAGGAAAGTAGAAACGAACATGGGTTGATTCACCTTCCACAAATCACCCCAAATTACCCATGATTGAGTACAATCCAGGCATGACACAAAAAAATAGAATTCAAATTCTTCTGACCAATGACGATTCAATCAATTCCCCTGGGCTGTGGGCGGCTGCGGAAGCGCTTTCGGACCTCGGTTTCGTGCACGTGGTCGCGCCGCGTGAGCAGCAGACATCAATGGGTCGAGCGTTGCCGCGCGACACCGACGGTTTTATCCGGCCCCAAAAGTTGATGGTACACGGAAAAGAATGGGAAGTGTACGGCGTGGGAGCCACACCAGCTCAGGCTGTGCTGCATGGCGTGATGGAAGTAATGGGATTTAAGCCAGATCTGTTGGTGTCGGGGATTAACTATGGAGAAAACCTGGCGTCAGGGATCACGGTCAGCGGCACGGTTGGTGCGGCGCTTGAGGGGGCTTCAATTGGGATACGGGCAATGGCCGTTTCGCTTGAAACGCCTGTGACGGAGCACTTTGACCTTTCTGACCGGGTAGACTTCTCAACGGCTGCCTGGTTCACCCGTTTTTTTGCCGAGAAACTCCTGCACAAGACCGTGCCTTTTGACGTGGATGTGCTCAAAGTGGATGTGCCTTCAGACGCAACCCCGGAGACTCCCTGGGTGGTGACACGCCAATCGCGTCAGCGCTATTTTTACGCCAAACCCAAGGACCCATCCATCCAGGAAGGTTCGCGCAATATGGGATATGAGGTACGGGTTGATCTTGAAGGTCTGGAAGAGGATGGGGATTTGAAGACCGTAAAATTGGACAGGAAGGTGTCTGTGACTCCCGTCAGCCTGGACCTGACCTCGCGGGTGGATTTGCACGACTTCAGACAATTGCTGGAGTCGTAATAACACCCTTTCTATCAAGGCTGTTTACTATCACCTAGATATTGAAACGTATCTCGATGATGTCGCCGTCTTCGATGATGTAATTCCTGCCTTCAACACGCAAGCGACCTTTGTTGCGGGCTTCAGCGGTGCTGCCGTAGGTGATCATGTCCTGGAAGGATAGGATTTCAGCGCGAATAAAGCCCTTTTCCATGTCAGAATGGATGACCCCCGCCGCCTCGCGGGCGTTGGCACCCCTGCGCAGCGTCCAGGCGTGGACTTCCTTCTCCCCGGCGGTAAAGAATGAATGCACTCCCAGGAGATCGTACGAGAGTTTGATCAGGCGCGACATGCTAGGCTCGGCAATGCCGTATTCTTCAAGAAAAATGGCAGCATCCTCAGGATCCAGAGCGATGATGTCCGCCTCGAGTTTTGCAGGCAGGCTTGCCACCTGGGTGTGGGGGTGGGGACTTGTGTAGTCCACAGCAGGCTGGTCTTCGGATTGGTTAAAAACCACGATCTGCGGTTTTCGGCTGAGGAAGCCAAAGCTGGAGAGGATCTTGTCCTCTTCAGCGCTGAACTCGTAGTGGCGCAGCGGCAGTTCCTGATTTAGCACTTCCTGCAAGCGTTCAAAGAGCTCGATTTCAGCCTGGATGACATCCCGCGGACGGCTAACGCCACGCCGGTGTTCTTCCTTGAGCCTTTCCAGGCGGCGTTCAACCATCACCAGATCGTTGAGCATAAACTCGGTATCCATGGTTTGAATATCGCGCAGGGGATCGATACCGCCGGCGAGATGGGGAACGCTAGCATTTTCGAATTGGCGAACCACGTGCAAAAAACCATCCATTTGCGCGAGTTGATTAACCATCACTCCTGGCAGCCCGGCGCGACCTGCGCTGCCATCCAGGCCGGCAATGTCGGCATAGGTGACCTTGGCTCGCACGATCTTCTTGGGCTTGTAAATGTCACATAGCTGATCCACGCGTGGATCAGGCACATCCACCACGGAAGTGTGAACTTCCATCTGACCGGTGGACATGTCCGTGGCAATGTCGGCACGAGTTAGTGCTTTGTAGAGAGTGGTTTTGCCTGATTGCGGCAGTCCGATGATTCCAAGTTGCATAGTGACTCCAAAAAGATGATACTGGATTATACCCCAGCGATTGATTGCTAAGCGATTTGCGGATTTTAGAACCTGAGCAGAGTAATAATATTCTTGACCGGCGGGGGGGATTGCGAGTATACTACTGCAACGAGCCGGAGTGGCGGAACAGGCAGACGCGCACGACTCAAAATCGTGTACCCTCGGGTATGTGGGTTCGATTCCCACCTTCGGCAAGAGAAAAGCCTCTCAGTTTTCTGAGAGGCTTTTCGTTGCCTTGATTGGTCTGCTTGATTATGAACTTAATTATTGACTGCTAATAAGGTGCAGACCTACACTGCGTAAGCTTGGGGTGAGCCGGGTAATCATCACAGTTGGAGTCGGTCTATGGATCAGATCTTGAGATTTGCATCCCCATTACTTGTGGAACAGGAAGCATATCAGAACAAACCGCAAAAACAGTGAATTTATGAGATTCTAAAAATTCCGATCGGAAAACGTTGACAAGTGTACAAAATTGATTAGAATACGATATATATATTATCCAAATGGCACCGGCCGCAGGGGACCGGCGCAGAAGGATCGCCAGTAAGCAAGGGAGCAAATTAGTGGCGATCCTTTTTTTATTTATTTGGATGGAAGAAAACTACGCTAACGCCGTCCCCGCCTTCTTTTTCCCCGCCATTTTCCCAACGATGCACATATGATGAATGATTGAGCAGGTCGCGCACTGCCTGGCGCACTGCGCCAGTACCGCGTCCGTGAATAATTCTTCCAAATGGTATCCCCGAAGTAAAGCCTTGCTCAAGGTAGCGTTCCGCGCGGTCGAGGGCATCATCCACGCGATGACCGCGGAGGTCAAGCTCAAGTCCGGGCGAATTGATCCCGGGAAGGGCGGTGTTGCCAGAGGGCACGGGGGAAGGCTGCGGAGCTGCAGAGCTCTCTTCAGGTGATAAAACCTTGCGTTCGACTTCGTAGGACTTGGCGCGCACGCGCAAAGCGCCTATTTGCAACTCCAGGTCCTCACCATCCACACTGCTTACCACCCCTTCAGTTCCGAGTTTTCGCACAAGCACTCTTTCACCTGCCTTTAGCGGACCACTAAGGCCTTTGGTTTTTGGGACGCGGCGGTTTTTGCGGATCTTTTGTTCCTGCTTTTGCTCAACAACCTCGAGTTTCTCTTCTATTTCAGCTAACTGGACCTGCTTTTCTGGGGATTGGCGCAAGCGGGTGAGTTCGCGTCTGAGGGTGTTGAGCTCATCACGCAGGGTTTCGAGCTCACTATCGAGCTGCGATTGATGGGCTTCAAGCAAGTTTGCTTTTTCTGATTCAAACTGCTCGAGGCGGGCATTGATCTGGTTGCGGCTGGCTTCGGCTTCCCGGCGGGCTTTTTCGGCTGCTTCATAGCTGGCAATTGCCAGGTTGCGCTGGCGGTGGATCTCTTCAAGCAGGTCATCAGCGTGCAGTTCGGTCGGATCGATTTCCTGTCGCGCGGCGGCGATGATGGCAGGGTCGAGACCCAATCGGTCAGCGATAGCGAGCGCGTTGGAACGCCCGGGCAGCCCAATCACCAGGCGATAAGTCGGGCGGAGTGTTTCAAGGTCAAACTCCAGGCTGGCGTTTGTGACGCCTTTAGTGGAGTGGGCGTAAGCCTTGAGCTCGGGGTAATGGGTGGCAACCACGGAAGTGATCCGACGATGCAGCATAAAGTCCAGCACGGCGCGTGCCAGGGCGGAACCTTCCTGTGGGTCGGTGCCGGCGCCAAGTTCGTCCAGCAGCACAAGCGAACGGTGGTCGGCACGTTTTAGGATGCGAACCAGCTGGGTGATATGCCCAGAAAAAGTGGAGAGGGATTGCTCAATCGACTGCTCATCGCCGATATCCGCAAAAACATCCCTGAAAATGCTGAGCCGACAGCCGGATTGGGCGGGGATTTGCAGACCCGCTTGCGCCATCAGCACCATCAGACCGACAGTCTTCAGGGTGACGGTCTTGCCGCCGGTGTTAGGACCGGTGAGTACAACCGAAAAAGTTTGCCGGTCCAACTCAAAGTCAATCGGAACGACCTTCTGAGGGTCTAATAGCGGGTGCCGGGCACGACGCAGTTGGATGATACTGCCGGGATGAGATTCGGGAGGCTGGGCAGGGAAGGGCACCAATTCGGGCTCATTAGCATGGAGATCATCAGCGTAATGGGCTTTCATCAGCGCAAGATCGATGCCAGCCATGGCTTTGGTGGTCAAATTGAGGCTTTCACCCTGCAAAGCAATTTGTTGGCTGAGCACGCGCAAAACGCGCAATACTTCATCACGCTCCGCTAGTTCAAGTTCGCGGAATTTGTTGTTGAGCTCCACCACCGCGATTGGCTCAATGAAAAGCGTGGCACCGGATGCGCTTTGGTCGTGGATGATCGCCTTGATCTGCCCCTTGTGTTCGGCACGTAAAGGCAAAACGTAGCGGCCGGAGCGTTGGGTGATGAGAGTCTCCTGCAGCATGCGGGCGCTTGAGGGGTCTGTCAGGTAGCGGTTTAGGCGGTCCATCAGGCGGGCATGGACAACTTTAATCTCGGAGCGTATATGAGCCAATTCCGAGGAAGCACTGTCGAGCACTTCACCGCGTTCGCTAATGGTACGGTTGATCTGGTCGATCAAACCACCGCCGTCCGAGAGATCCTCAGCCAGAGCTGCCAGGATGGGGGCGGTTTCAGCGTTGTCGAGCAGCACGCGGCGGGCAGTGCGGGAAAGGATCAAGGTGTTGCGAACGGCCAGAAGGTCGCTGGCTTCGAGGGTCATGCCATGCAGAGTCTGGTCCGTGAGGGGTTGCAGGTCCACCGCTCCCTGAAAGGAGACGCTGTCGTTGATTGAGATCAGGAGGCGGGCTTCACGGGTTTCCTGCTGACGTTGGAGGGCGTTCTCGAGGCTGCTGGTGGGGCGGAGCGCCTCAGCCAGCGCTTTGGACGCGCTGAAAGACGCGTAGGTTTTAAGCCTTGAGAGGACTTTCGGGAATTCAAGCAGAATCAACGATTTTGGGTTCATGATACGAAAAAGTGTATCACGGAAGAGAGTGATGAGAAGGCTGAATACAAGACGATGAAACAAAAAGAGGATGCCTATTCCTGTGACGGAAGGGCATCCTCAGCAAGCACAAAACTTATAAGATAAGACTGTTAGAAGAGCAATTTGCCGCCAAGCACAACGTGGCAGACCTCAAGCGTTTCAGCATCGAGCAGGGTCAGATCAGCGCGTTTTCCTACGCCGATGGAGCCTATCTCATCCTCCATGCCCAATACCCTGGCTGGGTTGGCGGTTGCAGCTCGCAGAGCGGACTCGAGCGGAATGCCATATTCAATTACAGCACGCCGGAAACTTTCCGTCAACGGGGTGGCACTGCCGGCGATGGTGCCGCTGGGGAGCGTGGCAAGACCATCTGTAACGGTCACTTTTTGACCGCCCAACTCGTATTCGCCATTGGGCATGCCGCAAGCCATCATGGCATCGCTGATCAGGCAGACGCGATCTTCACCAAAGATGCTAAATGCGATCCGAACCGCGGCGGGATGGACATGATGCCCGTCAGAGATCAACTCTACGCTGCTGGCAAGGTCAGCCGCGGCGCCAATGAGGCCGGGAGCACGATGGCTGAAGCCATTCATTGCGTTGTAAAGGTGGGTCACATGGCTTGCGCCGAGCATAAATGCTTTTTTAGCCAAATCGTAATCGGCGCTGGTGTGATGGAGGCTGACAACGCAGACTTCGCTGGTGCGCGCGATGAAGTCAAGCGCGCCAGGCTTCTCAGGGGCGACATCATTAATCCGAATGCGACCTCCGCAAGCTTCATTGAGTTCAAGGAAGAGATCGTAATCGGGGTCGATCAGGTTGTTGGGGTCCATGGCGCCTTTTTTCTCCACAGCGGCAAAAGGACCTTCAAGATTGATACCCCGCATGACAGCGCCATCTTCGACCGGGTTGTCCATGAACTCATTCGCACTGCGGACCATGTTCAGCAGCACGGGCTTTTTCATTGCCATGGTGGTGCCAAGGTAGCTGGTGACGCCGACGGATGCCAGGTAGCGGGCTATGTTCGCATGCGCCTCGCGGGTACTGTCGCAGAAATCAGTGCCATTTGCACCGTGAATATGGATGTCGATAAAGCCAGGAACAACGATGCAGCCTGTGGCATCGAGCACTTCCTGCTGGCTTTGAGGCTCGCTAATGCGGTCGAGCTCAGTATAGACATCCCCTTCGCGAACAGCAAAATCATCACAGAAAACAAAACCATTTTTTATTAACATCTTTCACCATTCTCCGTCGGTAATATCTGTTACAACACAAAGCTTCGATATAATAGCATAATAACATAATCAAGGATAGACAATGATAAAAGCAGTATTTTGTGACGTGGATAACACGTTGACCAGTTCAAAAACCCGCACCATTCCAGCCAGCGCCCTTGAGGCAATCCAGAAAGCGCGTAAAAATGGGGTCAAGGTTTTCGCGGCGACCGGAAGGCAAACCCGCACTTACGAAGAAGGCAAAATTTTGCATGGAATTCCGCTCGACGGATACGTAGCGGTTAATGGTCAGCTCTGTTACCTGCCTGATGACACAATTATCCGTAAAGACGTGCTCGATCCGCGTGACATTGCAGTTATGTTGCGCATGGCCAAGGAGTTGAACTTTGCTTGCTGCCTGGTTGAGGGTGATCAGATTTATCTGACCGGGATTGACGAAAAGGTCCGTAAACTGCATGAATTGGTCAATATTCCATATCCAGTGATAAGATCGGCAGAAGGTGCGGAAAGCCGGGATGTACTTTCCATTGCGCTTTACATTGACATCAAGACTGAGGCACTGATCACTCCCCACTTGCACCACAGCGAGTTTGTGCGTTTCAACCCTTACAACTGTGACGGAATTCCACGAACGGGTGGAAAAGACGTGGGCATGCGGGCAATGTTGGATTATTTTGGATTGTCAACAGACCAGGCAATGGCTATCGGTGATGGACACAACGACATCAGCATTTTGAAGGCAGCCGGAGTTGGCGTGACGATCGGTCAGTGCCACCCGGATGTGATGGCCGCGGCGGATTATCACGCGCCTGAAGCTGATGAAAATGGCATCTGGCACACATTTGAGAAGTTTGGCATCATCTAACAGGAGATTGGCTTGGAAAAAGTGATCATTGAAGTATGCTGCGGCTCGGTAGATGACGTCGTCAGGGCGGCGGAAGCTGGAGCAGACCGGGTGGAGTTAAATTCAGCGCTGTTTGTGGGCGGGTTAACCCCTTCGGTTGGAGCCTTGCTGGAAGCCAAGACCAGGGTGGACATCCCGGTGATCACTATGATCCGTCCGCGAGCCGGAGGATTTTGCTACACCGACCTGGAGTTTGAGACCATGCTGCGTGACACACGCGAGCTGGCAAAAGCAGGTACAGATGGTTTCGCGGTTGGATTTTTGACTGCGGAGGGTTGGTTGGATGAAGAACGCTGCAAAATCTGGGTGGAAGCGGCAGGCAACAGGGAGTTGGTCTTTCACCGCGCCTTTGACATTATGAAAAATGCGCCGGAGGAAGTGCTGCCGCGGCTGGCTGAGCTTGGCTTCAAACGCATTCTGACCAGCGGCAGAGAACCTTCAGCGCCGGCAGGAACTGAGATGATACGGCGCTGCGTAGAAGTGGGTGTGGTGGAGGTGCTGGCTGGCGGAGGCGTGCGGGCAGGTAATGTACAGGAGTTGATTCAAAGCACAGGCTGCTGGCAGGTGCACTTCAGCTGCCACATGAAGCAAAGCGATACCTCCGTGCGCGGAGCCAAATTGTCATTCGGGATACCAAATTTACCAGTGTCAAGGCAATTTAGAAATGTCCTAATCTGAGCAATTTAGAAATGTCCTATTGGGTTGATAAGGTTGTAAGCACTGGCTGCCCGTTTATCTTCTTACCATAGGTCCTCCAGGGATGGTCATAAGCAGGTGGCAAGGGATTTGTCTGCTCTGATTTGGAAGAGACAATCGCAGTTTGCCTGG
>Ga0209203_1001368_pt1 | contig 18059 bp, 10 predicted proteins | sample AD_UKC109_MetaG_FD_184423 | JGI IMG/M metagenome (GOLD analysis project Ga0209203, IMG submission 184423) | Active sludge microbial communities of municipal wastewater-treating anaerobic digesters from Hong Kong - AD_UKC109_MetaG (SPAdes)... | ecosystem: Engineered > Bioreactor > Anaerobic >... | reverse complement strand
CTTAAGAGATGCCTCCGGAACAGAGACAGCAACGGGAAATAGGGGAGAGGAACGCCGAGATTTCCCTTATGCTATCTGTTTCGTATGCAATTTTTGTCCATTACGTCATGTTTTGACGTTCTGCCTGATTATTTTTGCCCATAACTGGTATATTATACCCAGCTAGAAAAACATTAAAACACCGGTTATGATAGCAGTAATATTGATCATTGGCCTTTTGCTGGATGGGGTATGGATGTTATTCGAGAAGAATAAATAAGGTAACCTAAACCATTCATTTTTTATTCAAGAAAGATTTGAACTTTCTTGAATAAGTGCTATTTTTACATGTGTCTGTTCCAGAAATAGTTGTGTTGTTCATAATACATCTTCAACCGGTGGATTTATCAAAGATGGAAAATACGAAGCAGGAAGAGCAAATATTCCAATAACCTTAGTGGATTCTGACATATTGGTTGAATTGATAATTCAGTAATATGAATATAAAGTAACTATATAATTAAACAATTGAGGGTTAAGCTTGTAGTCGATACACAGAAAGAAATTTAGACCAGAATAGCGAAAGAAAAGCTCCTCAAAAGTGTCATTTTTATAAAGGGAAGAAACGACTCAATACAATGCCATAACCAGGTGGCAAGGTCCAACAATATTTTATAATTATTCCCGCTATCCATTTAAGAAGAAGGAATTATACCGTGTGATTTGTTTCTCTATTGCTATATTTGTCAAGGAACAGTGAATAAAACACTTTTACGTTGTGCGCCATAAAACAAAAGAAAAATGAACTGTATGGAAACATGGATTACTTTGTTATTTAGTGTACCAATCGGCGCAATTAGTTCGTTGATTGCTTGGTGGATTTTAAACTATTGTATAAAACCAGAAATCAGATTCTCTGAAGATATTTCAAAGATTAATGAAAATTCAAAAGTCTTTTATCGATTTAAATTTGAGAATTGTGGCAAAAGAAACATTTTTGATTCAGAATTAGTCGCTAAACTAAGAATTAAAGGGTTAAAGTATTCTACAAACTGGGAGGTAATATATTTACCCCTTGATAACAATAGAATACCGGTAATTAAGTCAATTAATAAAAGCGATAAGAAACTTAGAGAGGTCCCTAGAATTGAACTAGGATTAATTGATTCAAAGCATTTTAGATTCTTAAGTAAAAGTATTGAAATGAAGATTTTGGATGATTCAATTACTTTAGAAGAACTAATGAAATTAGGAAACGATTCAGAATTAATTCTTTATGTGACAGGATTTGATGAAATTAGTGGAGCAAGAAAGACATTTGAATCAAAAGCATACAAACTTTCTGATATAAAAGAAGGAAAGTTCAATAACTATGGACTGAATGTGGACTAAAATTTGAGTTGCACAACATATTGCATATAACATTGGTGTTTAGGTGGTCACATTACAGTTCCTGCACTGCAACAGCTTTTGCAACGACAGATAGTGAAACTGCCCTTTATCCCCAACATTTCATACGTGTGATCGTTACCGCAAAAAGAAAAAAAGATCGTAACGAACAGACAGTTTGCTACTAAAAGACAAAAAGAAAATAAGAATACGCAATGAAAACCCTCGTACAAAGCAGCACATTTGCAAGCCCCGACACACAAGCCGATGCTTCAGCTTGCAAAAGAGCAGTTTTCTTGCCGACGCACCGCAGGAAGTTGAGTATCTTGCGGACATTTTGGACAATGAAATATGAAATTTAACGAGGATTCAAGAGTGAAAATACCAGCCATACTGCACTTATGCAGACTTGGTTATAAATATATTTCGCTGAATAATGCGGTTTGGGATACAGAGACAAATATTTTCACGGAGATATTCAAAGAATCTATTGTAAAAATTAATCCTGACTTTGACCATGACCAAGCAGAACGATTATTGGTTGATATTTCTCTTATACTGAGCAATGAAGATTTAGGCAAAGCCTATTTTGAGAAATTAACAAGCGAATCAGGCGTAAAATTGATTGACTTTGAGAATTTTGAAAACAACACTTTTAATGTTGTAACTGAATTAACTTATAAAAACGGTGACGAAGAGTTCAGACCCGATATAATTCTTTTAATCAATGGAATGCCGTTGGCATTTATTGAAGTAAAGAAACCAAACAACCGAGACGGAATTATTGCAGAGCGGGAAAGAATAAACAAACGGTTTCAAAACAAGAAGTTTAGAAACTTTGTAAACATTACGCAGTTGATGGTTTTCTCCAACAACATGGAGTACGACAACGAAGATATTGAACCCTTACAAGGTGCTTTTTATGCTTCGCCTTCATACACAAAACCGATATTCAACTATTTCAGGGAAGAAGAAAAATTGGACTTGGAAAAACTGTTGGCGGTTGAAGATGATAATTTAGAAAACTTTGTTTTGAAGGATAACAACCTTGCAGTTATCAAGAGTTCGCCCGAATTTCTGACAAATAAAAACCCCAACACGCCAACAAACAGAGTTCTTACATCACTGTTTTCAAAAGACAGACTTTCGTTTATTTTAAAATATGCTATTGCTTATGTTGACGAGAAAAAGGGAATTGAAAAACACGTAATGCGTTACCCTCAAATTTTTGCCACAAAAGCCATTGAAAACACATTAGAAAGAGGGATTAAAAAGGGAATTATCTGGCATACACAAGGAAGCGGAAAAACCGCATTGGCGTTTTACAATGTTCGTTATCTAACTGACTATTTCCAAAAGAAAAAAGTAATACCAAAGTTCTATTTTATTGTTGACCGTTTAGATTTGCTTATCCAAGCAAAACGAGAATTTACAGCTCGTGGCTTGATTGTTCATATTGTCGATTCAAAAGCAGACTTTGTAAAGTCAATTAAAACCACAACTGCTATTCACAACAATTCGGGCAGGGCAGAAATTACAGTGGTGAACATTCAAAAGTTTAGTGAAGAAGCCAATGTAACACAAAAGCAAGATTACGACATAAGCATTCAGCGAATTTACTTTTTAGACGAAGTACACCGCAGTTACAATCCAAACGGTAGTTTTTTGGCAAACCTCACACAATCCGATTCCAACGCAATAAAAATCGGATTAACAGGTACGCCACTCATTACAAAAGATTATTATTCGAAAGATTTATTCGGAAATTACATTCACAAATATTACTACAACGCTTCAATCGCCGATGGTTACACGCTTCGGCTAATCAGAGAAGAAGTTGAAAGCGATTATAAAATTGTGCTGAAAGATGCCTTGGACAAAATCAAGATTTTAAAAGGCGACATAGAAAGACAAAAAGTTTTTGCTCATACAAACTTTGTTGAGCCAATGCTCGACTATATCGTAAACGACTTTGAAAAAAGCCGTTTGACTTTTTCTGATAGTTCCATTGGCGGAATGGTAGTTTGCGACAGTTCCGACCAGGCAAAAGAAATGTTCCGAATTTTCAATGAAAAATATGCTTTGAAAACGGAACAGGAAGAAGAATTGCTGCAAGCAGCAGAACCAAAAGCAGATTACAAAACCAAACTGAAACACAGTTATAAAGTAAAAACAGCTGCGTTAATTCTTCACGATATTGGTACTAAGGACGAACGAAAAGATGTTGTTGAAGATTTCAAAGAAGGTGAAATTGATTTCTTGTTTGTTTACAACATGCTTTTAACAGGCTTTGATGCAAAACGATTAAAGAAATTATACATCGGGCGAGTTATAAAAAGGCACAACCTTTTACAAACACTTACACGGGTTAACAGAACCTACAAGAATTTCAAATATGGCTATGTAGTGGATTTTGCAGACATACGGGCAGAGTTTGACGCAACCAACAAAGCCTATTTTGATGAATTGCAAGCCGAACTGGGCGATGAAATGGAGTTTTACTCAGACTTGTTTAAATCGAAAGAAGAAATTGAAAAGGAAATTGCGGAAATAAAGGACATTTTATTTTATTTCGACACCACCAACGCCGAACTGTTTTCGCAACAAATAACGCAAATTCAAGACCGTGAAAAAGTATTGCTCATTAAAAAGGCTTTGGGCAATGCCAAGAGTTTATACAACCTAATCCGTTTATTCGGTCATTTTGATTTGCTCGAAAAAATTGATTTCAAAAAGTTGGCTCAACTTTACCGCGAAACCGAAAATCATTTAGCCCTTCTCAATACGCAGGAAGCTTTAAAAAACAACATCGACAACACCAATTTACTGAATGTGGCTTTGGAAGATGTGCTGTTTCACTTTACCAAAATTTCGGAAGAAGAACTGATTTTAGCTGATGAACTAAAAGACACTTTGCAGAAAACCCGTGAAACGTTGGCAAGTAATTTTGATAAGAAAGACCCCGAATTTGTTTCGTTATACGAAGAACTGAAACGCTTATTCGACAAGAAAAACCTTGACGAGATTACACAGGACGAAATGAAACAGAACATTGGTGCATTGACTAAAATTTACGAGAAAATAAAGGAACTCAACCGCCAAAACAATTTACTTAAAGACAAATACGACAGCGACCCAAAATATGCCCGAATCCACAAACGATTGGTTGAAAAAGGTACATTATCACAAAAGGAAAGTGTGATTTTTGAAGCATTAAAAAGTGTAAAGCAAGATGCTGATTTGCAAGTGCTACAAAACACAAGGTTGTTAGATAATGAAAGCTATTTTACTACACAAATGATGCGATTGGTTATTGACCAATTCAAAAACAAAAACAATATAAATTTGAACGCTGAAACATCGAAGTATATTAACAACTTGGTGGTAAACGAATACATTAACGAATTCTACGGAAGAGCAGTATGACAGATATAGATTTTAAAGAAAAAACCAAAACGCTTATCGACAGCCTTAAAAGTATTAGTGCAAACTATGGTTTGGGCAACGATGGCAACGAGTTTAAAATAATTACACAGGTTTTCCTGTATAAATTTATGAACGACAAATTTGCGTTTGAGGTAAAGAAACTCGACAGCAAATTAAAGAAAGCCGAAAACTGGGAAAAAGTAATTACTGAATATTCCGAAGATGATTATGAAATGTTGCTTTTGCAGTTGGGAGCCGACACCGCCAAACTAAAACCACAACATTTTATTTCTGAACTTTTTGGCAGACAAAACGAAAGCGATTTTGCCAAATTGTTTGATGATACATTGATGGATATTGCCATTACCAACAACGATATTTTCTCGGTGAAAACCGATGGCGGAGCAAAAGTAGTTTTGTTCGACCGCTTAACCGAATACATTAGCGATGGCAGTAAGCGTGATGCATTTGCAAAAGCCATTATCAACAAATTGGTTGGAGTAAGTTTTGAGCATATCTTTAACCAGAAATTCGATTTTTACGCTACCATTTTTGAATACTTGATAAAAGACTACAACACCAACAGCGGAGGTAAATATGCCGAGTATTTTACGCCTCATGCAGTGGCAAAAATTATGGCTGCTATTTTAGTAAACGAGCCTGTTCAAGATGTAACCGTTTACGACCCCTCGGCAGGTTCGGGTACATTATTGATGAACATTGCCCACGCTATTGGCGAAGACAAATGCACCATTTATTCGCAGGACATCAGCCAAAAATCATCAAGCCTGTTGCGTTTGAATCTGATTTTAAATAATCTGGTACATTCCATTCAAAACATTATTCAGGGTAATACCATTTCGCACCCTTACCATAAGGACGATAACGGAGCGTTGGAAAAGTTCGATTTTATTGTTTCCAATCCGCCGTTTAAACTCGATTTTTCGGATTATCGCAACGATTTGGATTGCAAAGAAAACAAAGACCGTTTTTTTGCAGGAATACCCAATATACCTAAGCAAGCCAAAGATAAAATGGCGATTTACTCGCTGTTTTTGCAACACATTATTTTCTCATTGAGCAAAAAAGGTAAAGCAGCCGTTGTAGTTCCCACAGGATTTATTACAGCTCAAAGCGGAATTGATAAAGCAATCCGTGAAAAACTGGTTGAAAGCAAAATGTTGGCAGGAGTGGTAAGTATGCCCAGCAATATTTTTGCAACCACAGGCACCAATGTTTCCATAGTGTTTATGGACAAAAACAACAAAGGTAATGTGGTGCTGATTGATGCTTCCAATTTGGGCGAAACCGTAAAAGACGGAAAAAATCAAAAAACAGTATTGACGGCAAAAGAGGAACAACAGATTATTGATACATTCAACAACAAAGTAGCTCTTGAAGATTTTTCGGTGGTAGTAAGTTACGATGAAATAAAACAAAAAAACTACTCACTAAGTGCAGGGCAATATTTTGAAGTGAAGATTGAATATGTGGACATTACAGCCGCAGAATTTGATGCAAAAATGAAAGGATTTGAAGAAAACCTGAACAAGCTTTTTTCAGAGAGCAGAGCATTGGAAACCGAAATTCATCATAATCTAAAAGAGTTGAAATATGGAAACTAAAATTGTAGCTCTTTCTGAATTATGCAAAATTTCAGGTAGAGTTGGTTGGAAAGGTTATACGGTTGACGATTTAAGAGAAGATGGTCCTTTAGTAATTGGAGCAAATGATATTGATTCTAATCACCAATTAGATTTAAAAGAAGTCAAACATATTTCAAGAGAAAAATATGAAGAATCACCTGAAATAATGATTGACAAGTACGATATTTTAATAGTAAAAGTTGGCAGTACAATTGGCAAAGTTGCTATAGTTGACCAAGATTTAGGTGAAGCTTGTATTAATCCAAATACAGTTCTTTTAAAAAATTGCAAGATTAATCCTTTTTATGTTTACTATACATTGATTTCATCTTATGGTCAAAGTTTTCTACTAAATAATTCTTCGGCAAGTGCTCAACCGGCACTGAATCAAACAACACTAAAAGAAATGCCAATTCATTTGCCAGCAGATGAAAACTGGATAAACAATATTACAACATCCCTTAATCGAATCAATAACAAAATCAAGCTCAACAACCGCATAAACCGAGAGTTGGAAGCCATGGCAAAAACGCTGTACGATTATTGGTTTGTTCAGTTCGATTTTCCCAATGAGCAAGGTAAACCCTACAAATCATCTGGCGGCAAAATGGTGTACAATGCCGAATTGAAAAGAGAGATTCCTGAGGGTTGGGAGGTGAAACCAATTAACACAAAAGTGAAAATTGGTTCTGGATTTCCATTTAATTCTGATGACTATTCTGATACAGGAAAATATAAGATAATTACCATCAAAAATGTTCAAGAGGGATATTTAGAGACATCTTCAGTTGATTACGTGTCATTCTTACCAAACAATATTTCTGCCTTTTGTATTCTCAAAGAAGGTGATATACTTATGTCTTTAACAGGTAATGTAGGGCGAATGTGTTTCGTTGACCAAAGCAACTTACTTCTTAACCAAAGGGTAGGCAAACTTCTGGGTGAAAAGGATTTCGTCACTTACGCATATTTCTTCTTTAAAAGACCCGAAAATCAAAAAAGATTAGAAAAAATTGCAGGTGGTAGTTCTCAAGCTAATTTGAGTCCAATTGATGCTGTTAAAGATAAATTTCCTATTCCTACTGCTTCTGTATTAAATAATTTCACTCAATTAGTTAATCCTCTTTTAAATCAAATACTTATTAAGAACCAAGAAAACCAACACCTCACCGCCTTGCGCGACTGGTTGTTGCCTATGTTAATGAATGGGCAGGTAACAGGAAATGAAGCAGAAGAAAGTTTAAGTATGGCAGCCGAACCGAGTGTTGAATATAAAAAAGGGTAAAAATATGTCAGAAGAATACAAAAATCAATTATTTAGATTAGCTGCTGTTTTATCTGCAGACAATAACTATGAAATAACACCAAAAACTATTCCTAGGAAAATTATTGAATCTAAAATGGAAAAAGAAGAGCGAATACAGCCGGTACCCATACAGCGCTATCATAATCTATGTGTGTAAAAATATGAAATTCAATGGTATACGTAAGAGCGACAGATTTGTAATTGCCGCAACCGCACAAAACAGCCTGAAGACAAACGCAAAAGAGCCGCTTTCTTACAACGCAATATTCAGGATATTGAAAACTTATATTAAACTTGCTTTATGTATCAACCAAAATTTTACACTGATCAAAGAGTTTCATTAAAAAACAACCCAACAAAAAAGGGACGAATTGACCATATATCCAGCCCCAACGGTGGATATCAATACTATGAGGTGCAATGGGATGATGGTGGATTAGAAATGAAGGGTGAATACGAATTATTGGAAGAAATTGTCATATGTACTTCCTGGGACCATTTATCGAATAATTCATTGAATGACTACAGGGATTTTTCTATCTCTACGACCTTGCATAAAGTAAAAAATACTACATCAAATACCATTTCAAGCTTAAAAGCGTCTCGAACTATTTTTAAACCTTATCAATATAAACCATTGGTAAAATTTCTAAAGTCCGACCTAAAAAGAATTTTGATAGCAGATGAGGTTGGGTTGGGAAAAACTATTGAAGCGGGACATATTATGTTGGAATTAGCAGCAAGAGGAAACTTGCGAAATGCTTTGATTATTTGTACTAATTCATTGCGCGACAAATGGAAAACGGAACTACAAGATAAGTTCAATTTTATTTTGAAGAAATATGACAATCCAAGAGAGTTTGTTCAGGATGTTCAGAATGAAGTTATTGGAAATAGAAAAAGTATTTTTGGTATTCTTAACTATGAGAAATGCAGGAATGAAGAATTGCAAAAGGTAATTGAAGAAAACAGTTACCGGTTTGATTTGCTGATTTGCGATGAAGCACACAAAATCCGTAACAGTAAAACGGCACAACACAGAGGTGTCGCAAAAATCGTAGATTATTCGGATGCAGTCGTTTTTTTGACAGCAACGCCAATTATGACTGAATTAAGTAATCTGCACAGTCTGATCCGTGTACTTGACAGAGAAGGATATGACACTTACGATATTTTCAATAATGCCATAAGCCAAAACAGACCATTCATACGTGCACTAAACAAACTCAATGCAAACACACCATTGCAGGATGTTGCAGATGAATTACATGACAGTCGTATCGTTTTTGAAATGACTGCTGATGAAGAAGTTTATTTCAGAGAAGAAATTGCCATTGGTAAGTTATATGAAGATGATGCTTTGTATCAGCGTGCAAGAGAAAATATGTGTAACAGTGAAAGCAGTATTGAAAACCGGGTTAAGATTCAGCAAGACCTTATTGAGTTGAATTCTCTTAATCACTTGTATACCCGAACTAGAAAAAAGGATGTGATGAGTGATAATGATGTTGTTAAGCGCAATCCCCAAACAATCACTGTTAACCTATCGAATGAGGAACAAGAAATTTACGATTCTGTAATTAACGACTATGACGATCCGAATAACCTAGGATTAATGCAACGAAAGCGCCAAATGTCAAGTTGCATCGTAGCATTTCAAACTCCGAGAGAAGAGCTTAAAAATGGTATATATGATAAAACTATTACCGATTCAAAGTTTGAAGCATTTAAAAATATTATTGATGTAGTAGTGCTTAAAAATGAAAAGAAAATCATCGTTTTTGCTTTCTTTACTAATACATTGCTGTATTTAAGAAAAAAATTAGATGAACTGAATATTGAATGTGAGATTATTTACGGTGGAGTGCAGGATAGGACTGAACGGATAGAACGCTTTCAATACAATGATACAATTAAGGTTTTGCTTTCATCAGAAGTAGGGAGTGAAGGTCTTGATTTGCAGTTTTGTGATGCGCTGGTTAATTATGATCTACCTTGGAATCCAATGGTAGTTGAACAAAGAATCGGTAGGATTGACAGAGTGGGACAATTATCGGGTATAATCAATATCTACAACCTTATTATTAGTAATACGATAGAGGAACGCATTCACGAACGACTTTACCAGCGAATTAATCTTTTTCGAGAATCCATTGGTGACTTAGAGGAAATTCTCGGAGAGACAGAACCGCTTGGAGAACTTATTACTAAAGGTATTGAATCTTTATATAAAACAAAATTAAGTGAAAGTGAGCAGAATGCCGAGTTGGAAAGGTTACGACTTGCCATTGAAAACAACAAACAAACATTAGAAAATGTTAGAACCCAACTTGCAGAAGCGTTTGCTAATGATCTTCATTTCCAAAATGAAATTGAAGCGATTGAAAAGAATAACCGATATCTGACAAAAGAAGAAATAATAAAGTATATTGAAAGTATTATTCGTTTAGAATTAAGTTCCCTTCAATTAAGACATATTGATTCAAATATTTCCGTCCTAGAGATTCCTGCCAATGGAAAAGCAATTCTTTTTGACTTTATTGAGAAATATAAAGATGCTCCAAACATAAATCCTGAATTAGAAAATCTATACAGAAAATTCAAAAGGCATATAGGAGCAAGGTCTATACAACTGACGTTTGATCAGCAATATGCTTATCAGCATAAATCCATAGAGTATATTTCTGCATTTCATCCACTTGTTAACGCTATTACCAATTACTTTGCTCAGAAAAATTATGCTCAAAATTTAGCCCATAAAATTGCATTGAAACAAGAAGTGTTTTCTCCAGACAAAAAAATAAATCCGGGCTTCTATATCCTTGCTATTTATAGGATAAGTGTAAAAAAGGATTCGGGAGACGTAAGAAATAGCGAATTTCACTTACTTAAATCAGCAATGGCAGATATAAACGGAGATTCTGTAAAAATACTTAATAGCGGTATAAGCGAATACATCTACGGCATTGCCCAATTACATTGTGAGCAATTTCTTTCGGAAGATTTCAAGCCTAATGAAGATTTTGTTAAGGCAGTTAGGCCAGACATTATGATGGAAATGAAAAAAAATGAGCAGATTGTAAAGCAGGATGAGGAAGTTAAATTTTTATCGGCTATAAAACGGAGAACTGAACAGGAATTAAATTATATTGATAGTCGTATTAAGCGCGTTGAGAAGATGATTAAGGAAGGAAAAGGTATTGAAGCCATTCTCAGTAGAGAAATTGAAGTTTTAAATCAAAAAAGGGAACAATTAATAAGTACTCAGCAAAATGCAAGGGTGGATGTTACCCACTCTCTTATTTCAGTTAACCTATTGCAGATATTATGAAACAGTTCCACATTGGTTTAGATTTTGGCACTTACCAAAGTAAGGCTTGTATTTACGATTTAGAAAACGATATCCACGAGTTTTTTCTCTTTCTAAACGGAACCTTCTTTTTACCTTCAAGAGTGTTTAAAAAAACTGATGGTAAATTTGAATATGGAGATGCATCCGGTGCAGCAGTATCTGAAGAATATTGTTATTTTAAAATTGCTGCGGCAGAGGATGAAGAATTCCACACTGAAACTGAAACGTATGGTAGCAATTGCACCGGCAATTTCTATGAGTTTAACGAATTCAAAAATTATACTCCTGAATTCTTATCCGTTGCATACATTACTTATATGCTCTTTACAATAAAGGAAAAGTATCACCAGCCATTTCAAAGACAAGTTGAAATGGGAGCATTATTATCAAAAATTTTTCAGAGGCAAACAAAGGAAGAAGAAGTTAGATTTACTGTTCAATTAGGAATACCAACCGAATGGTCGCAAGAAAAAAATCTTAGAAGAAAAAGGAAATTTGAAAACATCCTGATGCTATCGGAAATGCTTCAAAAAAAGTATAAAGACAAAGTTACTTTCCTTTCTGTTTCAACTGAACAACTTATAACGGATGTACAACATATTTACCAATCGTACAATTTTTCAGGCAAAGAATCTTTTGAAGCACATCTGAACGAACTAGGTATTTCAGTATATCCTGAAACGGCAGCTGGTCTTACATTTATTATAAAAACAAAACAATTGCTTCCTGGATATTATGCGATTATGGATATTGGAGGCGGAAGCACTGACATATCCTTCTTCCGTATTCAGGAAGGAGGATATATTCACTATCTAGCATCTGAAAGCTATATGATGGCAGCAAACAATGTTTACAGGAAATACTCTGGTGAACCACAAACAATACTACGATTACACCAAGCCGAATTGGAAGTAAGGGAACTTACTACCTCTGTTAATTGGACAGAAGATCAATCCCTCGTTTCATCATTAAACGATGTGAATAATGACTTATGTAAATTCGTTTATAAACTATTTAATAAGAGAGTATACTGGTTCAATAAAAAAATGATAGAAAATTACTCTGACCAACCAATTATTATATATGGCGGTGGTATCCGATTGCCAATATTAAATAGAGGAAAAATTCTTATTCACGACCACGGTAATAAAACTAGCATTAACATTCAAATGATACACTTAGAAAAACAAGAAATGAGGAAATATGCTTCTATTATCAATACTCGTCCAACAGACGGAAGTTGGGATGCAGATTTTCCCCTCTTAGCAGTTGCCCTTGGTCTTTCATTTATCAAGCCGACTAGTTCTGCTGACTGGTTTAATGACAGAGACTATAAAGCAAAAGATGGTGACCAGATAGAAGAAGTTCCTCATCCTTTTAACGAAGGTTACTATATCTATGATGTTTTAAACTCAAAATGGAAGTAACAAACTCTGTAGCCACACACCTTTGCAAGCCGCTCATAGCAGTCGCATAAGGTAATGCTTGAAAAAGAGTGTGTCTGCCCAATCAAAAAAAGAATTTCAAAATTTCATCCAACGCTTAAAAAAAAAAAAATAAAAAACACCCTGCAGACAACAAACACTGGACAACGACACGAAAATTCAATACTAACAATATTTTAGAATACAATTTAAATTTTCACCAACTCTGCCAGTGTTACTACTAACGGATGCTTGTTCACATCAAACTTTAATTTTGAAAACTTCACAGAGATTTCTTTTAATTCCGGTTCGGTTACTTCTTGTAGCTGAAATACCAGATAGCTGTGGTGTGTGGGGGTGGGATAGTTAAGATCCAGGAGATCTTGACGGGAATAGATTTCGGCGTGGTTTTGTTTGATTTTCCAAAGATGGAGAGATATGTCTTGTTCCAGTGAGAATAGCAGGAGAAATCTGGAGTTGATCATTTCTTTGGTTATGGGTATTGGATTGTTCCTGGATCCTAGTCCGATGTTGTAGAGCATGTTGTTTTTTATCCAATTGTAATGCATTTCCGATTTGCATAGGCCAGCTATTACATACGTTTCATCGGGGATCAGATCACGATTTTCGTTGTAAATTTCGGGGTATGGCTCTTTAACAGAATGAAGGGTAGGGGGCGTTTTGTAGATGTTATAATTTCTTAAGGCCATCTTTTCTCTTTGTGTGCAAAGATTGATCAGGTGTTGCACAATTTCTTGAATGAAGGCTTTCAGTTCACCAGTACCACTGTCGGTTTTGGAAGGTTTCACAGGGAAGGCTCCCAGGCCGGGAATAATCTCATGAAATCCTTTTTGCTTAAGAGCCTCTTCGCCCGGGTATAAAACATAAGCTCCGCTGGTTCTGCGGATGGCATCTTTGTACGCATGCATTTTGAGCAAATCGGCATTTTTGTAGATCCCTTTCCGATTGTCCGTTTTTTCATCATTGAGTGCCTCTTCGTTCTTCTGCTCCTGGAAATTCAATAAGTTCTCAATCTTGTATTTTGCGTCAAAATGAACATGGACTATCAGTTCCTGTTTCTCGGCTTCTTCTTCATCTATACCAGAAGGCCAGAAAGACAGCGTGTAATCCGGTCTCAAGGTGACAGTCCAGCTTCCGGCTTGCGGATATTTCTGTTTGCCACTAAACGAACGGTTGTAACTAAAGCGAACGTTTAGTTTTCTGGGGCCTTTTTCATAAATACCACTTAAGGCAATGAATATTCCTTGTTTTATTTGCAGATTCAAACCGTCTGAAGTCGGTTTAATGAGTTCCGAGAGGTCTTTGGGTGCTATGTGGAAGATTTCCTGCAATAAATCCAACAATACAAAGAAGAGCCAATATTCATATAAAACAGCCACGTCTTTTTTGCCTCCGCTATACACATCATCGCCTCCTTTCCAGATGAGCTTGGCTGCCAGATCGAACATCAACCAAACGCGTAAAACCTCCCGATAACCTTCTTTGCGTTGAAGTACGGGGCTATTTAGTTTCAGGATGGCGGGACGGGAGATGTTCTTGAAAACGGTATGATGCAATTGATTCTCCAGCTTATGAATGAGTGCTTCAGATTCATGTTGCAATTTGGTGTGTTTCCCATTTTCAGCTGCCTTGTGAATATCTGAACAAAGTTTCAGGAAGGATTCAAGGGCATGCTTAATAAAGCGGTTTTCAGGCGTATCTACAGAGTCGATTTTGCGGGTTGTAGAAATCCTTTCCGGGAGAGTAGTAACGCCGTATAGCCTTAAAAAATGGTCTTCTGGCAGTTCTGTCCTTTTTTGTCGTTGTAAAAATTGCCTGAGATTGTCATTGGAAAACCTTCTAACATTGCGAATATCTTTGTCTTCGGTGGCCAAAGTCCAACGGGTGACAGGCATTGAAACAATGCGGTGTACCGCCTCGGCAAATTCATCGGTTCCAAGGACAGATTGGATAAAGGAAAATTGCTGGTAAAGTGTTTGACTGTCTTTGTTGTAATCTATTTCAAAAGGATGCTTTACAGGCGCATTGGCCTGCAACAACAAATCGGTGCATTTCTCCGCAATGAGGGTTAACATGGACCGGTAATCGTTCCGGTAACCGGTCTTGTACGACTGAACTTCAAGCTGGACAACTCCTTTGGATTTATTGGTGTCTTTCTCATGAAGTGCAATTTCCAGGGTCCCCACGTAAATATTGGGGGCAATGGTTCCGGAATGGGTGAGTCGTTTATGTGGCTTGACTATGTTATCAAAAGGATCTTTAAGGATGTATTTGTCACTGCTGATTTTATAATCGTAAAAGCAACCTTCTACCAGTTGAAAGCGGGCTTCAAGATTGGCCTCTGCATCTTCTGCTGCATCGTAAAGCGTTTCGGGCGTCCGTGCATCAATCCAAAGACACAGGCCTTCCTCAACGGAATCAAGTGGGATTTTTACGGTCGATAATTTTTCCATAATTAAGCCTCGGCAAAACTGGCGAAGCCGTTTTCAGTGGCACCTTTGTGCATGCGGGTTATTTTTTCCAGAGAAAGGGGATACAGCACTTCGGGTGCCTCAAAGTCAAACTCGGGTTTATCAAATACGTCTTTTATTATGTTGCCATTCTCTTTTAGGCAGAAACCTCCCAATGTTTCCAGAACGGGACAGATTTTCCTTCTGGATCCATGCAATTTGGGCAATAGCTTTTGCATGATGGCGATGTCAATCATTTCATTGGTTCCGAGGCTCTGGTCCAATACACTTAGATGATGAATCAACCTGAGGATTTCAAGGGCACTGCGGTAACCAAACTCGGCTCCGGTTTTCTTCAATTCGCCAAAGAATTTTATCAGAGTTTCTTTGATATTATCCATGTCTGTCGGATTGGAGAACTGATTGGCGGCCATGTTCAGAAAACTTTTTGCAGAGGCCGCTCCTTTGCCTGTTAGTGCGTTCATGTTGACTTCGCTCGCACCGTTCAGGAACGTCTGCATTTCCTTTCTGGTTACTCTGAATTCGATGGTGTTGGCTCTGTCCAGGACCTTGGGGCTGAACATATTGGTGGTTTCATCTATGTTTACTGTGCCGATGATAAAGAGATTCTGCGGAATGCCCAGTTTGGCTGGCACTCCGTTGTTCACGCTGCCTTCCGGAAACAGCGGAATCTCTTTCTTAGATTCCATTACACTCAGAAAATCGGCAAAGTACCGTTCCACAATGCTAAGATTCATTTCATCCAGGATCAGAAAATGCGGTAATTCCGGACGATTGTTTGCTTGAATTATTAGTTCCAGCACACCACTATCGGGCTTAACATATTCCTCCGGCTTTAGTGCGTTGGGATACCCCAGCAGTGGTTCACGATTGGTCCAGTCGGCTCCCACAGGAATGAGCTTATATTGACTCTCATCTTCACAAATCCACTGTGCAAAAGCCTGTGCCAACTTGGTCTTCCCCGAACCAGAAAGACCGGTGAGGATTAGGAAAGGCTTGGTGAGTAGGGAAGCAATGAAGCGGGTGATCAGCTTGTTAGAGTATTGGAGGCCTGCATTTGACAGGTCTATTTGGAAGGAATTAAGATTTGATGATTTTTGAGGTTCATGAATAAATTCTATCATATTGGAAGAATTAACATGAGGTAGGTCTTTTTTGTATTTGGTTTTATAAATGGATGCAAGCAAAGAGACTAGTTTGGTAGGGCAGGGGGTTAGATAAGCTCCTTGCCTTAAGCTAAGTGTTCTGTTATAAAACACTTCTGATTCTTGTGCTACTTCGTCAAGAATTGCTTTGTTGTTATAATTAAGCAATTCATTTCTATCGATTTTTGGATCTAGCTCTTCATAGTCCCTTAGTTCGATTAAGTACGCAGGTCTATCCCATGGTGTCCCTGGAAGCCCACTTGTCTTAATAGCACTTTCTTTCACAACTGAAACACCTGCAATTTCTTTATTATCAATAAAATGAAACACGATATCCCCTGCATTTACTTTCCTCATATTTTTATAGATATCTCCACCTCGTTTGTCTTTTTGGGGAGACCAAAGTGCCTTTCCAAGGGCTCGTTCACCTTGTATTCGATCGGGACGTCCACTGACTAAAGTTTTTTCAATCCAATAATTCATGATTTCTGTTTTTTGTCATGGTTTTTAGTAATAATTTTCTCCATAGCCTGTTAAGTGATTTCCGATCAAACTAATCATCGTATATCGCCACATAAGTGACTAATTTCAATAATAGCAGTTGGATTGTATGTTTTCTTAAGCGCGTTAACGATTTCTATATCACCACTTTTGCACTTTGGTCCAAGTAGGATTTTCATATTTGCATAAGCATCCTCGTCAATTTGAAGGTAGAAATCTTTAATGCTCAAGGCTTTTCCTTGAGTAATAAGTTTTGCAGCATCTACCATTGGAGCGTAGACCTCTTTCATTTGATAGTCTTCGATTTTATCAGGAGGGGGTGAAGACGGAATAATTATTGCCCTAAACCTCCACTCGGATTGGAAGGCCCAGTGCATTTTTTTATATTTTCCGATTTCTCCTAATGCAAAACTGTGTTTATCTTCTGCATATTTTGTATAGATTGCCCTGTTTAACTTATCCTCATTATCGGTATATTCAATTTTGATAAGGTTTGTATCCAAGACATAATAATCTGGACCATGTCTTTGAGAAAGTTGAATATAGGTTACGCCCCCGCTGTATTTTAATCCAATATCCTGTGAAATAGGTTCTTCATAATATACTTTAATGTATGGATATGGAAGTCCGATTCTTACACCTGACATATCTGGTGTATACATATTCCAAAACGGCAGAATTTCTTCTTCAATATCTGTCCAACAGCTTACAAATACATATTTGCCACCAAAATCTTCACCCATGTCTCTTGTTCTGCTTTCTGAAACATCATCTAAATCATTTAATGATGCCAACCTTATTTTTTTTGTTTTAAGTAGCAGGGCTAGATTGCCCAAATTCGTGTAACGATATAGCATTTTTTTCATTTTATATACTAAATGATTATATGTCAATGTGACTTAAAATTAAATTCTCTGACCAATAATAATTAACTGTATTAAGATTGAATTCTTATTTGTCAATTTGTTCTCACATGCGTGTCTTCTAGTATGATTACTAACCTAAAAGTGTTTTTTTATTGCCCCTTTACAAATATAGCAAAAGAGCAACAAATCTCACTCTATAATTCATTCATTTTTAAATGAATACCGGGGACTATGAATAAAAAATACAAATAAAAAATATAGTTTGAATGTGCAAGCTAGCTGTGTATTCTTTTGTGTCGTTGCTTCCCTTTAGCTACTTTCTATGTCTTCCGGGTGGTGGCCCGGGCGTGTGGGTTCAGGGGAGGTTCTTTTTGTAGTTGATCAGGGTGACGTAGTCGGGGAGGGATGAGAACAGCATTTAGGAGTACATAGTTTTTGGCAATTAAGCGTACATAGATTTCAGCATCAATGGTACAGAGCTTTTGGCATCAAGAATGCAGGTTCTCATAGGTAAAAATAGTTATTATTTATTG
>Ga0209203_1001361_pt1 | contig 18110 bp, 19 predicted proteins | sample AD_UKC109_MetaG_FD_184423 | JGI IMG/M metagenome (GOLD analysis project Ga0209203, IMG submission 184423) | Active sludge microbial communities of municipal wastewater-treating anaerobic digesters from Hong Kong - AD_UKC109_MetaG (SPAdes)... | ecosystem: Engineered > Bioreactor > Anaerobic >... | reverse complement strand
ATCCGGGTTGCCCGCCTTGCCAATGCCGACGATGCGCCCGTTCTTGATTCCGACGTCGGCCTTGATCACGCCCCAGTGATCGAGGATCAACGCATTGGTGATCACCACGTCCACCACCTGTGCGGACGGTTGCTGGCTTTGTCCCATGCCGTCGCGGATCACCTTGCCGCCGCCGAACTTGACCTCGTCACCATAGACAGTGCGGTCTTCCTCGACCTCGATGAACAGCTCCGAATCGGCCAGCCGCACCCGGTCGCCGACGGTCGGCCCGTACATCTCTGCATACGCCTGGCGGCTTATCCTTGTCATCGCTCGCCCCCCCGATCAAGTGGCCCCATGATGTGGCCCCGGAATCCGTACACGTGGCGGTCACCGGCATAAGCGACCAGCTCCACAGTACGCGTCTGGCCCGGTTCAAAGCGCACCGCGGTGCCGGCCGGGATGTTCAGGCGGAAGCCGCGCGCCTTGTCACGCTCGAACTCCAGCGCCTCGTTGGTCTCGAAGAAGTGATAGTGCGAACCCACCTGGATCGGCCGGTCACCGGTGTTGGCCACCGACAGGGTCGCGGTCTGGCGACCGCTGTTCAACTCGATCTCGCCTGCGGCGGCGATCACCTCACCTGGAATCATCGCTGTCGTCTCCTCGCCCCAACGGCGCCGTCAGGGTCATACGATCGGGTCATGCACTGTGACCAGCTTGGTGCCATCCGGGAAAGTCGCCTCGACCTGTACTTCGGGGATCATCTCAGGCACCCCTTCCATCACATCGTCACTGGTCAGCAGCGTACGCCCGTGGTCCATCAGGTCGGCAACCGTGCGGCCGTCGCGCGCACCTTCCATGATCGCGGCGCTGATATAGGCCACTGCCTCCGGGTAGTTCAGTTTCACGCCGCGCGCCTTGCGCCGCTCGGCGACCAGCGCGGCGGTGAACAGCAGCAGTTTGTCTTTTTCTCTTGGTGTCAGCTCCATAGTCCGGGCTCTCTCGGTGATTCAGGTGGACCAGATGCGCGGCACGCTGGCGGCGCGGCCGAGCGTGTTGGGGCGCAGATGATGCCACACGGCATGAAACAGACTGCGCGCCCGCTCGGTGGAACCGCCCAGATAGCGCACCACCAGCATGTCGTCGATCAGTGTTGCGCCAGCATAGTCCGGACCCTCAACCAGCAGCAGGTCCCGACACGCCTCGACATCGCCCTCTCCGGCATGACTGAGATACAGGGTGCCGCCCACCGGAAGTCCGGCCATCAGCGAAAGGCGCGAACGATTGTCGGTACTTACCCGCAGGCGGTCCAGGATCAACGGCACGCCGTTGCGCGCAATTGCGGTCCGGCTGTCGATGCGGCCGCAATCAAATGCCTCGCTGATTGATGGACGCCCAAGGCAGTGAATCTCCCACAGCGCGAGGCGCGCGTCACCCTGCAGCTCGACGCGGGTGTGCAGCTCAACCTGCGCGCCCGGAAAAAAGATGTTCTCCTGTGGCAGCCATTCCAGGCTGGCACCCGGGTCGACGACGAGACGCTGGTCTTGCCGCGCGAGCGCGCCGCTGCTGCGATAGAACTTGGTCGCCCCGGGCGTGGTGATCAGCGCCTGTGCACCCTTGCCGACGCGCACATCGATGTCGAGGGCGTCTCCACCAACCACGCCGCCGGGCGGATGCAGCAGGTAGACATGGCAGACGCCACCTTCGGGGTAGAACGGTCTTTGTACCGCAAGCGGTCCAAGGCGCCGGCGCTCGGCCAGCACCGTGCGTCGCGCCTGCTGGCGAAAGCCCAGCTGCAGGCTGGCCTGCCAGCCCTGCGTGCGCTCGAACGCCTGTGCGACAGCGTCCACGACCGGAACCGCTCAGCGACGGCTGCGGCCGAGCGGCAGCAGTACCAACGGCAGCAGGGCAAGGATCAGCCAGCCATGTTCAGCCGTATGTTGCAGCACCGGCGTATCGGCAACGTGGGCACCCGCGCTGCCTGCGCCGGCAAACAGCAGCGAGGTGATGATGATCGTCTTCATTCTTGCGTTCTCCAATGCCTCATACGGTCAGATACTGCTGGATAAGGTCGTCATTCAACGCTGCCATGCCACCTGTGGCAACTGCCCGGCCGCGGTCAAGCAGGCAGAAGCGATCCGCGACCTTGCGTGCAAATGGCAGCTTCTGTTCGACCAGTAGCACGGTAAGCCCCATCTCGCGATTCAGGCGACGTACGATGTTGCCGATCTCGGCGACGATATTCGGCTGGATACCCTCGGTCGGTTCATCCAGGATCAGCAGTCTCGGGTCTGTGACCAGGGCCCGCCCGATCGCCAGCTGTTGCTGCTGGCCGCCGGACAGGTCGCCGCCGCGGCGGCCGAGCATCTGGTGCAGCACAGGGAACATCTCGAAGATGAATCCGGGGATACGGCGCAGGCCGTCGCGACGCGCCGGCAGACCGATCAGCAGGTTTTCTTCCACGCTCAGCAGCGGAAAGATCTGCCGTCCCTGCGGGACATAGCCGATACCCAGGCTGGCGCGTTGCTCGGCGCCGACCCTTCGCAGGTCCAGGTCTCCATATTGGATGCTACCGGCCCTTATCGGCTGCAGGCCCATGATGCAATTGAGCAATGTGGTCTTGCCAACGCCGTTGCGCCCCATAAGCACCGTGCACTGACCTTCGGGTACCTCGAGGTCGAGGTCCCACAACGTGTGTGACTGCCCATAGTACTGGTTGAGCTGTTCGATCTTCAGCATGCTGACGGCGCTATCACCACCTGCGCTCTCATTCGCCAAGGTAGACCTCCATCACTTTCGGATCACGCTGCACCTGCTCCATGTTGCCCTCCGCCAGCACCGACCCCTGGTGCAGAACAGTCACCCGCGAATTCAGTGCGCGCACGAAATCCATATCGTGCTCGACGACCACCACCGAGTGCTCACCGGCCAGCGAGGTCAGCAGTTCGACCGTGCGATCCATCTCCTGATGCGTCATGCCCGCGGCCGGCTCGTCCACCAGCAGCAGCATGGGGTTCTGCATCAACAGCATGCCGATCTCCAGCCACTGTTTCTGGCCATGTGACAGGGCGCCCGCAAGACGCTGACCGGCGTCGGCCAGCCCGATCAGTTCGAGTACCTCTTCGATCCGGTCACGTTCGGCCGGCGTCAGGCGTGCACGCAATGTGCGCCATACACCCTTTGGTCCGGCCATCGAAAGCTCGAGGTTTTCGAATACGTTGTGGAACTCGAAAACGGTCGGCTTCTGGAACTTGCGGCCGATGCCGGCACGCGCGATCTCGGGCTCGCTCATCTGCAAGAGGTTCATGCGCGATCCGAACCAGCAGGTGCCGGTGTCGGGTCGTGTCTTGCCGGTGATGATATCCATCATGGTGGTCTTGCCAGCGCCGTTGGGCCCGATCAGGCAACGCAGCTCGCCGGCATTGACGTAGAAATTGAGGTTGTTGATCGCCTTGAAACCATCAAACGCGACCGATACGTCTTCCATGTACAGCACTGTGCCGTGCGAAAGATCCAGCCCATCGACCACCTTGGGCACCATGAAATCGAACACCCGGTCACGCCGGAACAGCTCTTGCACCGCACTCATGATGCGGCCTCCCTGCGGCGCCACAGGCCGACGATGCCACGCGGCAGGAGCAGGGTCACCAAAACGAACAACCCACCGAGCGCGAACAACCAGACCTCGGGGAATGCGCCGGTGAACCAGGTCTTGGCGTAGTTGACGCCGAGCGCACCCAGAACTGCGCCATACAGTGTCGCGCGCCCGCCCATCGCCACCCAGATCACCACTTCGATCGAGTTCAGCGGTGCAAACTCACCCGGGTTGATGATGCCCACCTGTGGCACGTACAGAGCGCCGGCGATCCCGGCCAGCATCGCCGAGAACGCGAAGATCGCGAGCTTGACGTGCTCGACTTTGTACCCGATGAAACGCGCACGGTCTTCGGTGTCGCGGATTGCCACCGCGACGCGGCCCAGACGCGACCGGACCAGCGCACGACAGGCCAGGTAACCGAGGCCGAGTGCCACGCCGGAAGCGATGAACAGACCGATTCGGGTGCTGTCCGCCTGCAGGCTGAAGCCGAGGATGTCCTTGAAGTCGGTCAGACCGTTGTTGCCACCAAAGCCCATCTCGTTGCGGAAGAAGGCGAGCATCAGCGCATAGGTCAGGGCCTGGGTGATGATCGAGAGATACACCCCGGTGACCCGTGAACGGAAGGCCAGCCAGCCAAACACAAACGCCAGCAGCCCCGGAGCCACAATCACCATCAGCGCGGCAAACCAGAACTGGTCGAAGCCATGCCAGAACCAAGGCAGCTCCTGCCAGTTCAGGAACACCATGAAGTCCGGCAGCTCGGCATTGCCGTACACACCGCGCTCGCCGATCTGACGCATCAGGTACATGCCCATTGCGTAGCCGCCGATGGCAAAGAACGCGGCATGACCCAGCGTCAGGATCCCGAGGTAGCCCCACACCAGATCGACTGCGACTGCCAGCAGGGCATAGGTCAGGTACTTGCCGAGCAAGGTCACGGTATAGGTCGACAGGTACAGAGGGTGTTCAGCCGGCAGCGCATTGAGCAGCGGGACCGCGATCAGGGTGGCAAGCAGCACCAGCAGGAACACCTGGCCTCCTCGGTCGCCTTTGAGAATACGTGCTAGCAGCATGGCTGGAGGCTCCAGGGGATCACTGCGCTGAAGCGCGCACCGGACAGATTGCATCGATTCAATGACATGACGTTCAGCCTTCCGCAGCACGGCCTTTCTGCGGGAACAATCCGCGAGGCCGCTTCTGAATGAACAGGATGATGAATACCAGCACCAGGATCTTTGCCAGCACCGCCCCTGCCCAGGGCTCCATCAGCTTGTTCGCGATGCCCAGGCCCAGACCACCGACCAGGGTGCCCCACAGGTTGCCGACGCCGCCGAATACCACGACCATGAAGCTGTCGACGATATAGGCCTGACCGAGGTTGGGCCCGACGTTGGTCAGCTGTGACAGTGCCACCCCGGCGATGCCGGCGATCCCCGAACCCAGTCCGAAGGTCAGGGCATCGACACGGGCCGAGCGCACCCCCATAGCGCGCGCCATCGCACGGTTCTGCGAGACCGCGCGTACCTGCAGGCCGAGACGGGTACGCTTGAGCACGAAGAACAGCCCGGCGAACACCAGCAGGCAGAACACGAAGATGTACAACCGGTTATAGGTCAGCGACAGCACGCTATTGATCTGCCAGGAACCGCTGAGGAAATCCGGGTTCGACACCGGCACGTTCTGAGGCGATATCAGGGTGCGCACCAGTTGCTGCAGCATCAGGCTGATACCAAAGGTCGCCAGCAGTGTCTCCAGTGGCCGGCCATACAGGAAGCGGATCACGCCGCGCTCGATTGCGACCCCCACGGCACCGGACACCAGGAACGCGGCCGGGACCGCCAGCAGGATCGACAGGCCGGTCATGTCCGGCAGCGCAAGTTGAATCAGGTAGGTGGTGTAGGCGCCGAGCATGATCAGCTCACCGTGCGCCATATTGATCACCCCCATCACACCGAAAGTGATGGCAAGGCCGATCGCGGCGAGTACCAGCACCGACCCCAGACTGAGGCCGAAGAACAGGGTCTCCAGGTGGCCATAAAGGGCGGCGCGGTCGTTGATCTTCTGCAGCGCCGCCGCGGCATCCGCACGCACCGCATCGTTGGGATCGTTGTTTGCCAGGCGGGTCAGGCCGTTGCGTACAACCGGCTCCAGGCTGTCGGCCACGTTGGCAATCGCCTTGCGCCGTGTCTGCGGGTCGGGGTCGCTGAGGCGGGCGAGGCTGGCCGCGTTCTGCATCGCCTCGCGCACCGCGGGATCTTTCTCTGTCGTCAGCAGACGCGCGAACATTTCGGCATGTGCCGGTTCACTGTTACCGAGCATCGCGTCGACCGCGGCCAGACGCACTGCCGGGTCGGGATCGGTCAGCTGGCGCTGCGCCAACAGGGCATCTATCTGTCCCCGCATGGCGTTGTTGATCGCCAGTTTCCTGAATGAGCGCGAGCCGAAGGTACCGTAGTTCTCACCGTTGAGGACGTCGATCGCCGCGGTGTCGCCCGCCTGATCACGCATCCACACCAGGCGGTTGTTGTCTTTCAGGTAGCGAAGGTCGCCGTCGCGCAGGCCACGCAGCAGTTCGCTGGCCTGCGGATGACCGGAGGCGGCCAGGGCCGTCACACCCTCGGCCTTGGTGTCGAAGTTGCGGTCCTGGAGCTGGCCGAAGGCTGCATCCAGTATCGGGACACCGGTCTCGATGTCTGCGGCCATCAGTGGTGCCATCAGGCACAGCAACAGCGTGGTCACGACGATTCGCAACATGACGTGGGGATTCTCTGTTGGGTCCTGGGATGTGACACCGGTGTACGGGACACCGGTGTCACTCGCTTGCACAGCTCTGCGTATCAGTCAGCTCAGTAGTTCTGACCCGAACACTTGGCCGTCTTGACGTTGTAGTTGCCGCAGGACAACGGCGCACGCCAGTCGGCGATCAGGTCCTTCGATCCTTCGAGATAGTCGGACCAGGCATCACCAACCACCAGTCCCGGGGTCTGCGACACGATCTGGAACTGACCGTCATCCTGGATCTCACCGATCAGCACCGGCTTGGTGATGTGGTGATTGGGCATCATTGCCGACAGCCCACCGGACAGATTGGGTACCGCGACACCGATCAGCGCATCGCCGACGGCATCTGGATCCGTGGTACCTGCCTTCTTGACCGCCTCGACCCACATGTTGAAGCCGATGTAGTGCGCCTCCATCGGGTCATTGGTGACCCGCTTGTCGTTCTTGATGAACTTCTGCCACGACTCGATGAATGCGTCATTGGTGTCGCCCTCGACGCTCATGAAGTAGTTCCATGCAGCGAGATGGCCGACCAGCGGCTTGGTATCGATACCGGACAGTTCCTCTTCACCGACGGAGAAGGCAACGACCGGGATGTCCTGGGCCGAGACGCCCTGGTTGCCGAGTTCCTTGTAGAACGGGACGTTGGCGTCACCGTTGATCGTCGAGACCACGGCGGTCTTCTTGCCGGCCGAACCGAACTTCTTGATATCGGAGACGATCGATTGCCAGTCGGAATGACCGAACGGGGTGTAGTTGATCATGATATCGCCCGCAGCCACGCCCTTCGCCTTGAGGTAGGCCTCGAGGATTTTGTTGGTGGTACGCGGGTATACGTAGTCGGTGCCGGCCAGGACCCAACGCTTCACGCCCTGCTCCATCAGGTAGTCGACCGCAGGGATCGCCTGCTGGTTGGGCGCCGCGCCCGTGTAGAACACGTTCTTCGACGACTCCTCGCCTTCATACTGCACGGGATAGAACAGCAGGCTGTTCAGCTCCTCGAACACCGGCAGCACCGATTTGCGCGACACCGAGGTCCAGCAGCCGAACACGGCGCTGACCTTTTCCTTTTCGATCAACTCACGCGCCTTCTCGGCGAACAACGGCCAGTTCGACGCCGGATCGACGACCACGGCTTCAAGCTGCTTGCCGAGCAGACCCCCTTTCTTGTTCTGCTCCTCGATGAGCATCAACATGGTGTCTTTGAGTGTGGTCTCAGAGATGGCCATGGTGCCGGACAGCGAATGCAGAACGCCGACCTTGATGGTATCGGCGGCCTGTGCGGCACTGGCAACACCCAGCGCGGTCGCCGCCGAGACTGCCAGCGACAGGCGGCGGACTTTGTTGGCAATACTCATTCTTTCTTTCTCCCCTTGCGGTTGGTTTTGAAACTGCCTGCTGACCGATACGGAAGGGGCCTCATCACGCGGCGGGTCCGTTACGAAATCCGGACCGTATCGGCCCGGGCAAGCGACAGTACCCTGGCAGTGCAGTAGTTGTGCCAAGCATCTAAGCGGTTGTTTAATCAGGAAAACATCAAGTGGCGTGCGCCAATAATGAACACGAAGGCGCCGTGGTGGTGCAGAAAAAAGGCCGGGGCGCACCGTAATTGGGCGCCGCTCGAGCGACCGGAGGGGTTCTCTTTGTTTGAGACGCTAGGCGCGCTTGATCCAGCCGCGCGCAAAGCGCTCCTGGCTGGTATCGCCGGCCATGATCTCTACATAGCGCGCGCCCTGCTGGATGTTCATCAGCTTCACCAGGGCGGTGCAGTCGCGGTCTTTCTTCATCAGTGCGTTGAGCGTTTGCAGGGTCTTGGCACCGAACCAGCCGTCGACGATGAGGTCTTCATAATCAATCTGATTCCGGTTGAGCATGTTCAATGATGACTGCAGGAAACGCACCGCGCGGCGCACGCCCATGTTGACAGCGGTGTCGTACAGCTCGTTGGCGACGGCCTGGTCGGGCAAAGCGTCACCGTCGAAACGATCCCAGTAGGCCGCCTTGTAGAACGCCTGCACTTCCGCCTGCAGCGTATCGTCACGGTCCAGGGTTTTGGGGAAGCCACGCCGACGGCGCTGTCCGTCTATACGCTTCCAGCCGGCCCAGTCCGGGTGGTGCACCCGGGCGATACCGCGATAGGTCTCGCCACCACGGTCGAGCGGATCGTTTGCGTAGCCGCCCTCGTGCGCGGAAGTCAGGGAAAAAGCCTCGCCAAAGTCTGCCATCGCCGGCTCCTTGTCTCAGTAGTCCAGCAGTTCCTTGCTGAACGGGTGTTGGGGCTCGGTGCCGAGAATGCTGCGCAACAGACTGTTCATGCTCGCCGCGTCGTTGTCGAAGCCGCCGTGGGTCGTGCTCTGGGTGATACCACTCGCGGTGCCGTCGGCGTAGTGCACGCTGAAACGGTCGGCGACCGCGGCCATCTTCGGTTTCTGCAGCAGCCCGTTCATGTGGACCTGCATACCGAGGATCGCCTCCGGCAGCTTCTCTTCGAAGGCGCGCGACACCAGGTACAGCAGCGACTTGCGGTAGACGCCGCCGACCGTGTCCTCAAGCTCCAGCCGGTCATCGAGATTGAATACCTGCATACGGTCGACGCCGAACGCGGTCGGCGGCGTCACCAGATACGGGTAGTAGTGGCTCTCGAACAGGGCAACGGAGGCAGCGGGCGCGAACAGGGTGCAGCTGCTGATGCGCAGCGTCGGCGCCAGGACCTCCATCGTCTCGAGCAGGCGCGCCAGCAGGATGGCGCCGGTGCTGTGGCCGCACAGATGCACCTTCAGGCGGTCGTCCTGCCGACGCGCCAGTTCGGTGAGCCAGATCGCCAGGGTCTGGCTGCCGGCCCTTTCGGGCAGAAACGGCAACCGCGCACCCTCTTTCATCTCGCGCCACAGGGCGCGCCCGGGGATACGCGTGCCCCACTCCAGCAGCCTGTCGGTCCAGTCGCTGATACCGCCAGCGCGTTCCTCTGTGGTGTCTTTACGACGCAGGACCACGTCCTTGACCTCTTCGAGGAGGCCGGTGTCGTACATGAAGTGGTACGGGTAGATACCGTTCTTCTTGAAAGTACCTTTCATCGCCGCGATTCGGCGTGCCGAATCGGTCGGCGAGTTGAGCCCGCCATGTGCATACAGCAGCAGGTGCTGATACTTCTGCTTGCTTCCGGCCACCAGCCCGGCAGTTGCGCGGACGTCCTCTGCGTTGCTCCAGTAGCGTCCCTTGTCGTGAAACTCACCGTCATCGACATGGATGAAATGGCCGGCGATCTCGCTGCGCGCCGGTCTTGGCTTGACCACGATGCCGCTGCGGTTGCGCTCGCTGGTCTGCGGCAGGTGCCAGATCTGCGGGGTCGGCAGGGCGAGGCTGAACACCCAGGCATCCATCACGTTCTGCAGCCAGTCTTCGTACTGCCACAGCCCCAGGCCGGCCTTGCCCCATGTCTTGCCCCAGGAGTTCTGCACCCAGAATCCCTTGCTGTTGTAACCGACGATGGCGAAGGCGTGGCCACCCTGCTCTTCCTTGGTATGGGGGATGGTGCCGGTGCGCTTGTCCGGGCGCATCCAGCCGCCATGCGTGGTGGCCGAGCAGAACACGGCACCGCCCTCGTTGATCGCAGCATGGAAGTCGGCAATGCTGGGCTGCACCCGGTAGTAGGCGCCGATCGTGTTGGCGCGCGCATCCTTGGCCCGCTCTACGGTCAGCGACCCCGGCTTGCCGGAGGTATAGGGCCACTTGGCGTCGCCACAAACGCCCATGTTGTACCAGCCCTTGATCGCGCCCCGGCAGCTCGACCCGGCGTACTCCTCGCCCGGCCATTCATCATGCAGCCTGGCCATCTCGTACAGCATGCGCGGGCTGACCCGGGCGCGTCTGCCGCGGCGCTCGTTCAGCAGGTTGATCACCGCCGCCAGGCCAAAGCCTGTACAGGCGCCCTCCTGTTGCTGGTCGAGGATGTTCAGGCTTCGCGGCGGCGTGACGTATCGACGCAGCTGGACGAGTGACGGCTCGAAGGGCCAGTCGCGCAGATCGGGGACATCCTGTACGGCCGTCGTCGGAAAGGCCGGGGCGCCGGACGAATTCTTGCGGGGAGGCATCGATCTGGTCCCATTGAGGAGGCGTGGCCACAAGTATAGCGGCCCCCCGGTTGGGCGGGCACTCAGTCCCAGTCGGTCTGGCGCAACTCGAGGATCGGGGCGCCAGCACTGTCGAACAGCGTGAGTTGGGTCTCCCTTCGACGAAAGGTACGCGCATTCTCCAGTGCGGCCGCGAATTGGGCCTCGAACATCTGGATGTCTTCTTCGCACGCCATACGCGTCGCCGCCACCGGGCCGATAAAGATGTCGTTGTCCGCGCTGGTCTGATATTCGGCGAACAGACGGTTGCAGCCGCCGAATCCCAGCAGGCGCCCCTTGCTGGCGAACTGCACGAATGCGGGGCTGCGGGCATTCAACGGCACGTCGCCCAGACTCAGTGGCGTCCACTCGCTGCCCTGCAACGCGGCGCCACTCGCGATGCCACACAGCATGCATGCCCCAAAAACAGTTATCGCGCCGCCGATTCGGCTACCCGGTCCCGACATGCATACACCCCATAACGCTGACAGCGCACTGTTGCGCCGCTTCGGGCCGGGAATCTATCACAGCGGTGGCGATGGACGCGGTACGGCGCGGCGTCGCGAAACAGCCGGGCAGATGCGCCGCAGGAAGCCGCTCAGGGCTTGCCGAACTGGGCGACCACGTCGTCGGACTTGCCTGCGTCGCGATCGGTCGGCTCCAGTGACAGACCGCTGGTCCAGTCGGCAGAGCTGAGTTTCTTGCCCGCGTCGACTGTCTTGATCTGAATCTTCACGTTACTGGCGGAGTCCGCGTACTCGATAGCCGTCTCTTCGGTGATCCTGCCTTCGCGATACAGGCTCACGAGGTGCTGATCGAACGACTGCATCTTGTACTGGGCCCCGCGCTCGATTGCGTCTTTGATGCTGCCGAGTTCGAGCTTGGCGATCAGGTCGGCGATGTAGCCGGTGTTGATCAGGACCTCGACGACCGCCACCTTGCCGCCGGCCTTTCCGGGTACCAGCCGCTGGCAGATGATGGCACGCAGGTTCTGCGCGACGCGTTTGGCCTGTTGCTCCAGCGCGTCCTGCTGGTAGAACCCGAAGATACGCTCCATCGTCGTGATCGCGTTGTTCGCGTGCAGTGTGGACAGCGCCAGGTGGCCGGTATTGGCGAACTTGAGCGCGAACTCCATGGTGTCCTGATCGCGGATCTCGCCCATCAGGATCACATCCGGTGATTCGCGCAGCGCCGCCTTCATGCCACTGCTGAACGACAGCGTGTCGGTGCCAATCTCGCGTTGTGCAACGATCGATTTCTTGTGCAGGTGCATGTACTCGATCGGATCCTCGAGGGTGAGGATATGCCCGCCGGCATTGCTGTTGCGGTGGTCGATCATCGCCGCCAGTGTCGTGGACTTGCCAGATCCGGTAGCGCCGACCACCAGGATCAGACCATTCCGCTGCATGACCAGGTCTTCGAGGACCTTGGGCATTCCCAGCCCCGCGACGTTCGGCACCTCGGTGTTGATATGCCGCAACACCAGCGAGGCCTCGCCGCGTTGACGGAAGGCATTGCCGCGGAAGCGGCCGATTCCACTGTAGGACAACGAGAAATCGACCTCGCCGTTCTCTTCGAAGTGCTTGAGCTTCTCGTCGGTCAGGATCTCGCGGATTGCGCGTTCCGCGTCTCCGGGCTCCAGTTCTTCGCCGAGTTGCGCAAACCCCTTCGGTGTCTTCATGGAGATCTTGGCGCCCGTGTACATGAACACGTCGGCGGCGTTGTTCTTGACCATGATCTGCAGAACCTGCGGAACGTCGATGTGTGCCATACGGGAACCACTCCTGTGTAATTGGTCGGCAGGCCAGCCCGCTACGCCCCGATTGAGCGCATCTGGTAGCGGCCCGCTCGTTGAGGCCGGGTGACCCGGGTCGATACGACAGGTTATCGGTGTGTAACCGCAAAACTTTGCGCGGCGCCCGCAAGCTGCGAAATAAAGGACTAATGATCGCCACAGCGGGCGGCCTGGCATGAACCGACCCCACCGACAGGATTTTGTTTGACTGCAGTCGCGTTATCATTGGCGCGGGGTTCCGGTGAGAACAGACAGATGAACGGGATGCAAGACCCACTCCAGGATCTGTTGAGGCGTTCAAACGGTTTGGAAAAGTCCTTGGCGCCGTTGTTGGAGCTCAAGACCTTCGACCAGTCCGACAGGGCGCGCTGCAGCAAGATCATGTGCAGCGTGGCCTTTGAGCATGCGGAAAGCGCAAAACTGCTGATTGCTGCGGGCAATTTCACGTCTGCCCTCGGCATGGTACGGCTACAGTACGAGGCGTTCGTCAGGGCGATGTGGCTGCTGTATGCCGCGTCGGACCGCGCAGTGGCGAAGCTGACCAGCGAACTGACCCATGAAAGCTCGAAAAAGGCCGACCGGTTGCCATTGCTGGGCAGAATGCTGCAGGAACTCGACGGCAAGGGGCCGGCCGAGCCGATGGGCATGCTGTTCGATTTCAAGGAATACTCGTGGAAGCCCCTGAGTTCCTATGTGCATGGTGGCATCCACGCGGTGCATCGGCACAGCAAAGGCTATCCCCTGCCGCTGCTGGCGCAGGCAATCCGCGCGTCCAACGGCGTCTCCACGATGGTCGGCATGCTGCTGGTGATTCTCTCCGGGGAACGCAGCCAGTCCGCGAGAATCCTGCAGATCCAGGTCGACTTCGGCGACTGCCTGCCATCACCGAAACGCCAGGAGGCGTGACCCGGGCGACGACTCGCGGCCGAGCGCCTTCGTGACGCCCGATTTGATTCAATGAACCGCGCCCGCAGCTATCAGTAAGTGAGTGCTTACATAGCTTTCAACCGTTTTTTGAGGCGGTGCAGCCGTATTGTTATCGCATTTCGGCTGACCCCAAAGTGCCGTGCGATCTGCGCCGTGGACAGCCCTTCAACGACCTGCATCAACAGCGGCTCGCGGTCGGTGTCGGCCAGCCCTGAAAGTAGTTGGCCGAGCAGGATCGCGTGGTGTGGCGCCGGATCGCGGGCAAATTCGGGATTGCGGTCGTCCAGCTCGACCCGTTGCAGCCGCTTGCGCTCGAACAACCGAGCATGCTCACGCTTGAGGATCGCGACCAGCCATGCCTTGCCGGCCGCCAGCTCGTTCAGGGAATCGGCGGCGCGCCACGCCCGCAACCAGGTGTCCTGCAGCAGATCGTCTGCCAGGTCCGGGTCGCCACACAACATCCGTGCGATGCGCTTCAAGACGTCGTGATGGGTGGCATAGAGGGCGTGAAAGCGCGCGTGGGAATCGGGCCCTGCGTGCCGTAGAGGTGCCAGGCTCACGCGTCACCTCCCATCGCTGCAGTTATGGGAAGCAACGTAAGTAACTGCTTACTTGCGACCTGTCTGCGAGCCACGTCAGCGAGCAGAATGCCGGCGTCGGTCAGCCGTGAGGTCGCTATTTCGGGCGTCGCCAGATAACGCATCACGTGGTCAGCGAGATCGAGATGACGCGGCTCCGCGGTCCGGCTGGCCAGGGTGTAGAGAAAACGCGCGGCATGGATATTCTGGTCCAGCTGCGGCAGGGGTTGAAGCGGCGTGCCGTTGTCCACCGCGGCTGCCAGTCCCCCACCCGAATGCCGGAATCGGACTCCGATGAAGTCGGCCAACTCGCCGGCCTGTCGCAGCCAGACCTCCTGGCCGCTGGCCTCATGGATCGCCAGCAGCGCGCGCCCGATATACAGGCTGTCCGCGAGGTAAGGCCCTGCAATGTCGGTTTCGGCGTGCCGAAAACCACCCTGCTCCGCTCGCCGGTTACGCAGGACCCAGTCGAGTGCACCCACGGCCAGGCCCAGGTGCGCCTTGTCACCGGTGACCTGATACAGGGTCACAAGACCCTCGATCGCCTTTCCGTTGGCATCCGCATACTGGTTTCGGTCGATGCGCGGCAGACCCCGCTGCAGGCGCTGCGCCCGGTCCAGTGCGAAGTAGTCATGCGCCTTGCTGCCCTGCTGCAGGTCGGCGTCCTGACTGGTGTAGAAACCACCGTTGGGCGCTCGCATGAAATCACGCAACCAGGCCGCGACCTGTTCGGCCGCCAGACGGTACCGGGGGTCGCCGAATTGCCGATAAGCGAGACTGTAGGCGCGCAGGAAAGCGGCCTGTGTCGACATGATCTTTTCGTAATGCGGGTGAACCCAGTCACTGTGCGTCGAGTATTGGTATGCGCCCCCGAACGCGGGGTCGATCAGCGCCAATGCGGCATCGAGAAAGCCGCGTGCGCGGCTGCCGGCGGCCGCATCGCCGGCGCGAGCGAGATGCAGGTCCCACTCGACCGCATCGGCATCGAGAAATTTCTGCTGCAGCGCAAGGCCGCCCTGCAGCGGGTCGTAGGCAGCCACATGCCGGCGCTCCAGAGTCTCGATCAGCGCGGCGCCGAGCACAGGGCTACCGGCCATGCCGGGCGTTTCGGCCGGTCGCCCGGCAGCCTCCCGCCCGCCGCGCGCGGTGCGCTGCAACAGCATCGCCATCTCTTCCGGCGCAATGTAGCCGGCGCGCTTGACCAGTTCGCGGCCATCAGCCGTCAGGATGATGGTGGCCGGCCAACCGTAGTCACGATAGCGTTCTGCCAGGTCAGGGCGGGCATCGTGGTCGGCCTGGATGGCCACGTAGTGACGTTCGATCTGTTCGATCACCGCGCTGTCGGCGTAAGTGGTTGCCTCCATTACGTGGCACCAGTGGCACCAGACGGCGACCAGATCGAGCAGGATCAGCCGGTCCTGCCGGGACGCCTGGTCGAAAGCCGCGGGCGAATAGGCCTGCCAGTTGGGTTGTTGCACCTGCGCCACGACACCACCGGCGGCGGCAAACAGCAGCGCGGCAAGCAGCCTTTTCATGTTGGGCATGGATATCTCCTTCGGTTGGCTTACCAGGAGATACGCGGTCCACGGCAGTTCGGATGCAGGCGCGGTGAATTTTTTTGCGCTCGACGAGAGCGCGGCCGGGACGCGGTCAGATCGGCGTCGGTGCCACGTACAGTACCGGGCCGGTCGGCACGCCGGTGGGTGAACCACCAACGGGCTCGAGGCTCACCGCCAGCGCCTTGGTACCACGCCAGTTCGCGTTGTCCGGCAGTACGCCGCGCAGTTCATCGCCCTTGAGCAGACCCAGTGACAGTGGCGCGGCATCGCCCCTGCGCACCAGCCAGAGTTCATGCGACTTGCCGGTGTCCGGTGCCCCGGCAGCGACCCGGTTTACCGTGAACTGGTGTGTGCGCCAGTCGCAGACGATCATCCATAGCGGCTGCTGGGTACTGTCGCGCAGCACCAGGCTGTATACGGGCGGCACCTCGGGTGCGGGCGGCGACTGCAGCAGCGTCGGGACGCCGACCACGATCAGTGCCAGTAGCGCAGCGGCTGCGAGCGAACGCCACAAGGCAAGGGACTGCCACCAGCCCGCCTTCGGCGCGTCGACTGGCATCGAGATGGCCTTGTCGATCGCACGCCAGACGTGTGGCGGCGGCGCGACCGGTCCGATGGAATCGCTCAGGCCGGCCAGGCGCGCCTCCCAGGCAACAACCTCGCCGTACAGGTCAGCGTTGTCCGCCAGCGCCTGCTCAAAGGCCTCGCGCTGCGCACCCTGCAACGTGCCGAGCACATACTCGGCGGCCTGTTCGCGCTGCGACGGCGTAAGCTGCTCAGTCATCTTCACCACCAAGACAGGCCTTGAGTGCCTGCAGGCCCCGCCTGATCCAGCTCTTGATGGTGCCTACCGGCGACCCCAGCTTCACACTCAGTTCGTCATGGGTGTAACCATCGCAGTAGGCGAGGACCAGGCAGGCGCGACGCGGCGGATCGAGTTCGTCCAGACACGCCGACAACCGGGAGTTATCCGCCTGCTGCATGGCCAGTTCGGCGGGCCCACCGCCCGGGGACTGCTGCGCATCGACGGTATCCACATCGCCCGTCGACACCTTGATGCCGGAACGGGCGCGACGCAGCATGTCGATGGCACGGTAGCGGGCAATGCTGGTCATCCAGGTCATCACCGCGCCCTTGCCGGCATGGTAGTCCGCGGCGCTGTGCCAGATCTTGATATACACATCCTGCAGCGCGTCCTCGGCCAGCTCCTGGTTCTTCAATATACGCAGCACCACAGCAAACAGTTTCGCCGAGGTCGCCGCGTACAGTGCGGCGAACGCGGCGCGATCGGCCAGCGCACAGCGCGCCAGCAGCTGATCGAGAGTCGGATTGGACGGGGATTCGGTCATGCTGCCCGCTACTGGAAGCCAGATCGACGCAGGCTAACCGCGGGCGCGGCACCACTCAAGCGGTGTCGCATCCTGCGGGCAGCGGCATGCGGGCGGCGGACTATTGCTCTGTGGGTTCTGCGCCGTAGCGGCCCACGAACATTGACACCGCCGAATCGAGGATGCGCTCGCGCGCCGTGGCGTCGGGAACAGGCTGACCGCCCAGAATCTGCGGCCACAAGGCGAACGAGTGGATCAGGCCCAGAAACTGGTCAGCCGCCCATACCGGGTCGTCGACCCTCAGCCGGCCCGCGGCAACGGCATCGCGGAGCCAGCTGGCCAGGCCCGACTGGCGCTCACGGAACAGGTTGTAGGTCTTTCGCGCCAGCTCCGGTGAACGGATCATCTCCACCAGGGTGACCCTCGCCAGGGTGGCGAAGCACGGTGATGCCAGCATATCGAGCACATGGACACCGATCTCGCGCAGCTGCCCATCGATCGGCTGGTCCGGATCGTGGCTATAGGCCGTGACACTCTGCACGCGCTCGATCAGCCGCGCCGCCATCGCATCGAACAGCGCGTCCTTGCTCGGGAAATGGTTGTACACGGTGCGTTTGGACACCTGTGCGGTGGCAGCGATGCGGTCCATGCTGGTCTCGCGGAAACCACGCGCCTCGAACTCGTGCAATGCCGCATCCAGGATGTCGTCGCGTTTTCTCCCCGATCGGCCGGGTTCGTTCATTGTGCGCCCCTGATTCGCCGGATCGGCCCCGTCGTGGTCATCATGGAAAACGTGAAATTCAATACTTCTGCTCGCCTGTGTTGAGCATATACTACACTGTGTAGTTTACTTTGGCCCGGAAGCCCTGCCCGCGCAAGGGATTACAAACACTCTCGATCAACCAAACGCGAATTGCGCTTCAACACGCAACACGCGAAGGAACACGCCATGGTGATGCGCCTGATCCTGGTGGCCTTGGTCCTGGCCGGCCTGTTCGGCGGGATTTTTGGCTGGAAACAACACACTGCGCAGCAGATGGCCGCGGCCCAGGCCGCCGGGCTGCCGCCGCCGGTCATTGCCGCGACCACTGTCCGGCGCGAGAGCTGGCAACCCTACATCCAGGTCGTCGGCAGCCTGGTCGCGATCGCCGGCATCGAGGTGACCAGCGAGGTCAGCGGCCAAGTCAGCGCAATCCATGTCAGCTCCGGCGAACCGGTCGATCAGGGCGATCTGCTGGTCGAGCTTGACGACAAGACCGACCAGGCCCAGCTCAAGGGGCTGCTCGCCGAACGCGCCCTGGCGCGTCTCAAGTACGAGCGGCTGGCAGCATTGATCAGGGACAAATCGGTGTCCAAATCCGACTATGACGAGGCGCGTGTCATGCTCGATGCCGCCGATGCCGCAGTCACTGCACAGCAGGCACTGGTCGAGAAGAAGCGCATCCGCGCGCCGTTC
>Ga0209203_1001359_pt1 | contig 18132 bp, 14 predicted proteins | sample AD_UKC109_MetaG_FD_184423 | JGI IMG/M metagenome (GOLD analysis project Ga0209203, IMG submission 184423) | Active sludge microbial communities of municipal wastewater-treating anaerobic digesters from Hong Kong - AD_UKC109_MetaG (SPAdes)... | ecosystem: Engineered > Bioreactor > Anaerobic >... | reverse complement strand
CAGAACCAGTTCATCATAGACTAACGGACAGGGACCTGCCGGATCATTTGTTGCAAGCCTGAGAGTAACGGTCCCGGCTGTTATGTCCGCAGCGCTGGGCGTATAGGTAGTTGACAGGCTGGTGGCGCTGCCGAATGATCCTGTTCCGGAGGTTGTCCATGTCACAGAAGTGGCAGAGCCCCCTCTGGTTCCCGTGATCGAGGCTGAAGAGTTTGAGCAAATAGTCTGATCCGGACCCGCACTCACCGTGGCAGGCTCCCCTATAAGCACATCAACAGGATTTGAGAGAGGGCTGGGACAAAAGGTAGGAGCAAGACCGAATGCACGAACAGTATATTCACCTGAATGAGAAACCTGACTGAGAACAAGTGTGTTTGTTGTAGCTCCGGGAACAGGTGACCCGTCTTTGTACCATTGCCATGAAGAAATGGCCGGAGGAGTTACAGTGCTTGCAGTTAACATTACAGAACTCACCCCGTCAAAACAGAAATCTGATCCGGTTTGTGTTATTGTTGGCTTATTGGGTATTCCGTTAATTGTCAATATGATCTCTGTAGCCGGACCAATACATAACAGTCCAGTTACTCCCTGATCAAGAACATAATAATCATAAACTCCGGGGGCAGTTTCAGGAGGTGTATATGATGAAACACCGACAGCAACCTCGTTGGTCAGTGCAGCATCAGAGTACCAGTGGAATTCACCTACAGGCGCACTGGTGACAGTAAGAGTGTTGTCTTCTCCTTCACAAATAGTAACATCAGGCGCCACTGGCGGAGGTGGTGCATCAACAACAATAATCCTTGCAGTAGCTGTCCTTGCATCGGTGGCATTGGGATTAACCTGATTACCGTTCCATGGGTTACAGTAGTTCCAGTTTCTGACAGTTACCTCGAAGTAATCGTTGGCTACAGTAACGTTTGCCGGATAAGAGATTGGGAAAGTCTGCTGGGAGCCACCAATTGGATTAGGGCCTGTTGAGATTACCGGCCCCTCAAAAAATCCGCTGGCGGTAGCATAAGGAGCTACCACGCTTCCATCAAGGGGATTGACAGTCCATGAGTTGGGCATGGGATTTCCCGTTGCGTCAGTAAGCTGAACAACTGTTCCGTAGACATTTATTGAAAGATTTGGAATACCCTGCGTGGCGCTGGGTGAAGTGCCATAGACAAACTGAACGTGCCTCTCAATGTCATTCGGATCGGAAAGTTCCGGTTCTGTTGCCTCAGTGCATGCGAAAGTGCTTGCATCCTGAAAACGAAAATCTATCAGAGGTTCCCCCTCGCAAACCTCATGTATAACCGGGTCAATGGTAATTATCCCGTCGCCGTCGTCATCCGTATGCCAGTTGGCAAGCGGCTGTGATTGAGTAAGATCAATGATATAATAAGGTTCCGGCCCCGGACCATCAGGGTCATAACGCAAGATCATTGTAACGTTATACTGGCAGTCATCATCCGGAGGGAGAGAAAAGGTATGGCTGCGCATTATTACCCATTTGCCGTAGATATTAAAAGGATTGGTTGGGTCGAGGAGGGTAATGTCATTGTGTGTGGCATCCTTGTAGTAATTGAAAAGCTCAATGTTGTTCCCTTCCATATCATCCATCCGGAAAGTTATCCTGACATAACCCGTTGGCATTCCTGTCGGGGAATCAACTACAAACTGGTAGGACACAAGGTAAGAGGCCGGAACACATCTCTGAACCGCGCTCTGGTTACTTCCGGGACTGCCGACAAGCTGTCCGTCGGCATCCTGAGGCAACAGCATTAACAGTAAACCTGTCAGTAGTCCGGTAAGATTTATGATCTTGTTCAGGGTTAAAATTATTCGCCCAGCCATGTCTGCATACTTTTAGTTACTGTATGAACGCACTATTACTTGTTTTTCGTGTATAACACAACCTATTCATGACCAAAATTTTAAAAAAAAGGTTGCATCTGGTGAATGCAACCTCCTTTTTAATTAACCTCTTACTATATAGGATCTTAACTTTTTATTGTCATGGTCAGGGAATAATTGATGCTTCCTTGGGACAACTAACTTTATTTCCGGGTTAATGATTTAACAGGATTCTTTATGCTTTGTGTTATGAGTTCCCGGAGCCATACGAATAGGTTTCCGGACCATCTCTGCGGATGGGTGTTAATAACCAACGGGCCATTAGCGATCCCTGATCTGATAAGTGATATAATCTGGAATGTTGTGGCATGGGGCTGTCCGGCAAACAGGTCCGCCATCTTCGTGCTACCCGGTATCCTGTCTCGCCTGTTCGCCCCGTCTGCATCCCAGCGCCTGCCGGTATCAGTAAGATAGGTAACCGAGGAATAATCAAGATCAAGATAAGGTTCGCAGATGATCCCATAATCCGAATAGTTCATATGATCCCACAGCTTCCTGTTATCACATGACGAAAGCGGATCGCCGTGCATAGAAATCACCCTGACAGGATAGTATTGCCTCAGTAATTCCAGGTTCTGAGCAAAGGACTCCTTCGCCATTCTAACTCCCTCCAGGAAGTCCTCCGGCCCAATCCTGGCGAAGTGCGATCTGCCAATCTTATAAAGGGCACGGCTCAGATCTTCATAATGATAGGCAATCTCGTGGCCCATGCTGATGATTTTTTCGAGAACCGGCACCTGCGATTGAAATTGCTTGCCGGAGGTAACCCTGAAGTGATAGCTTGCCGCTATGTTCCTATGGTGCTCCAGTTCAGCCATGTCAAGAGACCTGCCGGGATGCCTGTCAACATCATGACGCAATATGACACTCCCTTCAGGCTGCATGCTCATATACCTTTCAAAGGTATAAAACATGTAACCTCTCTCCTCCAGTACACTTAACAACAAGCTATATGACTCAGGAGTGAAATCTTTCACCATGAGTTAGTTAAAAAGTATTGTAATTATTTTGTTACGGCTGTATCTTAATTGACTATCAGCGATGACGACCAGGCAATGTCGCCTGATATGACTACATAATACCTTCCAGGTTTAAGATCCCCCACGTATATAGTTACCTCCGGTATGTTATCATATCTGAATGACCGCATCAGTTCACCTTTCACGCTGATGAGATCAACCCTGTTTATCAGCGTTAAACCACTGGCGGATATTACCGTGACCTGTTCTGAGGCAGGATTCGGAAAAACAGAGTACACGTCATTCATCTCTGTTCCATCCTGCCCGTCAGGGTTATCTTCCGCCCCCTGCAGCAGTTCGCCTTCGCAAATCCCAATGCAATCACCCTGAAGCAGAAATATCTCAAGAACATTTACCGGGACTGTAATAGAGTGGCCATTGTGGCAGATATTCACCTTACCGTTTGTCTGGCCTCCCCAGAAGAGAGTATGTTCAAACTCAGACATTAAAGTATTTCCCCAGTTCCCATCTCCCCACTCCTGCCTTACCATGGTTTTCAGTACACTGCACCTGTCATATGAGTATAACCTTCTCCATCCATTATCCCATCTGCCGTCATTGTAAAACTGTGCGAGCATTTCAGATAATCTGTCATACGAGTCATATGAATATAATACCTGTGACAGATAGACGCCTGCTTCAGAAATGCTGTATTTCCTCGTCAGCTTTCCAGTGGGGCTGTACTCATAATAAATAGTGTGATCTTTTAGCCATTCATTATCCTTCCATCTGTAGTTCTCTGACTGAATCAACAGGCCGTTAATGTCATACTGAAACAGTGTATCCAGTTTCGTTGCATTCCACTCTGTCCCGTTCCACCGGAGGATCCTTTGACTCGCTTTTCCTGCACTGGTATATGTATATGAATATTTTGTGTCGGGCCCCCAGCCCTCATCATTCCAAAGGCTCACTATATAATAACTCAATAATGACTCCGGTGTGTAGCTGTAATCAACCTTTGAAATGCTGTCGCTTGTAATGGCATCATACTTAACCAGGTTAATCTGTTCTCCCTCGGCATTGTACGAATAGTCAATCTTTGAAGAGAGTTGCCATGCACCTGAACTGGCATTCCATGAATATTCCTTCTCCAATACCGTCTTGAGAGACAACAGCTCTCTCGAAGGCCTCTGTGCTGTAACCGGCAGTGTTACCAGCAGGGCGCACAGAGAGCATTTTAAAATTCTGTATGCAGTTTTCATCATCACCTGACTGTTCTATGTTTCATTTTCCACCCACCGGATGAAAAATGAGGATACTTAAATTTTAATCTACTTCTCACCAGCACAATCCCTCACAGTTTTTTGGCTGAGGGTCTTTAAAGAGCCCCGCCAGATCCAGGAATTCCTTTTGAGGGTTATTTGCTACTGCTTTAATAAACTTATCATCACGGTGATTTATTATTATCAGTCCGGCAAACTCAATTACAGATTCCATATCCTCAGACAAAAGACTGTTAAAATGAGGCAAATGGTTGCTCAGGTATTCCCTGTTTGCTCCCAGGAGCCGCGAAAGATTAATATTGCTGTCATAAATCCTTACAGCATAACCTTTCCCTATTAGCATTTCGGCAAGTGTAACCATCGGACTGTTCCTCAGGTCATCTGTTCCTGCCTTGAAACTGAGGCCCAGGATGCCTATGTTCTTCTCCTTTCTGTCTGTGATGCGCCTGAGGGTATATTCAATGTGATTCTGGTTCGATCGGTCAATAGATGTGATGACCGGTGTTTCAATATACCTGTCATGTGCCAGCATCTTCAGTGCCTTAAGATCTTTTGGCAGGCACGAGCCACCATAAGCAAAGCCCGGTCTGAGATAAGCCCCTGAAATATTCAGATGAGCCTCCCTTATAAACAGCCCCATAAGCTCCCGGGAATCAATTCCCATGCTCTTGCAAAGCTCCCCCACCTCATTGGCAAAAGTTATTTTAAGGGCATGAAATGAGTTATTAATGTATTTGATCATCTCGGCTGTGCCAATGGAAACCACTTCAAACGGGGCCCTTAATCCGGCATATACAGACCTGCACTGATCAATACCTTTCTCTGAATCACTGGCAGCAACCGTATAGGGCGGATTCATGAAATCGCTAACCGCACTTCCCTCTCTAAGGAATTCGGGATTTGACACAACTGCAAAGTCAACGTTTCCCTTTTTGCCTGATGCCTGCTCTATGATCTTCAGTGTTTCTGCATTGGTACCGGGAGGCACGGTGCTGCGAATCAAAACAGTATGGAAGCCATCTTTCCTGCTGATTGCCGCCCCTATCTCTGCGGCACTCTGCCATATTCCCGAAAGATCAAGATGACCTTCGCTGTCAGAAGGAGTTCCCACACAGAGGATTGTTACATCCGTTGCCATCACTGCCTCCGGGGCATTTGTTGTTGCTTTGATAAGCCCAGAGGAGACACCATGCTCAATGAGTTTGCTAATATCCTTCTCTATGATCGTCGGCCGCCCGGAGGCAATCATACCAACCTTAATCTCGCTGATATCAACTCCGGTTATTCTATGCCCGTGACTGGCAAGACAACCTGATGTTACACAACCCACATAACCAAGACCAAAAACTGAAATATCCATCTGTTAACTGTTAATTCTCTCCCATAATTTATAAACCATCTCCTGGTAAAGAGAAGCATCCGGACTGATTCCCTTCTTCTTTGCCCTCCCTTTCTGTAAAAGCATCCCAACCTCTCCCGGCAGGGGCTCAAAACCGGACAGCAGCTTCTCCAGGTTATCAATCCTGTGTCCGTAGCTCTTCGGGCCAACATACCTGATCAGGAACTCACCTGCCGGGAAGTGCCCGCTCCGTTCAAATCCCATTATCCGCTCTACGAAGATTCCGTAGAGAGTGTACTCTGAAAAACGTTTTCTATTGAAGAGTGGTATCTTCCAGCTCCCAAAAATATTTTTAATCCTAAGTCTTTCAGCTAATTCCCTCAGCACCTCCCGGCGAAAGACAAATTGCACCGACATATATCTCTTCATCGGACTGCCGTCCGGTTTTATCCCGAGCAAATCATGGGCAGCACGATAATACACCTTTGCATTGGGCCAGTCCCAGGGCTCCTCGTGCCTCACCATCATAACCTTATCCCCCTTAAAAAGGGAAGAAGGATCGAATGACCTGAAGAAAAACGCTTCAGAATCAAGACAAAGGATAACATCCTCATCAAGCACCTCAAAAACTCCCAGCTTGACAACCTGCTGGGCAATCCATCCCCTTACAGGCAAAGTCACAGGGCTAATCCGGAAATAATGGCCCCTGAACCTGAAAGGCAACCTTAACATCCACCATGGAATAATCTCATTCTGCGAGATGACTCTGCGGCGTTTGTTTTCCAGCCTTTTGAATAGACTGACATCCCGGTCTTCAACAAACAGATAGTGCATTATCTCCTCCGGCACAAACCTGTCTATGCTCTCGCAGAGGATACGACACCAGTCTAAATCGTTGCGATATGAGGTTGTAACTATTGCGAGCCGGTGCATCAGTCTTCAGGATTATTCGCGGTAGCAAGGCTTATTACCAGAGCTGTGATGTCATCCCATGCTGACGCCAGCTTCTGCCTGTACAGTTTACGCTCAGTTTCGTCGTAATCTTTTACATTAATGCCCACACACAGTTCCTGCGGGCTTACATCATGAAAGAAGCCTGTCAATTGAAGAAAATCATTCACTGCCATCTTTCTTCCGCCGCAATAGTAAGCCGGTACACCCAAAACACAGGCTTCTCTTGCCATGCTGTCTCCAGAGGATATAAGTGCCCTGCTGTAATAGATAAGTGAATGAATATCCGCAACGGGCTCCTTCAGCATGATCCATTCATCAGGATAAAGCCTGCGGTCAGCCTTGACTTCAAGTGAGAACAGCACCGGTATATCTCTTGTAGCGCTTATTATTGCCTCAATCACCGGATCCTTCTCCTGATTCATGTAATTCAGAGTTTTACGCGAGACCTCCCGTACAAATATGTATGCTCCCGGCAACAGACTGTATTTGGTGAGCGCGGCAGCATCAGGAGTGAATGACCGCGGAGAAAGATATGCCCATTCCTTGACCCCGTTGTATAGCCTTATGTTCCCACGTGGAACAACCACCCGCGGAAAATACAACAGTGTTGATGTCAGCCGCTCCAGCCTTACATTGTTTTTCCTTTCAGGATCGTCATCAAACTGGTAGTTTTTTCTTCCCGCCATCTTCATTACAGCTCCGGCAACGAACCCTCCGCAGCTGAGGGTAACCTCCGGCTTTTTCTTTATGTAAAATACGAGGAGCCGGAAGAACTTAATAATGTTTGCCTCTACAATTATTGACCATACTCCGCCCCTGTGTCGCCCTGACTTATATATTTCAAATCCCGGAAACTCCCGCCGCGCAATTGTCAGAAGTGATCCGCGGTCAAGCACTGTCAGATATACCCTGTGCTCTTCTGCTTTCAGTTGTCTTATGGCATTACTGAAAAAATTCAGATGCGCCACATGGGATATGTCAAAATGGATTTTCATAAATAAATCCCTATCTCTTGAAAATGATGCTCCCGGCCCTGTAAACAGCCCTGTTGAATATCTTCAGATAACGACCGTACTCTACCTCTGTTCCTCCGAACCTGGCTTTGAATTCTCTCACACCATATGACTCATCGGGCCGGCCTGCACCCATGAAGTCAAAAATCCCGATTTCGTTTGCTGCAGCATAATCAATTGCTGACCATGTTGCCAGCACGCTCGGATATATTCCCGGATGCTTGCCATCTTCTCCGGCAACATACCATTCGTAAAGTGTGTCCCGGCCGTGTACCGGACACATTATTCCCCCTATGATACTTCCTTTGTACCGGACAAGGATGTAAACACCAAGTCCCGACTCCATGAATTTCAGGAAAAATGCCTTTGACGGAAGCGGCCTGCGCACTTTCCGTCTGTATGTCTCTTTCAGGATGGAGTAAAACGCCTCAACCTCCGCTGGGGAGGTGCTGACGACAGCCTCTGCTCCTCCCTCCAGGCTTTTTCTCACCTGTCTTCTCCTGCTCTGGTTCAGATGGCTGAAGGCATCTTCAGAAGATTTAACTGAAACCTGGTAATTCAGATGGGCCACTCGTCTGAATCCTTCAGCCTCAAAAAGAGGGTCCAAAGCAGAATAATCATTCAGGTTCCTGATCTCCAGATAATTTGCTTTTTTACTGAGGCTGCGGGTAATGTACTCAAGGAAAATGGAAATGTCATCAGGGTCCACTCCCGGCCCGGTGACCAACCCGCCGTTGACAATGGCTCTTCTGCTGAAGTATTTAACCAGGGGCGAAGAAGAATACTGTACGCTTCCCATCATCACGACCGCATAAGCGCCTTCCCTTTCCCCGATAAAAACGAAAGGATCGTGCCCTGCTGACTCCTTCAGGAACCTGAAGTAATCCGGAGTCTGGAAGAAGGAGCCGTTCGATGCCCTGGCAACCATACCGGACCACAATAGCTTATCGGCATCATTGTAATTGTCAATAATCCTGATCATTACCGGAGAAGTCCTTCATAAATATTAATAACTCTGGCGGCAACCGTACGGGAGTCAAGGTGCCCGATGTGTCTCCTGCCGTCCGTTGGTCTGCATTCAACTGCCTTCAAAAGCGCTGAACTGATCTCACCTGCATCATGGCCGGTTATGAAGCATCCGGATATGCCGCTCATGATCTCTCTCACATCTCCCACATCTGCAGACACTATTGGAATATTGCAGGACAATGCCTCCTTGATTATATTGGGGCTGCCCTCCCATAAGCTGGTCAGCAACACTGCATCAGATGCGTTGAGGTGCGTTACCACTCTCTCCCGCGGCACATCCCTGAGAATTCGAAGCTTTATGCCTGAATCGCCTGACAGGGCTACTGCTTTTTCTGCAAGCACAAAATTCTTCTCCGCTCTTGCCGGATCTGACGGGAAAAGAACATTGACGCTACTGCTGTCCCAGCCGGCTTGCCTGCAAGCCTCTTCCCTGTCGCCGGGGCAGAACAGCTCCATATCCACTCCATTGGGAACCACCAGGGTGCCGTTAATCCCAAGTGCCTGTTGCATCCTTTCCGTCTTCACAATGCATATATCCCAGAAATGCCTTGCCAGGAAGGACGAAAAAAATCTCTGTCTGCTACTGCCATGTACATCACTCCCCATCAGTGAGACAATAAGTGGTCTTGCACCGGCCAGGGTGGCAACTGCCCCTGAAAGTAGGTAATGAGCATGGACAAGATCCGGCTTGAACGCCCTTATCTCCTTCCTCAATAACCCTCTGTTGCCGAGATAACCCGCAGCACCTTTACCTATGACCCCAAAAAAGCGAAGGTCAATACCCTCCTTTATAAGAGATAAACCCTGGTTGTAAACCACGGGATTAATCTCACCTCTCCTGTTGGCGCTGGAAACGAACAGGACTCTCATCTCTTCTTCAGCATGTCTATTACATGATCAACTCTAAGATCGAAGCACTGATTGGAGGCGAAATCACCCTCCTCAAAAACCCATTCGTCATCCCTGAACCGATACCTTCCGGGCCTTCCTTCAATGATCATCTGGTGAGGGTCCGACTGCCCGAAGATGCATTGCATCTCATTGATGAGATACCTGCCCGGTTCGGGTTCAAAGAGGTCAGCCGACATTGAACGGAATCCAAACCTGTCAGTAACCGTCCTGACAAAATCAAGCAGCTCCCGTGGAGGAGCTCCGTATCCCTTTTTAAGTGAACCGCTTGCCTTATCTCCCGTCCTCATCTTCTTGTGGGCGAAGAAAGAATCGCCTATTCTTACCGCTCTCCATTCGTATTCATGGGGCACATATTCCTGGAAAAGAACATAACCTTTCTGTACCTCATCCCTTATGGCACTGTATTTTGACAGTTTTTCCCGCAACATGCCTCTTCTTGACAGGACTGCTGCCGCCCTTTTCAGGTATCCGCCACGACTGAGATTGGGGCCACTGCGGCTTCTACGCCCTGAGGCAAAGATTTCCCTTACATATTGTTTCAATTCCGGCTGTGTCCTTATGATTTCCACCCCTTTCCCTGAAGAACCGATGTTCAGTTTTGCCACCAGGGGAAGCACAGCTCTCCCTGCAAAATCCTCGGCTTCTTCCCGGTAATAAAAAACATGTGTGGCAGGATGAGGAAGGCCGCCAGCTTTCAGCCAATAAGACTGAAACACTTTATTTTCATGGATCAGCACCTCGTCCAGTGCTGGAAATGATTGCAAATGTTTTTCCCGTACCAGAATTGAAAGCCGCTCATCATAAAGCTTCTTGAAACGCAATGTCAGCCCTCCGGGCTTCGGAAGGAGACAGTCAACGGGCCCGCTGAAAACATTTTCATACCAGTCTGCGGAAGTGAGATCAACCACACGGAAACTGATCTCGTCCGATCGCCTTTCACAGGCTCTGACCCACAACTCATGATCCGACTTCACCTCATTTGCAAGAATAACAAGTTCGGGTTTTTTCATTATTTGAATATTTGACTCAGGTTAACCGGATTGGTAAAATAGTGCCACTCCTTCTCGCTCATTCCCGCAGGAGCTACTGCGAGACGCTCAGTAATCTCCTTCACCCTGAAAAGAGCTGAAACTTCCGGAGAGAGATGATGAAGCTCTTCTCCCACAAACTCCTTCATCCATTCGCCATGCCTGAATGATGGAGGAAATCTTCTTTGCCCGGTGAGTGAAAGTATCCGTTTCCCAAGATAACGATGAGGTCTCCTGATCAGATCACTGGCTGTAAAAAGCCCTCTCTTTCCATAAGGAATATCTGACACCTCAGGCAAAAGGTTGTCAGTTACAATCACCTGGAACTGGGATGGCCATAACATGTTGCGAAGCCTGAATGATCTCCTGAAGCATATATCGCCTGATGCGGCAATCATTTCCAGGAAATCCGGATCCATGAACGGATTGGCCACCTTCCTGAAAAACTGCGTAAAGATGCGGGTGTCCTGATAATGATGTGCACACCCGTAAATGTAGTGAGCCAGCCTGAACTCCTTTTCCTTTCTTCCTCCCCTGAACAGATCCCACATTTCCTCCAGCTTCTCATTGAGGAGATCCTGATCCAGGGAATTGATCTCAAATGATCTGTCCTCAAGCATCTTCAGGGCCAGCCTCAGCTGCTCCCTGCCATATCCCGGCTCCCTGAAATACTCCGAAATGATGTAGCCGTCATATCTCGGTCCGCGCAGGTATTCTCCTCCCATCAAGCCGGTAAAAAGCATATCCGTCACCGGATTACGCTCTTTTTCATCACTTGCAGCCTGGTACCTGTGAGATCTGTGAAGATTGACAAGCGTATTGCCAAACCCGGCCAGGCGGAGAAAGGTCTCTTTCTGCCATTCAGCTGATAATCCCGGAAAAGAATGAACAGCATTATTAATACCCAGGCGCACGGCCAGTTTATCAGCAATAACGGCATCGGCTGAAGCCTGATCACCATAGGTAAATGCAGCGGGAGTGATGCCTGCGCCAATCAAACCGGCAAGCACCATCCTGCTGTCGCTGCCGCCGGTAAGTGTCAGGGTCACCTTCCCGTTGCCAGAGGCATTAACATATCCCCTGATAAGTTGTTTCCATCGCTCTGCGTAGAAGGTTATATCATGCCTTTCGCGACTTGCCCCCAGCACTTCTCCCGGTTCCCGGTAAACAGAATTCCTGAGCGTGCCATCATAGCTTACCATTGATGCCGGCATCGACTGCATTATACCCTTATAAGCCGTCATTCCCGGGATAAAATGCTCGGTCAGGCAGTATATGGCAAGGTTTTCATTGTCAGGTTCCGAAGAGCAGTAATTCCGTACAGGATTGATTCTGTCGGCAAAAATGAAGTCATCACCGGCCTGCCTGTAGAAAAACCTGCCCATGCCATGAAGATCATTATAAACCCTGAACCTGGAGCCATCAATAATAACAAGCGAAAAATTGCCCTTAATCTTCCTTATAAAGGCATCACCGTGCAACTTCATAAGCCTCATCACAAGTTCCGGTCCTCGTATGCCCTCATACTGATCCTGAATATCAAGCACTGGTATAATGTATCCCTCGGCTATTATGGTAATGCCACCCTGCGACAGAATATCACATGCCTCAGATGAAAAGAAGAATATGTTCCCCGGAGATTCAACCTGGGAGGGATTTATTTTTCTTTTTGAGATGATCCAGCTCATCGCATTCAGTCTTTTCCGGCCATTATTCTCCTTGCGTTATGCAATGCTTCGCGACTAAGCAAATCCTTAAACGGATTGCGGTAATATCCTGTAAAAACATCCCATGCTTTATCAATCCATTTTTCCTTGAAGTCTATGATGAAACTCAGGGCGCGACACCTGTTTTTCATTCTCATCCATTTCATCATTCTGGCTGCCCATCTCTTTATGTCACGTGATTCAACCACCAGCCTGTTTCCCTTCAGTTCTCTCAATGCTACCAATGCTGGTTCAGCTCTCAGGTCAGTGAATATCGGCACAAATGATTTTTTTGTCTTCAGTGGTAAGGCCCGCAACCTGTTGCGCAGATAAAAATCACCGAAAACCGTGCTGCCCAGGCTGTAGAAGATATAACGCCCCCTGTAAATCTCAAAAGGCTGAATAACATGAGGATGGTGACCAATTACAAGATCCGCCCCCGCATCAATAAAGGCATGTGCGTCATCAGTCTGCCAGGGCAACGGGTAGAATGAATAATCCTTTCCCCAGTGCAATGACACTACAACCCTGTCAGCAAGGGCGAGGGCATTTTTTATGGCAGTTATCACTTCATCTCTCTTATAGATGTTCAGGAACAGATTGCCGTCACAGCAGGGGTTAGCCGCAGGATGGACATATCCCAGCAGGGCATATCTAAGATCGTTCAGCCTGAAAATTGCAGGCTCCAGGTGCTCCTTCATATAACCGGCCCCCGTATGAGGAATGTTAAATGAATCAAGTATCCTGATGGTCCCTCTTATACCCTGATGGCCAAAATCAAGTGAATGATTATTTGCCATGCTGACGGCTGCAACCGGATTATGCTTCAGAAATTCACACAGTGTCTCAGGGGAGCAACGCAATATTACACCCTTTTTCTTCTGCGGCATTGCGCCCTCATCAGCAGCCGGGGCTTCCAGATTAATAACAGAAAATCCTCCCGGGATGGCCCTTCCGAGACCTGTTTTCTCTCTCAGCTCAGCCTCGCTGAAGTTGCTGATGATACCTGACAATGCAATATCACCTGTGAAGGCCAGTTTTTTCACCAGGTCGGTTCTTTAAATTTGTGGAGATATAATACGATCTCATAAGCCCCAGGCATCCGCCAATATATAGAAAAGCGGCGGCCCTTAAGTCAATTGTATGGTAAACGCCTGACAGTGACAACCCTATAAGACCCGCAATAAGGGCATTAATGACAGCCCTCATCTCTCTGACAATTGGATATTTTACTTCAAGAAACCGGAAGAATTGAGCCTCCTTGAAGGTCCGGTAAAATATCATTATATAGAGCACCAGTCCAATTATCCCTGCCCCGAAAAGAATCGACAAGAAATCAGTATGATGCATTCGGGGAATATTGAAATATTCACCCTCTGCCTGCACCCCCTCGCCTGTAATTGTACGTACTATTGACTTCTCCTTTATATCTTTTATTGTTGTTTTATATTCCATGTATCTCCCTTCGCTTTCAATATCTATACCTTCCAGCGAAAAGTTAGCCTGTCTGGCCGCAAATGTCTGTTGGAGAACCGGCTCGTAAAGTGGATAGGCAAAAAAGAGCAATGCAAATATTATGAGCGAGTTACGCATAAACTTACCCCTTCTCCCCGAGGTTAAAAAGTATGCTGTCATGCCTAGCAGGAATCCCAGCATTGCTCCTCGTTTGAGTGAGATTATTATAATTACAAGGCATAACACATATATAATCCTCAGAGCCAACCCTTCGCGCTTCTTGTTTGTCAGCATCAGGTAAACCGGAAAGGGAAGTACAAAGACACTAAGGTTCTTTGCAATATTTACTCCCTGCCCTCCCAGACTAAACCCGGTTTCAGTATATAGCTTGTAACTCACCCCGGTAATATTAGCAATCAGAATAGTCACAAGTATTAATACTATGCTTATTATGTACACTCTGTTCAACTCAATAAACCTCTGAAAGGAGTTTATGAAAAACAATCCGTAGGCAAAGGGAACCGAACCCAGGAAAACCTTCAGGACCTTATCAGGGAAAAAATTATACCTGAGCAGGGTTACCATCCCCATAATCAATATCCACAGCGAAAATAAAAGGAGATAGTTGAACGTGACAGAACGCACTTTTTTGGTGGAGAAAAACCATGCAACTGCAGCAAAAAGGACAACAGCCCTTATGATTCCAAGATTCACAGTCTCTTTTGTCAGGTTGACAAACGACAGAATAATAATATTGAAGTAAGTCATATACTTAATGTATATGTCAAACTCCCACTGCCTGAAAAGCGGTTTTCTTTTTACTTTCCTCTCCGCAATCTGCATACCCTTATTGCTGTCTTCTGCCACAAACTCAATCTCTCTTTAAAAACCCCTCTCAGCAGGTCAAGTGCCTCATGGTCTCCTGATCTCAAGATCTTGATCAGGATGCCCGAAACCCACGGTCTGACCACGGGCCATGCCCGGTCTATTTTCTCTTTAGGATGACGGCAGACACATTCCCAGTCATCAATGATGCGATTTACAAGAGAAGACAGTTCGCCTCTCTTTGCTGTCAGCGACGATGGAGTCTCTACATAAACCGCTGTCGGCTCAGGACAGTATCCGAGAACGGGTTCCGCCAATGCCAGCCTTAACCAGAGCGAAAGATCCTCACCCCTCGAATAACCTTCAGCAAATCCTCCCACAGACATAAAGAACTCACGCCTGACAGCGGTGCTTATTACAGAAAGAAAATGCAGCTCCGGAGTGGCCGAGAAGTAATCCACAATGCCGGAGGGGGAGTGAAACCTCAAGGGTAACATGACAATCTTGTCCTCCCCGCTCATTAAACGCTTCCTGTATGCAGTGGCTGCCCATTTAAGGTCAGGATTGCTCTCTATTAATTTTGTCAGGGTTTTCAGATGATTCTCCTCCCAGTAATCATCACTGTCAAGAAAGGATATATAATCTCCATGTGATGCTCTGACACCATTATTCCTGGCTGCAGCCGGACCTTTATTCTCCTGGTGGAAATACTTCACCCCCGGAAAATTCTTTATCACATCTGCAGTATTGTCTGTGGAACCATCATCCATCACGATTATTTCATCCGGCAGCCTGCTCTGCCTGATGATGCTCTCAAGCGTACGGGATATTGTGCCTCCTGCGTTATATGCTGCTATAATGACAGAAATTTTCATGAACTATTTTGGTTACGCATAACCCCTGCTTACTGTAACTGCTATCAGTAAATGTTCAACAATTATCCCGGCTTCCAATAACATATTCGTCAAAGAATTCTTTTCAGCTGAGGCATCTTTTCTGTGATAACATCCTTTATCTCTTTGTATCCCTCAAGCCCGAAGACTCTGCCAGCCACAACAGTAAGACCCGTAAGCAGAGCAAGTTGCATGACCAGCATCAGCCAGTAGGGAATACTTATTATGAGCGTGAGAAGAAATACAATAATTGATATTACAGCAGATACAAGGAATGATGGCATAATATCAGATACCTGCTCTCTTGCCGGATAGTTGATAAGACGACCTGAATAGTAACTGTTTAAAAAATATGAGACGATGGAGTGAATGATCATTCCAATGAGCAACCCCCTTAAACCTGATAATATCCCTACAACAATGACCGGTACCGCAAGTAACTTTTTAACCAGCTCCAGTTTAAGCACCAGACCTGACCTGCCTTTTACATTCAATATATTGATATTCATGGCCTGAAGAGGGAATAACATTGCCGAGAGACAAAGCAATTGCAGTAACTCAACAGAAGGAAGCCATTTTTCTCCGATAAGCGTGAATATCATCGCTTCAGCTATGGCAGCCATACCCAGCGTAATAAAAAAGGTAATGAACATAGTTGAAGTTATAAGCTTCCTGTATCCTCTCTTCAGTCTTTCATCCTCATCCTGCACCTTGCTTAAAACAGGATAACTAACCCTTTGAACGGTTCCTGTCAGGTTCTGCGAAGCAAGCCTGCTGAAAAGATCAGCCCTGGTGTAATAACCCAGATCTGCCGCTGAAAAAAACTTGCCTATAATGAGCAGGTAAATGTTACGGTAAATTGTATCTATCAGCCCGGACACCATCAACTTTGATCCGAAGGAAAACAGCCCCCTGAAAGAGGCCCTGCTGAAAACAGGCTTTGGTATCCAGTTTCCGGAAGACCATAAAATAATTGACTGAACAGCACTGCCGGTAATACTGCGCCATACAAGACTCCATACCCCAAATCCATTCAGAGCCATAATTATTGCCACTACACCCGATATGACCGCGGCAGTGAGATTAACCTTCATCAGCTGCCTGAAGCTGACATCACGGATCAGGTGCGTCCTCTGCGTTATGCTGGAAGCATAGATAAGTACCAGGACACCCAGCGTTCTCGCTATATCTTTAAGCTGCGGCTCATTGTAAAACCTTGATATAGCTGGGGCTGATAAGTATAGAACCAGGAAAAAAATTACGCCCGAAAGGAGGTTGAAATAAAATACAGTTGAGTAGTCAACTTCTCCTGCCTCTTTCTTCCTGATAAGCGCCTGCCCAAATCCACTGTCAACAAAACTCTGGGCCACAGCGATGAAAACAGTAATCATCCCCACCAGCCCAAACTCCTCGGGTGACAGCAACCTGGCCAGAACCAGACCAACAATAAATTGAACCAATTGCGTGGCCATGCTGTCAGAGAAGCTCCAAAACATCCCCGTAACAGCTTTTTCCTTTAATCCTTTTCCGGCCAATTACTTCAGATAATGATATGACAATCCTGCCTGGGTGATGCCGTTACCTTCCGGATTGTTTAATCCTCCGGTCCGTCAGTCACACAGCGTCTGTGTCTAACGTACTGTATATGTGATCCGTAGGCCATGAGCGGCCTGTGCGGTTATGCGCGTCTGCACAAATATAAGAAAGAACATCCGTCGGGTCCTGTTAAGAAACTCAGAGGTTATCAACATACCACTCAACGGCACGCTTGATCAGGACACTCAGAGGTTATCAACATACCACTCAACGGCACGCTTCAGCCCCTCGGGAAAAAGCACCTGCGGCTGGTAGCCGAGCAGCCTCACGGCCTTCCCGATGCTCGCCATGCTGTGGGGTATGTCGCCGGGTCTGTTCGGACCGTGCTCCGGCTCTACCTTTGATATCGAGATGTCATATGCTGAAAGATATCCCCGAAGCATGGTTGTCATCTCATTCAGGTTGACCGAGTCGCCACACGCCACATTGTAAACGTGGTTCATGGCAGCAGGATTCTCCGTGGTGGCCGCAAGGTTGTTCGCCAGCACCACGTTGTCAATATAGGTGAAGTCGCGCGAGTTGCTGCCGTCTCCATTGATGACGGGCGACTCATGCTTCATGAACGCCATTGTGAACTTCGGTATCACGGCAGCATAGGGACCGTCGGGGTCCTGCCGCCGGCCAAAGACGTTGAAATAGCGCAGCCCTATTGTCTCCATGCCGTAGAGGCTGCCGAAAACACGGGCATACTCCTCGTTGACAAGCTTGGTGATGGCGTAGGGCGAAAGCACCTTGCCGGTGCGATCCTCCACCTTGGGCAGCTCGGGGGAGTCGCCATAGACCGACGAGCTCGAGGCAAAGACGAACCTTTTTATTCCGGCATCACGCGAAGCGATGATCATGTTCAGGAACCCGTTGATGTTGACCGCGTTGGTTGTCGCCGGATCGGCGATGCTCCTCGGCACGCTCCCCAGCGCCGCCTGGTGCAACACCACATCCGCTCCTTTCACGGCCTTTTTGCACACCTCCGGCTCACGGATGTCGCCCTCAATCAGTGTGAACCCGGGCCTTCCCTGAAGATCTGTGATATTCTCTTTCTTGCCTGTGGCGAAGTTATCGAGGCAGATCACCTCGTTGCCGCGGTCCAGGAGGTCATGACACAACGATGATCCGATGAACCCGGCCCCGCCGGTCACCAAAACGCGTTTTCCTGTAATAAGATTCATTAACTGCAGTTTTATCAAATGTATAAAAAAAGGTCCGAAGGTCTGTTGTCTCAAAGTCCCGGATCTTTTCTA
>Ga0209203_1001358_pt1 | contig 18136 bp, 18 predicted proteins | sample AD_UKC109_MetaG_FD_184423 | JGI IMG/M metagenome (GOLD analysis project Ga0209203, IMG submission 184423) | Active sludge microbial communities of municipal wastewater-treating anaerobic digesters from Hong Kong - AD_UKC109_MetaG (SPAdes)... | ecosystem: Engineered > Bioreactor > Anaerobic >... | reverse complement strand
TTTGCCGACAGCGTAACGGTAGGCGAACTTGAGGAAAAAGGCATTCAGGTGGTGTCTATTGACCGAAATGCAATAGTGCCGGGGCCAGCTGATCTGTTGAAGACAAATGGGTGGCTGAGGCCCAGGTTATGGGGCGGAAAACCCATACTGGCGGTTCAGGCGTTTCAGGAAAAGCCTTTTAATTGGGAGGTAGTTGGAAAGAAGGGCAAGAAAGCACACATGCAATAGGCAAACAATTATTACAATAGTAAGGGTCAGCAGGCGATTTTTCGTTATTCTCTGGAAAATAGATTTTTCTATTCTGCTCTATTCCGAAACTGATGAAAGTCTGAGAAATCCCCCCAGTATTCCGCAAAGCAATGCCTTGTTGTATCCGATCTCAGCAGCAGAGTAGGCGCTGTTGTAACGGCGGCCACTGCCCAAAGGCCAGGTGAAATATGATGCACCTGTGTCCCAATCTATGGCTTCAATGGTCCATACGCCATTTCTTTGTCCGATGCCATATATCTTGCGACTTGAAATACTCAAAGAGGGAATCCCGTTGGGTAGGCTGACTTCTCTGTTTACCCAGCATTTAACCAGAACCCGGTCAGCCGGATCCCATTCGAATTTTTCAGCGCCATATGGCGCAACTGCCGGATCGCCGGAAATAAGAAGGTTTTGCCCGGGGTTTCCCAGGTCTTTTTTAAGGAGGTTGTTTACGACGAGTGCCCCATACCCTCTGACACAGACTGATTGTTCGGAAAGAGATTTCTCTGCTTTTGCATCTCCAAAAGTAACAGGGATACGGGCGGCAATGCGCCTGTCTTTGCAGTCCTTTAATAAGACCCAGTCGTCCGGAATTTTATTGCGCCAGAAGAAAACCAGGTGCATTAATTCCTGGCCGTCAGTTATCACCACAAATTGATCCTGGTTGTTTTTTCCCATTAATGTTGGAGTGGAGCCGGAGCCAGAGCCCAGGCGGATGCCTGTTGCATCACCCCCTGTTTCCACGGCCACTCGCCAGGCACCCTGAGTTGTATCCTGAGTCAGCTTGATTCCCGTCCATTGCACGCGATATATAGACTTATCCGTAACTATATAGATTCCGTTATTTTCGCATACTGCTATTGAATTGGAGATCTTCTCCTGTCCAAGATAGAGTAAGACTGGGTCTTCGAATGAGCGGGAGACTACACCGATTGTTCCATTACTGGTGGCAAAGGCGATCATTCCATCATAAGTCAGGTTAATTCCAACTATGAAGTCATTGTTACCATGAAGTGCCGATGCAGGGATTTCAAATTCTCCCTTCACTGCAATTGCTGAATAGGGATCATTTTGCTTGGCGTCACTCAGTGCATATATCCGTGTAAAGTAAGGCATATAAAAGACATTATCTGAATCGATCAAGGCATAGGCTCCGGACTTTGCCTTTTCGAGATTTGATAATTGATTGGCGATTTTTGGAGAGATGGTAAGTTCTTTCTCCTTATTCAGTCTGGCAATATATCTGAATTTTTGTCCATCTGCGTAGATTTTAAATACACTCTTAATGTTATTTGCCCAGATGACCCGATTACCATCCGGATATTCTCCGGATATGACCGAGGTTATGATTCCGGGATCACCATCCAGGATTTCGATTTTTACAGGGACTTCTTTTTTCGGTCCAGGGTAGGGTGATGATGCCTGGCAATAGGGATTCCGATGGCTCATTGGCCAGGGAGATCGGGCCAAGAAACTGTTTTGAGGAGGCTCATTACCTTCATCGATGATCGAGGGAGTACATCCCCAGTAAGTCAGGCAACTCAGTAACAAAAGAAAAAGGCATTTTTTCGAGATATTCATAGAATCTTTTATTAGAAGTTGCTTACAATAAGATCACCGAGAGGCATATTATGTATAATTGAATATGGTTCGCATTTGCACTGTAAGAGGAAGGTGCATTTTCCCATGAGGCTTTTTTCTTCGGAAAGTGAATCATAATTCCCCCCTCCCTTGGAGATAACAAGATCTGCTTCGCTGATAAGCGATTTTATCCGGGAGGACACTTTTTTCAGAATTGTTCCTGCTATCGGTTCGTTTGTGCCGTTTTCAATAACTGTTGCAACCTCATCCAGTCCGGCATGGAGGGCGTCTTCCTTTATCGCGTCATTCAGCGCCGGGATTGTCCTGGTAACGAAGGTAATATCCGGATCATAATAATTCCTGAGGGTCTCAATAAAGAGTCTGTCAAAGAATATCTCTCCGCAGTTATCTCCCAAATATATAACTGTCTTGGCTCTTTTCAGCCTTTCTTTAAATTCATCAACATCTTTAAGGCTGATTGAACCTTTTTTAAGGGTATTTATAACATCCTTTGTAGGCTTTTTCTTTGAACCGGTCATTATGTCTATGGAATTCCCGGATATGGCGAATTTCAATGATTCCAGAAAGGGATCATGGCTCTTTGAAACAATTTCCTTTGCAAAAGGATAAATCGTTAAACCAGCTTCATTCTGCTGTTCCTTCATTTTTTTTAAGGGATCATTTACACCCAGCATATTTTCCATGATAAGCCAGACATCTCTAATTATTTCAGGAGACGTGACATCCCATCTGTTTCCGCTGTAATAATCCAGTTTCAGGATTTCTCTGGTGAATTTTTTAATTTGAGCCTGGTCTTTTGAAGCAATACGGGCAATATTAACCGCCATTCTCAGTGTGCAGTGAATGCAGTCAGGCCAGATAAGCATTTAACGGTCTCCTTGATATGTGACAAGTTAGTTGATATGAAATAATTGACTATCATAACCGAGACAAAAATTAAATAAAAACATAATTCACCAGTTTTATTGAATGTGCGATCAAGATATTCGATAAGCACCTTGAAATCAAGAAAAGATACTGGGGGCAGGCACTTTTGGGCTCAGGGGTACTGTGTAAGCACCGTAAGTCTTGGTGAAGAAAAGATCGCAAAGTATGTGAAATGGCAGTTAGAGCAAGATAAGCGAATGGATCATCTCAAAATTAGGCACTAAATGTTATCCTTTTTGGGCCAACTTTTATTAAATACTTTTAGTGGTGGTTGTTAAAGGAAAAGTTTCCTGTTTTCTAATTGACAAAGTAAACATTTCAGCGAAAAAATCAATTTATCTTATACATTTATTTAATTGCTCATTATGATTGCTTTCTAAAAGCCTTGACCAATCCGCAAAAAATTCTTCGCAGATCTCGATCACTTAATTCCGGTGTTATTTCATCTTCGTCATTTTGAAGGATATCCTCTGAATCTTCATTTTCCGGATGTGCGACTGAATGATCTTTTTTTGGAGTTCTAATAAATATTCCCTTTCCGGTGAGAACTTCTTTTAGCTGGCTGTTTTTTTGCAGCCAGCGCTGACATTCGTCGTGCGTCCCTAAAAATTGGATAAAAAGCTTCTCCCCTCTATGAATGGTGATCAGGCGAAAACCACCGCCCAGATCGTATTTGTGACAATTCCGGATACGTTTTTCGCCATATTTTGTGAAATTGGCGATTGAATCCAATTGATACAGGTCGGATCCCGATGAAAGTTTTTTGATAATACGTGTCGCCTTACGTGCCAATGCGTTTCCCGTTTTACCGGATTTCTTTAGACTTTCAATTCGGTTTTGTACCTTAGTGCTTATGTATACACATTTCATAATGGATCCTAACGTAACTAAGAAATTTACCGCTCTTTAGTTCCCGTAACGACCAACAATTTGAAATTGTCTTTCCAGGTATCGAGAAAATAATGACACCGCATAGATCATGCAGAAATAGAGTACTCCTACAGCCAGATATACTTCAAAGGCACGGAAAGTCCTTGTGTAAATCAACTGGCTGACTCTAGTCAGCTCCGTGATCGCCAGAACCGACACCAGTGATGAGTCCTTTAAAAGAGCCGAAAAGGAATTTACCAGTGGTGGCAGGGCGACACGGACTGACTGGGGGAGAATAATATGTATCATTGTCTGCAGCTTAGAAAGCCCTAATGCGGAAGCTGCCTCCTTTTGCCCCTGTTCAACCGAATACAGTGCCCCCCTTACGATTTCAGAAATATAGGCTCCGCCGTTTAGCCCCACGCCGACTATTCCGGCGACATAATTGTTCATGGTTAAACCAATGGCGGGTAAGCCATAATATATAAAAAACAACTGAATCAATAAGGGGGTACCCCTGAACATTTCGACATATGGTCCCAACAAATGCTGTGCTCTAACTGATTCGGCCCTTGCGATTCCCACTAAAGTCCCGACTATTATGGCCATGCAAAATGAAGACAGGGAAACAATAATGGTTGCAGCAAGGCCTTCTATCAGCAATGGTATGGCATTGAAGAGAATATCAATTCGAAATCCTCCCATGTCTTTTCACTTGCCTGTCAGTCGACTTTTAACCATCGGTTGTGGACCTGCTGGTAGGAGCCGTCTTCCTTGATTGTACGGAGTGCCTGGTTAATCCGGGTCGTCAGATCGTCAGCCCCCTTGGGCAGGACCATGACAACCTCTGCTTCCGATAAGGGTTCACCGACAACCTTATAAGAAGGGTCTGTTTTGATCTGGTTGACCGCGTATGCAAAGCCTACAAGTACGGCATCAGAACGCTTGAATTTAAGGTCTGTAAAGGCTTCCGGATTATAATTGTATCTCTTGATTTCCTTGAACATATCTTTCATGCGGTCGGCCAGTTGTTCACTGGCTGAGCCGAGCTGAACACCTACGATTTTTCCTCTCAAATCCGCTTTGCCGTTAATAGCCGTCTCACCTTTGCGAACCACTATGACATCAGGCAGATTGTAATATACATCGCTGAAGTTAACATTTTGTCCTCTGGTTTCTGACTTGGACATGCAGGTTATAAGAATATCGTAATCTCCTTTATTCAATCCGCCCAGGAGACCTTGCCACTCTGCATCGACAAACCTGGCTTTAACTCCCATTTTAGCTGCCAGCGCCTTTCCCATATCAATGTCAAAACCCTCCAGGTCACCGGTTTTTTCATTCTTGGATTCAAAGGGAGGGTACTGAGCGCACATGCCTACTACAAGCTCTCCTCTATCCTTAACTTTTTGAAAAGAGTTGTCCGCCCAGGTGTTAGTAGTGATAAACATCATTGCCAAAACTGCTGTTACAAACAGCATCCATTTTCCAGGTTTCATTCTTTTTCTTCTCCTCCTTAATAAGTTAGTTTTTTTCTTGAATGCCATAAAGTTCAGGATGAATATCTATCTTCCAAAGCAACTCTAAAAATTCTTCCATGAACACGCCTTTTCCCGAAACGAAGCGAAGCGATTTAGTTTGATCAGCGATTTGGTTTTTCGAACAAAGCTCACCGCCTTTGTATCCCTCACAGGACAATGACACACCACAGTTCGGACTGCCGTCCATTCCTAAGATCCCGACCAGTTCATAACCGGCCTGTATAAACGCTTGAATCTGCACTACCGGATATCTTAAAATGTTCCTGCAGTGACTGCGGAAATTAGCATGGTCATATTGCTCTTTAGTCATGCCCCATCTGTTAATTCCAAGGTATGATAATTCCGGACAGGGTAATTGAAAGAGCCCGCATCCCTCTTTGATATAGGAGGAAACAGCATCGGAAAACACTCCGCCAACTGTGGCTAGAGGATATACTTTGGCATTGGCATTCATAATGCAGTGACAGGTGATCAATATCTTTCTGCTTCGATTCATGTTTTTTAATAACCTTCTCAGATTTGTTTCAAATCCTGACTCTGAAGTGGATAACTTTACCTGCAATGATTTGCGGTACTTGTTCCGCCGTATGGCTAATAGACAGGATTGAGACCAATCGGCCAGATGTTAAGCTGTTCAAAGGCGGCTTTAAAATCCTGGAAATGCCAGTCATGATCCCCAAGATTACACCGGTCATCCGCCAAACGGGCATGACAATAAACTCGCATGATACACATGCTTTTCTCCGCAAAACGGACAGGGTTCGTTGAGCACCACCTTTGCATCAAGCATTTTGTTTCCAGCCTCATCTTTAATGATACCCCTGTTATCCCGTATGCTGAAATTAGAACTTTCAAAGACCTTGTTATGGGTTGGGCAAACAAAAACAAATTTCATTTCTTCTGTCTGTTCCATACCTTTTGACATTTCGCTGTACTCCTTGGATTGTTTAGATATTTAATAAAGGGCATGCGATTTTCATTATAAATTTACAATTTTTTTAAATTCCTTGTATTTTTACAAAGGCTGAATGCTGAAGGTTTCAACTCTTCCCGTTAGTGTATTTTCAATCAATTCCAGGTGTTCAGGCGAAAACCTGATACAGACTCCACAGTCGGAACTTATTTTTCTCGGTATCGGGATAAGTTTGTGAGGCACATGGGCCTCCTTTAAAATTCGTTCCGCATTTATTACGTGGCTCACCGATTGAAAAAGAGCCACTAAATATTTTTCTGATGTTTCCGTCATGGCTGAACAATATGGCCTGCACGGGATAGAGCATCGGCTATGTCATACATATTTGAGACAATGCCGACAGCAACTTTTTCGGTGATACCGAAATAATTGGCGCAAGTTCCACATACGAGTATTTTAATTCCTTTTTCCTCAAGTTTTTTGAGGTCGTCGAGCACATCAGACCCTTCAATTGCCAGCCTTACACCTGTGTTGTAAAATATCATCACATCTGGCCCGGCCTCGAGGTCTATGACAGTATGAATAAAGGCCTTCATGAGAATGCTACCGAGCTCATCGCTTCCTTTACCCATAGTATCCGAGATAATAGAAAAAACAGTGGGACCGACAGCGGCAGAAGGCCCTTCGGCAGGTAAGGGCTTTTTAGAGTCCTGATTGTTTATTACCGCTGCAGCCTCTTTTTTTATTTTTATCTTAAAAATCCCCTCCGATTCGTCAGCAACCTCAACAGTGCATCCTGCGCTGGTGGCAAATCGTTTGACGTTCTCCACTGCTATTGTATTGTCCACAAGCACTACAACGTCGCTATGAGACTCCAGTGCATTTTTGGTAAGAATAACCGGCTGGGGACAGGCAAGTCCTTTTGCATTGACTATTTCAGGCATAACAACCTCCTTCATAAATTTGACTGTTTTTATTTTTTATGCTCTCTGGAAAGTGTTTCAATTGCATTAATAGCGGTCCTGATCTCTTCTTTAGTGGTGAACATACCGAAGCTGAAACGCACAGTTCCATCAGGGAATGTTCCGATTGTGCGGTGCGCGGACGGGGCGCAGTGAAGGCCTGGCCTTGACATGATATTGAAGCGCTCGTCGAGCTCAAAGGATATTTCCGACGGGCTCAATCCTTCAATCGTGAAAGAGACCAGCGCGGTGCGCCTTTGGGGATTTATATCCCCGTATACCTTGACTCCCTTTATCGAAGAGATGCCGTCCAGGAATAGTTCCGTAACGGCTATTTCATGTTTCCGTATAGTATCAATCCCCACAGCAGTAACATAAGCAGCGCCTGCGCCGAGCCCGGCTATGCCTATGGTGTTAGGGGTTCCTGATTCAAATCGATCCGGCATAAAATCCGGATGCTCTTCGAATTCGGACCGGCTGCCCGTGCCTCCCCGTTCAAGCGGAGTAACAAGCGTCTCCAATCCCTTACGAATATAAAAACCGCCCGTTCCCTGAGGTCCGTTTAGAGATTTATGTCCGGTAAAAGCCAGAAAATCTATATTGTCCTTTAATACATTGATAGGCAGATTTCCTGCACTTTGAGCGGCATCCACGCAGACAAGCACGTCTCTATTTCTTGCCATTTCTGCGATTTCGGCAATGGGCATGATTGTGCCGGTGACGTTGGATGCATGCGTAATGATTATCATCCTGGTATTCTTTCTGATCGTGGCAATAATATCATCGGGGGAGATATATCCTTTGCCGGAGCATTGCACAACGCTTAATTCAATCCCTTCCGCTTCAAGAGCTCGCAGGGGCCTCATGACGGAATTGTGTTCCATGCTGGATGTGATGACGTGGTCTCCGGGTCTCAGGAGTCCGCGCACAATGGTATTTATTCCTTCCGTGGCATTACGCGTAAAGATGACAGTATGAGGGTCTTCGGCTCCCAGTAGAGAGGCTACAATTTCACGGGCATTAAAGATGATGCGTGATGCCTCGACGGAAAGCCTGTGACCTGAACGTCCCGGATTTGCCCCTACATTGGCATTGAATTCCGCCATTGCCTTGATCATCATTTCAGGTTTAGGCCAGGATGTAGCCGCATTATCAAAATATATACAATCCATTGTTTAACAAGACTCCAGTAATGCTTCTATGCGTGTGGTTATCTGACCCACGTCATTTTGTGAATAATCAGTTATGATCTTGAGGAATGGGAGACCATGGTTTTGTTGCACATATTCTCCGACCTTGTAAGATTCTATATTAAATGCATGGCATGCCTGGAGGATAACATCTATGACTGCATCGGGTTTGAAAATATCTATAATCCGGCTTATTTCGCTGAGACGTCGGACGTTAGGGGTCATACAGGAACAGGGAAATTTGAGATAGTACTCGGCAAGAGACCTTACAGGGTCATCAGCATCCTCTTTTATATTCAGCATAAAGGGCTTAAAACCAGAACATGCCTCAAGAGCTACAACTACTCCGCCTGATTCCTCGATAATACGCAGTACCTTATGGGCATCACCACCTAGAGGACATCCCGTTACCAAAATGCGTGGTGCTTTTTCCGGACAGCAGGAATATCCTGCTAATTTACGTTCCAATAGCTTCTTGATGGCTTCATCAAGTATAGGTTCCATTTCTTTCCCGGTTGCGCAATGAGAGAGATGAGTAAGATCATAGATCTCCTCCCATCCAACAAGCGGTGGTTGCATGGCGGCAAATTCAAATACTTTTCTCATCATGGTGTTCTTTTTGTTGGTATCCTTAATAGCGGCTTCTATCTGCTCATCAGTTGCCTCTGTCTTAAAGGTTGCTTCAAGAAATCTTTTCAGTTTGCGTATCATAATTGTCCAGTTAGTTACGGACTCCTCCTCATCAGGTAACTGAGGTAAGTCCATAATATATGTAGGTTTCCTGTCCATTATTAATTCGAACATCTTCTTTTTACCGTCGCAGGTTGTTTCTCCTATAACCACATCAGATATGCTGTAAAACGGACAGGTGTCTGAAATAATGAAACCGAAGCTTGATTTTATAAGAGGGCACAGGTTAGCCGGAAGAACAGTTTCCGCCGAATCGATCGTTGAATTGGAAAAGGCGCAGAGCGTAGTAGGCACGATATCCATTGCCCTTATAAGTTCAGCAGGGGCGTAGCCGCAATAGACCCCTGCTATCTTTTTTCCCTCTTCGCGTTTTGCCTGGAGATGAGCGAGCACCCTTTTTGTAGGCGATTCCCCTGTGTATTCATCGTTTATGAGGGGTTCCGTTCCTGTGTACATTTTTGCCTCCTTTTATAACTCTCCGGAACAATACAGCCAAAGATCAATTCATCACGACCGAGCACTTAAAAAATTGTATTGGAAGTATTTGTTCCTATAACTATCTGATTTGTTGCTTTGTTTCCTTCAGGAAAGCTTGTAACAATGTACGTGTATGATTCATTTCTTCTTTTTCGTTAAGTTCAATCAGCCACCAGTCACATTTTGTGCAGAGCAATTCCGACAACAGAGGCCTGATGAAATCCAATCCCTGCGGAGCTACATGATAAGGTTCAAGGGTCTTATCATCGATTTTCTCTATCTCGTATATATGCGCGTTAATAATATGAGATGAAAAGGTCCTTAAGAAATCGATGCTCGTGCCATGATTATTTAATACCCATGGGCAGGCATTTGCATGACCTATGTCAAATGTGACACCAGCGCTGGATTCCTCTATCATCTCAAGAAACTCATGGGGGTTGTTTGCCCATCCCCTTGTCAGATTTTCCAGACAGACGGTTATCTTTTGTTCTTTGCCATAGGAAACAAGATCAGACAAATGAGCCAGGGCTGTTTCATATTTAAGCTCATCTATTGATTTCATCCCCAGCCCGATATGAATTGTTGCATATTCACCATTATGACTGTTGATGAATTCAACACAGTCTTTATGAAATTCAAATGAATTTTTTGCCTTTTTTATATCAGCATGCGCTATCTCCATTGAAAAGAACTGGAGATGATATCTTATTTCAAAACCCTCTTTGCTGATTTTTTCGATATTTGCTGTTTCTCTTTGGAGATCTGAGGCATTCCTTGCATCAGGACTTAAAGTGTAGTCGATGCCTCTCAGATTGTGTTCCATACAATAATCAATCATTTGCTGAACACAAGGGAACGCTTTATTACTGACAGCAATAACTGGACTTATATTCGTTTCCATTTCAAAGTACCTTGCTAATCCTTTTTGACTTTTTGGTTATTTATTTTCATAAACTTCAGCTCAGTGATTTAATAAGAGCTGTTTTTTATATTGATATAAATCCAAACGCGTTTATTTATATCCCCCAAATATTTTAATCCGCCAGAGGCGGACGAGGGTTTGATACTCCGCTGCTCACGGCGGGGTAGTTCATTTTATTTCACCTGCCAGTAATGCTGCACCCAATGCCCCGACAAACTGCGGATCATCGGGGCAAAGCACCTTGCGTCCCAGTTTTTCCTCAAGGAGCTGCCGCATGCACGGGTTGTTGGCTACGCCGCCTGTAAAAACGATATCCCCGTCTGATGACACACGACTTATCATGGCCGCGGCTCTCCGAATGACGCTGGCATGCAGTCCCCTGGCGATTTCCCTGCGGTTATGTCCCTTGGCAATCAGCGATGTAACTTCAGATTCAGCGAATACCGTGCACATGCTTGAAATATTGAGCTCCCTTTGAGCGGGCAGGGCTTCACGGCCGAAATCTTCAATACTAAAACCCAGGGTCTTAGCCATGATCTCCAGGAATTTTCCGGTACCCGCGGCACAGCGGTCGTTCATCTCAAATTTTTTTACTTTTCCATTTGAAAACAGAGAAATGGCCTTGCTGTCCTGTCCACCGATATCCAGGATGGACAGCGCATCAGGGAAAAATGCCCGTGCACCTCTGGCATGAGCCTTGATTTCGGTAACCGTTGGCGTATCAAATGACATCTCAAACAGATTACGACCATAGCCCGTAGCCATGATACGGTCGTAACTTACACCATTGATCATTTTCCTGGCTTCGGCCATAGGATCAAACCCGGTATCTGACTGGGTACTAAAAACGATATCTCCTGTTTCATTCACAATCACAAGCTCAATAGTGCGCGAGCCGATGTCGATTCCCGCAAATTGCATTTACAGGTATCCTCCATTCAATTTTGAAATCCTATGACTTCATGTTCCAACTGCTGTAAAATCCGATCAGTAAGTTCGCCATAGGATGGATTTGCCCGACTCCTGGGACGACCCATATCAATTTTAAGAATTTCTTTGACTTTGCCTGGGCGGGCCGACATGATGACCACGCGATCCGCCAGATAAACCGCTTCATCTACACTGTGGGTTACAAACAAAATGGTTTTTCGATGTGTTTCCCAGATCCGCAGCAGTTCTTTCTGGAGTAAAATTCGAGTATGTGCATCCAGAGAGCCGAAGGGTTCATCCATTAACAGGATTTTAGGATCATTTGCAAACGCCCTTGCAATAGCCACCCTTTGGCGCATGCCCCCGGAAAGCTCATGAGGAAAAGCGTCAGCAAATTCCGACATACCCACGACCTCGAGATAATGCTGAGCGAGCTCTATGCGCTCCATTTTCTTCATTCCCGAGAACTCAGGGCCAGAGGCGACATTGTCAATGACTGGCAGCCATGGGAAAAGGGAATATTCCTGAAAGACCATTCCGATATGGGGGTGGGGCTTTTTGATCTCCTGGCCACGAAACCGAATGTCACCAGAACTGGCTGGTTCCAACCCCGCAGCGATCCTTAAGAGGGTCGATTTGCCGCATCCCGATGGTCCCACGATACAGACAAAATCGTTTTCTGCAATGGAAAGATGCACCTCATCGACAGCACGAATCTGGCCTCCGTTATTGGTCTTAAAGGTCTTGCAAACCTGATTTACGCTCAGAATCGTCATATTCATACCGCCATGGATATCGCCTATCTCGCCAGCCGTTGCCAGGCATACCTCCTGTTCTCGATGTAATGAAATATTTTGTCCATAGCCATCCCGACGATCCCAATGCTGATCATCCCGGCGATAACAATATCGGTTGATGCCAATGTATAAGCATGAGTAATTAAATACCCGACTCCGGAAATACTGCCCGGAAGCATTTCTGCCGATACCAGACACATCCATGAGATGCCGAGCCCGATTCGCAAACCATTGATTATGGACGGCATTGCAGCCGGGAGGAGTACTTTATGAAATACCTGGAATTCATTTGCCCCCAAGACTCTGGCCGAGTCGATCAGGGTCTGATTGACGCTGGCAACACCGTGGATTGAACTGGTCAAGATCGGGTAAAAGCCCCCGATAAAAATGATGAAGATCATTGAAAATTTCAAATTATTCAAATATATATATAAATTGCCTGTTTCAATTCCTAAAGCTGTGGCCATTGATGCAATGCCGAACCACGCCATTACCAGAGGAACCCAGGCAAGCGGAGGAATCGGACGAAACACATTTAGAAACGTATTCATCAGCCTAAACACCAGGGCGTAATAGCCCATGATCACGCCCAGGGGGATGCCAATAAAAGCCGCCAAAAGATATCCCATCAGCACCCTTACAAGACTCACGGTAATGTTACTCGCCAATGATCCCATGCTGATGATTTGTTCTGTGGGGTTCACCAGCAAGTTCAACACATTGTCGATAGGCGGCAGAATTACCTGATTCCCGATTTTAAAAGCGGCAAAAATCCAGATAATTATCAACAGAATCGGCACTATAATCGGTATCAGTATAGAGGTGACTTGAGATTTCATAGTCGTTAAACCTAATAGAAAATAATTGCTCTTATGGTAACCTGGTATCAGAGATTCTGGTTATTCAAAGAGGTACGGATAAATCTGAAATCGTAAATATCGTTTTCGACCTCTTTGAGTGCCTTACCATGGAAACGACCTTTCAGTTTATTCATGTTGTTCAAAATCTTCATGAAAGTTGATTCCCCCCGCATCCAGTTAGGACTCGGATTGGTCGTATAAATGATCGTCGATTTTTCTATGGCCTCGGTTGGTACTCCGATCCACTTTCCGGTGATTTCCGCGGCCCGGACCTTATTTGAATTACACCAGTTGCAAGCGGCGGTCATCAGGTCGGTCATCGCCTGAACAACTTGGGGCCTTTGCTGAATTAATGCTTCACTTGCACCCATGACACAACACGGGAAATCATACCATTCACCCTTAGGTGGCAGATCGCGGGAATCGAGGACAACATGTCCCACACCTTTATATTCAGCGACTGATGGATGCGGTGCCGGGCCGACCCAGCAGTCCACCTGCTTGCTTACCAATGCAGGAATGAGATTGGAAGTCGATTTCAGATCGACCAGTAAAATATCGGCATCCTGTTTGGAGGCATCTTCGGTTATAATCAATCCTGCCTTATGTAAAGCGCCTTCAAAAACAATACGTGGTGCACTTGTAGGTGAGTGATAGCCGACCTTGACCGGATTTTTCGAAGCTTTGATGTATTCATAGACATCTGCCCATCCCGAAACGGAGCTGTCTTTAGGAAACACCATGCTCATTCCGTCCACGTGAAGCGGACATAGAATTTTCATCTTTGTTCCTTTATCGATGCCACTTATAAAGGCTGTACTTGATGCCAGCCCGATATCCATTCTGCCCTGGGCGAACAGAGTGGCAGTTTCTGAGCCGCTTTTAGATACAATTAGGTTGATAACTGCCAGGGAATTACCGGATTTGTCCAGCAATTCATATTTCTGGCGGTCCACCATAGGCTTGAGCCAGGCGCCGCTCGACTTGAATGCCTCTCCCTGGTTTACAGCCGCCATTAACGGGGTATGATGTGTGGTAAATACATATCCGAGATAAAGGCGCGGTGTATTTTTATCCACCGCCCAGGAAGTAGAAACGTAAAGAACTGAGGTAAAGGCTATAAGAATACTAATCCTGATCAGGAACTGGAAGGGACTCTGTTTATAAAGTTTGAAATTACAGCAATGCATAACTGATTCTCCTTTCAATCCGCCAGAGGCGGACGAGGGTTTGAGACCCCACTCCTTGGGGGGCCAATGCTTTTTAAAATACCCCGCTGCTTGCGGCGGGATAGTTCATTATTTCTGTGGAAATAGATTTTGACTCCATTACCGAAGTTGCTCGACAAAGGCTTCTATCCTTGTTTTCAACTGGCCCATATCCTCAATACTGTAATCGGTCTCGATTCGCAGACAGGGGATATTGTTATTTTCAAGGACATTTTCAACCGGTATTGATTCCATAAGATAGGGCTGGCAGAACTGTAAGCCATAATGAATTACTCCGTCAGCCTTGCAGGAGGTGGCTAATTCCTGAATATGTTCCAAGCGTTCCGGATTTGGTGTGAAGATTGCACAGTCTACCTGAAAATAGCGATCAACGATGGCTTCCATCATTTCATCGACCGTGTTTCCGGAATCATCCGTGAGGTTGCGTGTACCGCGTTCACCCACACAGGATTCCTCGCCCACGATCACGGCACCGCTTGTTTCCACGATGAAGGGCAGCTTCCAGTTGGGCACTGCCTGGGGACAGCCGGACAGGAGAATGCGGGGAGTTTTTTCAGGAAAAGCACCTTTTTTCTCTTCAATCCGGTTTTCAAGTTCATCACAGATCTTGTTAACTGAATCCGTAAAGCGGGCAGGGTTGTCGTAAAAGAAGACCTGGTTAGCCAGGAGTGCATCCAGGCCGGATATGGGTGCCGGGTCAGACTTGCGCAGTGATGAGAGCCGATGAAGGGCAGTGCGTTTTGCATTTACCGTCCGAATTGCCTGCTTCAGGGATTCAGGTGTTATGGTTACACCCGTAAGACTTTCAGCCGCAGACTTGAAGCGATCATATTCAGCTCTAAGAAGTGCTTTGCCATGTTCTGATTTTACCTGAGGTAGGTCCATCACATAGAGATTTCCTACGAGGTTGTTTAAAGACTCATAAGATTTTTTCTTGCCGTCACAGGTATTCTCGCCAACAACCATATCTGCACTTTCAAGATATGGGCAGACCTTTCCGAGCTTGAACCCGAAGGCTGATTTGATCAAGGCGCAAGTATTGCGCGGTAACAGCCTTTCCACATCCTCCATGGCAAAATCAGCCCCTGAACACAGCCCTACCAGAGTGGCGTTGGCAGCCAGGACAATTTCTTCAGGCACAAAGACACAAAAAGAGCCGATGATTTTGCGATCTGTCTTCTTTTCATCCATCAATTCCTTTATGCGAAGGCCGTGCACCTCGCTCATGACAAAGTCAAAATAGCCCATACCTTCAGGTCGGTTTTTCTGTGATAAATATATATCTTCATAAGCATTTCCTAAAACACCCAGCAGGGCATCATGTGCATCAAGATCAAGGCCAAGATTTGTCCACATTGAACGGTATTCCTCACTCATTATTTTCTCCTTTCAATAGCTTCCCCATATGCCCGGATCGGAATCAATCCGGATGGGAGATATAAATTGCTTTTTCGGTTTTTGTCCTGATTGGTCCGCGAGAGTTAGGCTAGGTCTATACCTGAGACAACAGAAATTATCTGTGTGAAGATTAATTGGGAGTGACAGGTTAGATACGATTCTGGCATACGGCTTCGTCTAACAAGCCCGGTTAGATGAACAAAGTCCTCAGGTGAAGCCAAAATCGTCTATCATACAGGTCCTCTTGGAAGATTTAATTTTTGACGGCTTTGGGAAAAGTTCAATCCGCCATAGGCGGACAAGTCCCCGCCCCTTAAGGCGTTCAGTGTTTTTTAAGATACCCCGCTGCTTGCGGAGGGGTATCTTATTTTTCTGCTGTTGTCCTTGGCAAAAAATTGAATATGCTCTATGATTCGGCAATTTATATTATAGGCTATTATTATATGTCAAACAGGAAATTACGATATTAAAATTTACTTTTATAGAAAAATCCAATGGGTATTTGTGCCCAGCTCAGGTCAACTTTATGTTGACATGGAGTGATCCCCATATTAAGAATTATCTTAACAGGGGCACGAAGTCCTTCAATAATGAAGTAATTGAAAAGACATAAGCCATGAAGACAATCTCTCCATGAAGGGGAGTGCTTGCGTGGCTTTTTTTTTGAGGTGTGTATAATGAGGCTATTGAAACCTATATTGTTGCATGTCCTGTCAGCCTGTTTAATTATCTTTATTTCAATTACACCGGCCTCATCTCAAATCAGGGAAATCCGTATTGCAGACAGCAGAGGAGACTGGGGTTATCCAAATCCTTTTCGGCATTATCCCCGCGGTCCCGGTTATGTCAGGATGAGCTGGGTCTTCGATACCCTGATCTGGAAGGATCAAAACGGATACATACCTGCTCTGGCCCGGTCTTGGTCTTTTGATGAGGAAAGCCTGTGCTTCATTTTCAAACTTAACCAGGAAGCCAGGTGGCATGACGACACGCCTCTTACATCGGAGGATGTGGTCTTTACTATTGAATATTTTAAAAAGCACCAGTATCGCTGGATAACCATTGATCATATTGATAGGGCATCTGCTGAAGGGCTTTACTCGGTGAGGATATATCTTTCGAAACCTTATTCTGCATTTTTTCCCGATATTGGGGGGACAATGCCCATCCTTCCGAAACATATATGGGAATCAGTTGAAAACCCTGAGACATACAGTGACCCTAAGGCATTCACAGGCAGCGGCCCTTATGTATTCCGGGATTTTAACAAGACCAAGGGTATCTATTTATATGAGGCTTTCACTGATTATTACCAGGGGCGTCCAAAGGCCGACCGACTCATATATGTACGTTCCGGAAAACCCCTGATTTCACTTCAAACAGGAGAGGTGGACCTTGCAAATATAAAGCCCAATATGGCCGCTTCTTTGAAGGAAAAGGGAATGGCTGTCATTAAGGATGAGCGGGGCTGGAATAAAAAACTTATGATAAACCATAAGAAACCCCCGTTTAGTAACAGAAATTTCCGCCATGCACTGGCATATGCAATAAACCGGCAGGAGATCATCGACAAATCCCATCTGGGTTTCGGCAGAAAAGCCTCATATGGCCTGCTAAGCATTGATCATGAAATGTACAATCCGGAGACACCGTCCTATCCGCATGATGCGGGAAAGGCAGTTAAAATAATTGAATCACTGGGATACACCAGAGGTGACGATGGGTATTTTGAAAAGGATGGTCGTTCCCTCACTGTTGAACTTTTGTCATCAGATATTACTGTGGCAGGTGAGAGAGTGGCGGACAGGGATGGAGAGGTCATAAAAAAACAGCTTGAGCACATAGGCATAAGTGTGAATCTGGTCAATATGGAACAGGCCACGACTGACAGCCTTGTAAAAAACTGGCAGTTTGATATTGCAATATCAGGGCACGGAGGCATATCAGGCGACCCAAGGATACTTAACGAAATGATCTCTTCACAGTACGGCGCAGGTTCAGTCAACAGTGCCCGTTATGATATCAACCCTGAACTGAACAGACTGATGGAGGCCCAGATGCTGGAAATGGATCAGCAGAAGCGGAATAATATAGTCCATAGAATCCAGGAACTTTATGCTATTGATTTACCGGCGATATCACTTTACTATCCGGATTCCATGGCCGCTTACAATCCAGCCAGGGGAATATGCTGGTTTTATACAAAAGGAGGAATAAGCAAGGGAATACCAATTCCTCAGAACAAGATGTCTCTTATAAAATGATATGAAAGATGGTCATTACATAAAGCTCACGGCAGTCTATTTTTTCGCCGGCCTGGTCATGATCTATGCAAGCTACAGCCTCCCGAAATGGCTTCCTGGAGATTTCGTAACAGCCATGTACTCCGGTTCCAACGTGACATTGACTGTGGAGCAGGAAGCGCAGATCAGGGAGTGCTATACAGGGAGGGAAAGCTTCAGTCTCTATTTGATTAATCTCCTGAGCCTGAAATGGGGTTATTCATATGCATTATTGACACCTGTCTCAGATCTGATCCTGGAAGCTCTTCCATGGACACTGCTGCTATTTGGAGG
>Ga0209203_1001339_pt1 | contig 18230 bp, 14 predicted proteins | sample AD_UKC109_MetaG_FD_184423 | JGI IMG/M metagenome (GOLD analysis project Ga0209203, IMG submission 184423) | Active sludge microbial communities of municipal wastewater-treating anaerobic digesters from Hong Kong - AD_UKC109_MetaG (SPAdes)... | ecosystem: Engineered > Bioreactor > Anaerobic >... | reverse complement strand
GTGGATACAGGAGAAGCCGTGGCCAGAAAAACAGTCTGTAAGGACGGTCCCGTCTTTCGGGCATCTGAACTGGTCTGGGAGGAATGATATGGATGTAAATACAAGTGTTGTAATAGCAGGGGTACAATTTGATAATCCAGTAATAGCGGCCAGCGGCACCTACGGATTCGGCAGGGAGTACGGGGAGTATGTTGATCTCAATGAGATAGGTGGAATTTCAGTCAAAGGTCTAACCCTGCTTCCAAGAAGCGGGAACAAAACACCAAGGATAGCCGAGACACCATCGGGAATCCTCAATAGCGTCGGCCTGCAAAATCCCGGTGTGGAAGCCTTCATCATGGAAGAAATCCCTTTCCTGAGGCAGTACAGGACAAAAATCATCGTCAACATCGCCGGAAACACCATTGAGGACTATGTAGAGATGGCAAAAAGACTTGATGAGGTTGATGTTGATATCCTTGAAGTGAATGTGTCATGTCCCAATGTGAAAAAAGGCTGTGTGGCATTCGGCACGACGGAAAAAGGCATCGATGATGTTACCAGGGCTGTAAAAAAAGCGACATCGCATCCTGTTATGATAAAACTCACACCAAATGTTTCGGACATAGGAAGCCTGGCCCTGGCTGCTGAGGAAGCCGGAGCCGACGCGGTTTCACTTATCAACACTATCACAGGCATGGTGATAGATGTAAATACAAGACGTCCCTTGCTTTATAATAATACAGGAGGGCTTTCAGGACCGGCTGTCAGGCCAGTTGCGGTGCGCATGGTTCATGAGGTTTACAAAAGGGTAAATATACCGATAATCGGCATGGGTGGAATCTGCAATGGCGAGGATGCCCTGCAGTTTCTTATTGCCGGAGCATCGGCAGTAATGGTTGGAACATGGAATTTCAACAACCCAATGGCTTGCATTGAAGTAGCCGGGGAAATAAAATCATATATGAAAGAAAAATGTGTCAGCAGTCTTAGGGAAATTACGGGCTCGCTGATATTGAACGGAGAATAAATGAAAATATATCTTGTAAGACATGCAGAATCACTGGGCAACATCAGTGGAAAATTCAACGGTATCACAGACCTGCCATTGTCACCTAAGGGTGAACTGCAGGCCAGACTGCTCGGGGAATTTTTCAAGGACAAGAAGCTGGATAAAGTATATACAAGTACGCTGAGAAGAACAATTCAGACGGCGGCTTTCTCAACAGGTCATGACGAATCGTCCTTCATTAAGCTGGCAGAACTGAATGAAATAGACGGAGGACACTGGGAAGGTGTCGAATGGGACAGGATAATAAAGGAATACAATGAAGAATATCTTCTTTGGAATGAAAAACCTCATCTTGTCAGACTTCCGGGCGGAGAGAACCTCAATGAATTATATGAAAGAAGCATAGGGGTTCTTGAAAAAATTACCAGGGATAACGATCCTGATTCAACCGTAGGTGTTTTTTCACATGGTACCGTGCTCAAGGTATGGATAGCATATATCAGAAACCTGGACCTGGAGGAACTGCCATTGATAGCATGGTATGAGAATTCATCTGTTACAGGTATAGATTTCCGGGACGGACAGTTCTCATTGGAATTCTATGATGACCACAGCCATCTTCCCATGGAAACCAAAACTGTGGCCAATACTCCATGGGGCTGCAACATGAAGGAAACCTGTAAATATTAAAAATGTAAATTTTTGATGAACAGTTTGAGGATTTCATAACCCGGAATCCTTTTTACTATATAATAATCATCGTGCAAAGGTTTGCTTTCGTTGAAATATGCAGGGGCTTGATGTATATTAATTAAAGAATTTTTCTTTTGAGAGGTGTTGTGATGAAAAAGCTGAATGTGGCAATTCTTGGTCAGGGCAGGAGCGGCTGGAAGATCCATGGCAAAGCTATGCTGAATGCCGGTGATATGTTTGAGACAGTTGCTGTAGTTGATCCCATCAAGGATAGACGGGATAAGGTTGCCCAAAGATATGGAAAAGACATCGACACATATGCCGATTATACAGAGCTCTTCGGAAGGACTGATATAGACCTGGTAATTAACGCTACCCCCAGTCATCTTCACGTTGAAACAACAAAAGCTCTTATGGAGCACGGATTCAATGTATTGTGTGATAAACCGCTTGCAAGGAAGGAAGCAGAGGTTCAGCTTCTCATCGACACTGCAAGAGAAAACAACGTGGGTTTCTACATTTTCCAGCAGTCCAGGTTTGCAGCTTTTTTCACAGAGATCCGCAGGATCATTGATTCGGGCAAACTGGGTAGAATCATACAGATAAGCATATCATACAGCGGATTCACAAGAAGATGGGACTGGCAGACGGTCCAGGCATTCAACGGAGGAAGTCTTCTGAACACCGGCCCGCATCCAATGGACCAGGCTCTGCAGCTGTTTGGTGACGGAGAACCCGAAGTCAGATGCTTCATGGACAGGGTCAATACCTTCGGCGATGCAGAGGATTATGTGAAGGTTATTCTTTCAGGGGAAGGCAAGCCTGTCATTGATATAGAAATATCATCATGCAAACCATATAACCATGATACCTATAATATCCAGGGTTCGAAGGGCGGACTGACAGCCACCACAAACAAGATCAAATATAAATACTTCAAGCCTGAGGAATGCCAGGAGCAGCATCTGATAAAAACCCCTCTTGATGATGCAGAAGGCGAACCCGCATATTGTTTTGAAGAGTTAAAGTTATATGAAGAAGAATGGGAACTGAAAGCCGAGGAATACGGTACATTTGCCGATATGACAGGTGATTTCTACAAGATGCTGCATAAGCATATCACTGAAGGCGGGGAACTGGTGGTTACCCCTGAACAGGTCAGGAAGCAAATCAGGGTAATAGAGGAATGTCACCGTCAGAATCCCATGGACAGGTTTGCTGAATAACGGAGGAAGTATATGGAAGAGAATGCAAGAAAGTTTAGCATAACAGAGTTTCTTAAGAAATCATGGTTCTACATTGTACTGTTTCTGATAGTAGGCGTAGCATTGGCAATAATGCTTCAGGACAGGGATGTGAATGTCAGCGGTGATGTGGAATATGACCAGCCCGTCTATTATATTTCCGGTAACAACCTGTACGTGAAGGAAAGGGGGAAGGATGAGGTTCTTATCAGCACAACCCTTTTCCAGGATCCCGATTCCAGGACCAACCAGGATGCTCTTTCTGCTGCACTTATCAGTCCTGATGGTGAGTACCTGTATTTCTTTGAGAATATTCTGAAGGAAGACAGCAATATGACCGGGGATTTCTGTGTTTTCCATAACAACAGGAAGAAGGTCATTGAAGAAGATACATCAATCTATTTTGCTGTGTCGGATGATTACAGCAAGGTTGCATTCCTAAGCCTCAAGAAAGGTGTTGCCGGCGGTACTGGATATGAAGACATTCAATATGACCTCTATACATACGACGGGAAAAGTGGGAAAACCCTTGTCAAGGCTGCTGTGATGCCTGTCTGGTATACCATGTCAGGGGATGGAAAGAGTGTTGCTTATGTCAGGAACTATGATGCTGCAACAGATTCATATTCTTTGTTCGTCAGCACTGACGGTGATGAAAAATTCATTGATGACCACATATTCTTCTATGGAGATTACTTCCCCAACGGAACGGCCAAGGCGAACTGGCCCAGGCTGAACTCCGATGCATCCAGGATCCTTTACAGCAGAAGGATGAAATTCAATGAAATGACCGATATGTATCTCTACTCAAACGGACAAACGAATCTTCTTGCAGAAGATGTCCTGCAGGTCTTCAGCGATGATGCCCTGACAACGGCACTTCTTCTCCATGATTATCAGAATGAGGTTTTTGTCGGGACAATGACCCGAATAAACCTTGATAATATGGAAAGGGAAAAGATTGCGGATGAAGTATGGGGAATGGCTGAGGTAAATGTTGCCGTTACCCTGGAGAAGGAACTTCTTGACCTGAACCTCTATTACAAGAATTACAATGATGTTATCAATGTGGCTGACCTATGCATGATGACACCTGAGGGTGAAAAGGTTCTTATCAATGCCACAGAGGTGACCGGACCTGTGATATCAGCTGATGGAAAAATGATTTACGGCCTTGATTACTGGGTTGAGGAAGACGGTGGTCAGTTTGTAAAAATTTATGTTAATCCTGACAATACTTTCAAAAGAGTGGAATATGATGAGTTTGTCAAGGAATTCATAGCATCGGAATCCGGGGATTATGCGGCATTTAAAATAGATGAAGACTTGTTTTTGGTAAACAAGGACGACCAGAAAATATTCGTCGACAGATATGACATAGAAACTTACGGTATTCTTACGGGAGACGAGCTTCTCTACTTCTTCAGGAGTGCCGGGCTTGGAAGTGGCAATGCTTTTGTCAGGGAACTTGGCAAAGTCGACGATGTGAAGATGATATCGGAAGCCACTCACTTTATCTGGGATTTCTACGATGGAAACATAGCTTTCATGACTTCATATGATTTTGCTGAGAAAACCGGTTCACTATATATAACAGACGGATTCGGCCATTATGAACTCATCGCTGAGAAGGTTGAGCTTCCTCTGTTCTATAACGTAATACCATAGGAGAGTGCCACTTGGCTGATAAAAGAAGTCTTCGGGTAATTCCTCTTGGAGGAATACAGGAAATAGGCAAGAACATAACTGTGTTTGAATATGACGGGGATATGATTGTGGTGGACTGCGGTATAATCTTCCCCGAGGATGAGATGTTGGGTATTGATGTTGTCATACCCGACTTTTCGTATATCACGGACAATATGGAGAAACTCCGCGGATTGGTGCTCACCCATGGGCATGAAGACCATATTGGTGCTGTACCATATTTGCTGAAGGAAGTAAATGTTCCCGTCTTTGGTACTGCGATGACCCTGGGACTGCTGGAATACAAGCTCCAGGAACACGGATTGCTGGACATCTCTGAATTGAATGTAGTTGAAGCGGGTGATGCGGTCGGTCTTGGATGTTTCACTGTAGAATTCATCAACTCAAACCACAGCATAGCCGACTCAGCGGCGCTGGCAATAAAGACTCCCGTGGGGACAGTGATTCATACTTCCGATTTCAAGATTGACTATACTCCGATAGCCGGGAAGCCCATGAATCTGCAAAGAATTGCGGAGCTTGGAGAAGAGGGTGTCAGACTGCTTCTGGCGGACAGCACCAATGTAGAGCAGGAAGGTTTTACAATATCAGAAAGGGTTGTGGGGGAATCCTTTGAAAGGATTTTCTCGAAGGCGGAAGGCAGGATAATCGTTGCGACATTTGCATCAAATGTACACAGGGTACAGCAGATAGTAAATGCTGCAATAAAGTTCAATAAGAAGATAATTGTCTTTGGAAGAAGCATGCATAATGTGATGAAGAAGTCCACGGAGCTAGGTTATCTTCAGATTCCACCAGGAACGATCGTGGATCCGGAAGACATGGACTCCTACAAGCCCGGTGAACTTGTTTTCATAGCAACGGGTTCCCAGGGCGAACCCATGTCCGCGCTCAGCAGAATGGCAATGGATACCCACAGGAATGCTGAAATCAAGAAAGGCGACCTGGTCATAATATCTGCATCTGCGATACCCGGCAATGAAAAACCCATTAACCAGCTTATAAACGGTCTGCTGAAGCGGGGAGCCGAGGTCATATATGAATCAATAAGTGAAATCCATAGTTCAGGACACGCATGCCGCGAAGAGCTCAAGCTCATTCATAATCTGGTGAGCCCTGAATATTTCATGCCTGTCCACGGAGAATACAGACATCTGAAAAGACATGCAGACCTCGCCGCATCCATAGGTATGAAGGAAGAAAACATCTTCATAATGGAAAACGGGCGTGTGCTTGAAGTCAGCAGAAAAGGCGCAAGAATTAACGGCAGTGTTCAAAGCGGATACCTGATGGTTGACGGACTTGGTATAGGGGATGTAGGTAATATTGTGCTAAGAGACAGAAAGCACCTGTCACAGGATGGTCTGATAACGGTTGTACTGACCATAGAAAAGGCAACCGGTGAGATTCTTGCAGGACCTGATGTGTCCACCAGGGGATTTGTATATGAGAAGGAATCAGGCGGATTGATAGGAGATATCAAAAACTACATCTATGAAAGACTTGCTGAAAAAGACCTTGAAGCAATGAATTCCCATGAAATAAAGACATTCCTGAAGAAGAACCTAAGAGACTATCTATACAGAAAAACCGGCAGGAATCCTATGATCCTGCCAATCGTCATGGAAATCTGATCCTTACATTACACTTAAAACCGCCGTCGGCGGTTTTTCAATATCATTAGATATATAACATAACAATAATTACCCCAGTCGTAAATATTTACGACTGGGGTAATTATCGTTCGATTAGATATCCAACCAAGCAATTATTCGGGGGAAGTTGACGGGGATGGGTTGTTATGTTACTATGCAGGAAGTAAAGCGATGATGGAGGCAAGTAGTGCTGCCGCGGGATTTTAGAAAACGTTCCGGTTGATGGAAGGAACGGCGAAGCGCCAGACATGAATTACGCTCCGGAGTGCCGGGTTGAATGAAGTAGGTCCGGACGGTTGCCGGCGTTAAACGGCTTTGAGGCACGCATGCGTGTGAATTAAGGTGGTACCACGGTCCATTTCCGTCCTTATACGGAGAGGACCTTTTTTATTGGTATGAATAAATTAAAAAAGAGGTGAGGAAAGTGAATGTATTCGATGTACTGAAGGAACGCGGTTTCATAGCTCAGACAACGCATGAGGAAACCATCAGGGATTTGCTGGGAAAGGAAAAGGTAACATTTTATATAGGCTTTGATCCAACTGCTGACAGTCTGCATATTGGTCATTTTCTTCAGCTTATAGTAATGTCACACATGCAAAAGGCAGGACACAGACCGATTGCTGTGCTTGGCGGAGGAACAGCCATGGTGGGGGATCCCACGGGTAAAACCGACATGAGGAAAATGATTACCCGTGAAGAAATCAACCATAATGCCCAGTGTTTCAAGAAGCAGATGTCCAGGTTCATTGATTTCAGTGAAGGAAAAGCAATCATGCTGGATAACTATGACTGGCTGGGTAATCTCAACTATGTTGATTTTCTCCGTGAGATAGGCGTTCATTTTTCAGTCAACAGAATGCTGACTGCTGAATGCTTCAAGTCAAGGCTTGAAAAAGGTCTGTCCTTCATAGAGTTCAATTACATGATAATGCAGGGTTATGACTTTCTTAAGCTCTTCCAGGATTTCGGATGCAATCTTCAGCTGGGCGGCGATGACCAATGGTCCAATATCCTTGGTGGAATAGACCTTATACGCCGCGTGGAGGCCAAGGAATCCTTTGGAATGACCTTTACACTGCTTACAACTTCGGATGGAAAAAAGATGGGCAAGACCGAGAAAGGCGCTATATGGATTGATGAGGAAAAGACTTCACCATACGAGTTCTTCCAGTACTGGAGGAATGTGGATGATGCAGATGTCGAAAGGTGTCTGAAGCTCCTCACATTCCTTCCCCTTGAAGAAATTGCAAAGCTTGCAGCCCTTGAAGACCAGGAGGCAAACAAAGCCAAGGAAGTCCTCGCATACGAAGTAACCAAGCTTGTTCATGGCGAAGAAAAGGCAAATGAAGCCATGCAGGCAGCCAGGGCATTGTTCTCAGGAGGCGGTGATGCCACAACCATGCCTTCGGGGAGCATATCAATGGAAACAATCGCCGGCGGGTTCGATATTCTTGATGCAATGGTTTTTGGTGATCTTGCTCCTTCAAAGGGAGAAGCAAGGAGAATGGTCATTGGCGGAGGAGTTTCCGTGGATGGTGAAAAAGTCACGGACTTCAAACTGATGATAACCGAAGGGATGTTCAGTGAAGGTGCCATTGTAATCAAAAGAGGAAAGAAGAATTTCTTCAGGCTGGAACTCGCTGAATGAGACAATGAACGAAAAAATATTGTATAACACCTTGTTTTTTGTTTAAATAATGTTAAAATGTTTGAGAAAAGAGCATATTCTCAATCAATATATTAGGAGGCAATGAGATGACTGATTTAATGGAAATTTCTGCAGCATTACAGAAAGGCCGCGCTAAGGTGGTCAAGGAGCTTGTTGAACAGGCTATTGCAGAAGGCATGTCTGCCAAGGAGATTCTGGACGGTGGATTGTTGCATGGTATGAACATAGTAGGACAGAAATTCAAGATTAATGAGCTGTATGTGCCGGATGTTCTTGTTGCCGCAAGGGCAATGAATGCCGGAGCAGAACTTCTTAAACCACTCCTTGTGGAAGCCGGAGTCAAGGCTGCCGGAAAAGTAGTTCTGGGAACATGCAAGGGAGACCTTCATGACATAGGCAAGAATCTTGTCAAGATGATGATGGAAGGCAAAGGACTTGAAGTCATTGATCTTGGTGTTGATGTAAGCGCTGATAAATTTGTTGAAGCAGCCATCGAAAATGAAGCACAGATAATTGCATGTTCAGCACTTCTTACAACTACCATGGGAGAAATGGCCAATGTTGTTAAATATGCTGAAGAAAAAGGTGTCAGAAGCAAGTTTACAATAATGATAGGCGGAGCACCTGTAAATGAAAGCTTCAAGGTCAGTGTCGGAGCTGATGTGTATGCACCCGATGCAGCGTCAGCAGCTGATGAAGCAATTGCTGCAATAAACTAATTTCTTTTGATTTAAAGACAAAGGAACTGTCTCACGATAGTGTGATGACAGTTCCTTTTCAATATATTTTAAACTGGATTGTAAATTCGCGGTCGGTAGGAAGACCTGCGGCGGTGGAATATATATCCGAAGACACCTTTTCCAAATCAAGAATTGTTCTCATGGGTTTCGTCGCATTTTCATAAAAAGCCTTGAATGATGTAAACACCGGGATACTGGAATTTCTTTCAATTACCGGCACAAGGTCCATACCTCTTTTGCTTGCAGCCAGAAGCCGTGCATAGAGGGGTCCCTTTTTCCAAATGCCGTTTGCCAAATCCATTGTTATATCCAGCAATATATACATCAATGTGCGGGAAATACGTGTACGGGGATATCTTTTCGTTGAACATAGCTCAATGTAATCTGAAAGTGTAAAAGCCTTGTCCAAACCTGCCTTCAGCCTGTTTTCAAGTCCTTCGGTTACCCCTGGATATTCCCTCAGCTTATCCGGTGAGAGGGAAGCAATTCTGTAGAATACGGCTTCCTTCAACAATTCGATGTTAATATACGGAAGCCCGGAAGAATAGAAGGATTCAAGTATTTCATATGTAGCCGGCGGCAGGAAATCACTTACTGCTTCAATGCCTTTCTCCATTATGGTTTTTCTTATAGCTGTGGCGCTTGGATATCTTCCTTCAATATATGTCTGTTTGTAGGCCTCTGCAATACGGGGGATTGCAATGGGCTTGATTGGATAACCGTTTTTAATGATTGCCTTTATGTATTCAATGCCTAGAATATTGTTTGAACCTTCAATTATATCCCCGACATCCTCAAATTTTGTATATTCAGCCAATGCCAGCTGCCTTGCCCTGGGAAAAGAAACACCGGATGACAGTTTTTCCCTGAGCAGCCCTGAAAAATCATCAGGTTCGTCAGCCAGTATTTCAGCAAGTTGCCTCAGAGTGGTTATTTCAGGGTTTTCAGATCCAAAGACAATGGAATCCACTATACCCAGCCGGGCCATAAGTGCAACACCGGCAAAAGCATAGAATTCTGCGCTTGAGCAGGAGAATACAGAAGGGATTTCGAATACCAGATCTGCACCGTTCCTGACTGCTGCTTCAGCCCGGTATTCCTTCGGAAGCAGGGCAGGTTCTCCCCTTTGGAGGAAATCCGAACTCATTGCACAGACAACATAATCGGATCCAGGAAGTCCTTTGGTTCTTTCAAGATGATCACGGTGTCCGTTGTGAAACGGATTGTATTCACATACTATTCCTGCTGTTCTCATTACGAATACAGTATATCAGACGTTGAACCTGAACAAAATGACATCGCCGTCATTGACTACATATTCCTTTCCCTCACTTTTTATAAGACCCCTTTCACGGGCTGCGGCCATGGAACCGCATTCCTTCAGGGTTTCGAAGGGTATCACCTCTGCACGTATGAAACCTCTTTCGAAGTCTGTATGAATCTTGCCGGCAGCCTGCGGGGCTGTCATTCCGCGGGTAATTGTCCAGGCCCTTGATTCCTTTGGCCCGGCTGTCAGATAACTGATAAGATCCAAAAGGGCATAGCTTTTTGAAACGAACTTCTCAAGCCCTGTTTTGTCAACACCTATTTCCTGGAGGAACTCATGTTTTTCCTCATCATTGAAGGTGCTTATTTCCTCCTCAAGCCGTGCACATATCCTGACAACCTCTGCATGTTCAGCTGATGCAATTTCCTCAAGTTCAAAGACCAGGGGATTCTTGTTGACGAAGGCCTCTTCGTCTGTATTGGCAATGTAAAGCATGGGTTTGTCTGTAAGAAGGAATAAATCCCTTTGGAACTCAACCTCATTCTCTGCGGTTTCAAAGAGGCGGGCAGGTTTGCCCCCTTCCAGATGAGCCTTCAGACGACTGTAGAAATCCATTGCACGGGCATATATCTTATCGCCTGTCTTTATCAATTTCTGTGTTTTTTCCATTTTCTTGTCAATGGCTTCTATATCAGAGAAAATGAGTTCCAGGTTGATGATCTCAACATCCCTTCGCGGTGATATCCTGCCGTCAATGTGGACAACATTCTCATCCTCGAAACAGCGGACCACATGGCATATGGCATCGACCTGTCTGATATGTGACAGAAACTTGTTGCCAAGTCCTTCACCCTTGCTTGCTCCCTCGACGAGACCGGCAATATCAACGAATTCTATGACTGCATGGGTCTGTTTGGCAGAATCATATAGTTTTGTAAGATAATCAAGCCTTTTATCCGGGACAGGTACAACACCGATATTCGGTTCGATGGTACAGAATGGATAATTGGCTGCTTCGGCTGCCCCTGCTTTTGTCAGTGCATTGAAGAGTGTGCTTTTTCCAACATTGGGCAGTCCTACTATTCCAAGTTTCATTTTTAATCACCATTTCCCATTTTTATGTAATTCTTTGTCTGACATATTATATAATGACTGCAACCAAGGTACAAGCCAACGAGAAGGGGGAGCGACATGGAAATTTTACAAAGATACATTGCAGTGGACAACAAATGCCTCTGGCCGCAGCTCAGGATGGATGAAAACGAGAAAATATTTATGACAGGTTTCAACCAACCCTGCCATGGCATGGTTGAAGGGGATGTGGACTGTTTTACCAGTACAGATGGAGGCAAAAGTTTTATGCCTGCAGGTATCCCTGTCGTTCATGATGCAGGCTGCAACAGGATGAACCATAATTCAGGGTTCACCCATGGCGGTGATTTCATAACGATTGTATCCGGATATACAAACAGACCCACGGTCATTTACGATTATGAGTATTACAAGGAGAATTATTTCGACAAATCCGAATTGGTTTTCCCGATGGTTGCAAGTTCTTCTGACGGAGGAAAGACCTACAGTGTGAGAAAACTTGATTATGTCTTTGAATCTGAATCAATCATTCCCTTTGGGGAGATAATCAGACTTGAAGCAGGTGTTCTGGCAGCATCCATATATGTACTTGGTACCAACAAGGCATCTGAATTCAGTAAATGCACCAGACGTGCAGGGATTCTCATCAGCAGGGATGATGGTGAAACCTGGAGTGATTTCCACGAAATTGATGCAGGAATAAATGAGACATCAATAATATACTGCGGTAACGGAAAACTTCTTGCCCTTGCAAGGACTGCCCAAAGACAGAGATTGAAGTTATATAAGAGCATGGACATGGGTAAATCCTGGACATATCAGGAGGACTTCAGTATGCAAAACCAGATACCGGCTGCACTGACGAGGCTGAATGACGGGCGGATTCTTGCCGTCTATGGTTCAAGGCTTAACCAAAAATCAATAATGTATAGAATCGGTGATGAATATGGTGAAGCCTGGTCGGCTCCCAATGTCCTTGTTGTCCTCGAAGAAACAGGGGATATGGGGTATCCTTCATCTGTCCAGCTGAAGGACGGGACGTTGGTAACTGCTTATTATGCAGATGGAATTGACCAGCATACCAGGTATCACTGCGGAATTGTTCGATGGAAACTGTGAATGAAGACTTTTTAAAATACCGGTGCGTTTTGCCCGGTTTTTTATTACGTTTAAAAAAGAACACTTGATATTTATTAGCGGGAGGATTATAATCAAATCAAAAAAGAGCTGGTGATTTTTTATGCAAATAAAAAAGGATATTATTAGGAACAAGCTGAAGGAAGCTGGTGAAACGGAGTTCTTTGAAAAGGGTTTTGAAAGATCCTCAGTACGGGAAATCGCAGGGAAAGCAGGGACAACCCTTGGGAATTTCTATAATTATTTCAAAAACAAGGAAGAACTGTTTCATGAAGTTGTAAAGAATGAGGTCATCAAGTTTGAGGAATTCTTCCATGGTCATCAGGAGGAACCCACTGAATACTTGATCCAAAGTGAAAGGGAACCTGCCGCATTTTACCGTGCACTGGATGAATTCAATGATGTCTTGACTTCGGTTTTTACCAGAAAATTCTACATTTGGGTGGCTTGCAGCAAGGGAACACAATTCAGTAACAGCAAGGATATGGTTATAAGGTACATCGGGGAACATTTCATAGGCCATGTAAGAGATGTCGGTACGATGATTCCTGATCTTGACAATACTGCTGCAATGCTTTCAAATGGATTCCTCGACGGAATTCTATACATCCTTGGAAATCATTCTGATGAAAAAACTGTCAATGATCTCATAAAGAATCATCTCCTATTCTTCTTCATGGGAATGATAGGGCTGATTGAAGGCTTTATCAGTGAGGTTGCACATGATTGAAATAAAGAATCTGATATATAAATATCCGGGCAATACTGAAAAGACAATAAAAGGGATAGACTTTTCCGTTTCCAAAGGGGAAGTGTTTGGATTTCTAGGCCCCAGTGGAGCAGGAAAGACAACAACCCAGAAAGTCATCACCGGTTTACTTAGAAGTTATGAAGGTAATGTTCTAGTTTCCGGCAGGGAAAGAAGCAGCTGGAATAATTCATTCTACGAGAAAATTGGGGTGGTTTTTGAGACACCAAATTTATACCAGAAACTGACAGGCTGGGAAAATCTCAGACTTTTTGCAGGTTATTACGAAAAAAGCAGCATGGATATGACCATGGAACTTCAAAGGACAGGTATCCTTGAGGCAATGGGGAAGAAGGTTGAAGGTTACTCAAAAGGTATGCGGGTAAGGCTGAACTTCATAAGGGCTTTGCAACACGATCCTGACATATTGTTTCTTGATGAACCCATTTCGGGTCTGGATCCTTCGAATGGCTCAATCATCAAACAGATGATAAGGGAGTTGAGTGAAAAAGGCAAAACCATATTTCTGACAACCCATAACATGGGGGTGGCCGCTGAGCTGTGCAATAGGGTTGCATTTATAATAAATGGAGAGCTTCCCCTTACTGACAGCCCTTCAAACCTGATGAGGGAGTATGGACGAAAGGAACTGGCCGTGGAGTATCTCTTAAATGAAACACCGATCAGGGAAGTATTCAACCTTGAATCACTTAAGAACAATTCAGGATTCAGAAAAATTGTAGATGAACGAAAGATTCTTTCAATGAAAACCCTGGATGCGAGCCTGGAGGATATTTTCATTATGGTTACCGGAAGGGGACTTCAATGAAAAGAGTAATAAACGGTTTGGTTGCTGATGTAAGATTTCAATTCAGCCAGGGGTTTTATTTCATATACCTTATCCTGTCATTTATTTATGTTTCTGTCATTTATCAGACAGGAGAAAAAGTTGCAGTAATCCTTACACCTGTTTTACTGTACTTTGATCCTGCCATGGTTGGATTCATGTTCACCGGTGGTATGGTAATGCTGGAGAAACAGCAGGGTTTGACTTCATATATTGGGATAACACCTTTCAAAACACTTGAATATATTGCTGTAAGGACCATATCCATGGCTGGCCTGGCTCTGTTTGCTTCACTTATAATATGTATTGCGGTCTGGAAACCCTTCAACATATTAACCCTGATGACAGGCATAATCCTGGTATCAGCGTTTCATACATTGCTTGGGCTCCATGCTTCGTCAAAGTGCAGGTCCATGAATGATTATTTCATCAGAATGATTCCTTATATGTTGATAATCATATTGCCGGTTTTAGGTTTCCTGGATAGTGATTGGTTTGTAATATTACGATATTTCCCGGGATTTGCAGGTCTCAGAATAATATTGAATGCATTTAACAATGGCATAGAGGCCCATATATTGCAGGATATATCAGTAATGGTGGTGTGGATTACGGCCATATTAACTCCCGTTGCAAGGAAATTTGACAAGGAAATGATAAGAGGGTAATCAATGGGAATGCAAAAACGTATTGGATATGATATTAAACTTGTGTTAAGAGAACCGATAATGCTCTTGTTTTCTGTACTTCCTCTCTTTTTGATGTTTTTGTTCAGGTTCGGATTGCCTGTTGTCGGAGACTTCATAATGAGGCAGACAGGTGCTGATGTTTCACAATACAACAAATATATTATGGCCCTGGCAGTCATCATGACACCATATATGACGGGGACCCTTGCCGGTTTCATGATGTTGGATGAAAAGGATGGAAATATACTGGAGCTTGTTTTAGTCACTCCCAACGGCTTCAGAGGCTATCTATTCTCCAGGATGGCAGTCCCGCTGATTCTTTCATTACTATATCTGATACCGGCTTTTGCCTTGTTTTCAGGATACTATGAATCTTTGGACATTATACCGGGAATTGCGTTGCTGGTTGCTGCCCAAACATTGTTGATGGCACTTCTTCTATATTCACTTGCTTCGAACAAAGTAAGGGGACTTACAATTGCCAAAGGTCTTGGAATATTGATGCTGCCCATGTTCTTTGATCTGCTGGATAACAGATTCCTGGAAATACTGGGATATGCAACCCCTTTTTACTGGGTCTATGCCTTGATTGAAAAAGGAGGTCTGCAGATTCTTGCCACAGGGCTGTTGGTTAACCTGACATGGCTTGCTGCGGTCCTTGCCCTGGGTTATCATAAAACCTTTAAAATCAGCCGCTGAAATTTATATACATGGGGCTTGTCCACAGGGTATGACCGTCGTTTTGTACAGCCTTCACCCAATATGCATTTGTCCCGGGCTGAATGTTCGTATCAATGAATTGCAGCGAAACAGCCTTTTGCGTATGAAGGGGAGGATGCCCCGCCCGGACTTCAAGGTTGACACCACCGCAGTCATGGATGATATATCCGTCAGCCAGCTCACTAACCGGAAAGCTGAATACAATATTACCGAAATCAACGGTTATTGTTGTGCCGGGGTTGGTTTCCAGCTCAATTTCAATACCATCTGTGTCGCCTGAAGTGGCAGAGTTGATACTAACGGTACCGGGGGAAGTCATTTTGCATCTCCCGGGTCTTTTCTGATTATTGTACTCGTACAATCCTTTGATTGAACCATTGTTTACACTGATACTGCCTTCCCAGATATTCTTTTTAGCCCTGCTTTTGACCCTGACTCCGCTCCATTCAATGTAAACTCTTGTAAAATCCCTCGGACGGGTGTCATTGAGCCGGAATACCTGTTCAAGGTTGCGCATGACATAAAGATCCCTTATATCATCCGTTCCGGTTATATCTATATCCAGTACAGGGGGGCTTTCAGTTTCGAATTCATCACCCATTGAATAGTCACCGCAGTTGAAGGAAGCAATCATCCTTTCACCGCTTGTACCATAGCAGTGTCTTGCCATTATGGCATTCCATATAGCCTCCCTGGTGAGTTCATCTGCAAAGACAGCCGTATATCCTCCTTTTACATCAAATGAAACAAAACCACCCCTTGATGAAACTTCAGTGGGGAAGGAAAGACCGGGCCTGCATGAGTGGTCATCACTGGCTGCAATGATTCCTGGTTTCAGGCCCATGGCAAGTGCGTCCCTGAAGAACCACTCAAAGGATCCATGATGGGAATGTATTTCCACAACCGGTATGAAGTCAGGATTGTAAAAATCAAAATTACCATAGCGGCCCCCTACATGAGGGATTGCCATTACGTCCTTGCGTCCTGCAAACTCCTCCCATAAAGCAGAAATGGGACTCCTGGAACTGCCGTCACTTTCATCCATGCCGATCTGCCATCGGTAACTCCTGTGTATTACTTCATCATCACCAAGAAAGTATATATTGTGGTCTCCGCCCACAGGGGTTGTGCCGGACCACTCATAACCCAGGAAACAAACGAACTTTCCGGGTTCATTGTATTTCTTCACCTTCTCGTTTATGTCCTTCCATGTTTCATCGGTAACCTGGAAATCATTGCCCTGCCAGGCTGAAAAATCAAGGAAAGCCTTGTCACGTGCGAATGTAAAATAGAGGTCGGGATTTCCTGTTCCTACGGTTTCCTTGGTCTGCCCATGCATGTCGCCCCATAGAATATTGGAATGCGAGCTGCTGCAGATGATGGGGTTGCAGCTATAAGGAAGGCCGCAGGATTCAATGAATGAAGGCCTGTGGGTTCCCGGGGTGTCAATCTGCAGATTCTTTATTTCGCAAATTCCATCCATGATGTCTGCATCCATAATCGTCCCGTCAATTGACATGGTCATTCTACCGGAAAAACTGTCAGCTATATTGCCGCGGCAATCCAGAACCCTTGCAAGGGCATTGAACTTCTGTCCGGGCTTTACCGTAGAGGGAAAGCATCCCTCAGCCATGCATGCCCTGCCTCCCGTTATGACAATGACAGGTGTATTCTCTATATCCTGGAAATTGCCGCTTCCGGCACAATCCACCATTACCCTGAAAATGTGCTCAGCCTCCGGAAAGGTCTGCATCCTGTAGCCCGGACCACGGTTGTCGCCGAATCTTATGTATACCTTTTCACCGGGGTGCAGGGAACCATCCCTGACCCTTATGGAAATGGCGGCCTTCCAGGGCCTGATGTATCTTGTGGGAACATATGATACTGCAAGGGTGACATCAGATTCCGATGTAACGGATACATATCCGTCAGCCAATGGATTGTCAAACTGTGGTATGGCTGAATCGCAGACATCCCTTCGGGCTATGATTATTTCTCCGCTGTCATCAATGCCATAACTCCCGGTTTCATAGGTTATTGTAAATACACAGGGCTGACCGGCCGTGGCTTTTTCTATGTCTATGAGAGCTTTTCCTGTTCCTTTCATGATATACCTCCTTGGAATGCTACAATGAAATTATACATGTATTTCAATCAATTGCTCAGGGATGTATGAATTTAGCCAAATATGAACAATTTGTTAATTTTTCATAGTGCAGTCAATTTGTAGTTTGTACAATGGTATATTTGAAGTGGTATATTTGGCAATTCACTTGAATGTGTGTCTGATTTTCATTAGAAGGAGATAACCATGGCTGAGCTTCGAAACCTTCCTACAAGACTAATAGACAATATTGGAAAAGTAATTATCGGTAAAAGGGATGCAATTGAACTGGTAGTAACCGCACTTCTTGCGGACGGACATATTTTGATCGAGGATGTTCCCGGCATCGGGAAGACCTCCATGGTCTCCGCCCTTGCAAAATCACTGGGTCTGAGTTTCAAGAGAATACAGTTCACCCCCGATATACTTCCCTCGGATATCACCGGATTTTCAATGTACAACATGAAGACCGGGGAATTCGAATACAGGCCTGGAAATGTCATGAGCAATATCATCCTTGCAGATGAAATAAACAGGACATCTCCAAAGACCCAGGCAAGTATGCTTGAGGTAATGGAGGAGAGGCAGGTTACAGTGGATGGGGTAACCTACAAGATTCCTGATCCTTTCATGGTGCTTGCAACACAGAATCCCGTTGAATATCTGGGCACATACCCCCTTCCTGAAGCACAGCTCGACAGATTCCTCATGAAGATTTCAATCGGTTATCCCATGTTTGCAATGGAAAAGAAAATCCTTGAAATATACAGGGAATCCGATCCAATGGATAGTCTTGAACAGGTTGCCGGTGCCGAGGATATCATTGAGATAAGGAAACAGGTCAGGGCCATAACCGTGAATGAACGAATCAATGACTATATCGTCCGCATAGTAGCGGCAACAAGGGTCAACAGGCAGGTCAAG
>Ga0209203_1001333_pt1 | contig 18269 bp, 11 predicted proteins | sample AD_UKC109_MetaG_FD_184423 | JGI IMG/M metagenome (GOLD analysis project Ga0209203, IMG submission 184423) | Active sludge microbial communities of municipal wastewater-treating anaerobic digesters from Hong Kong - AD_UKC109_MetaG (SPAdes)... | ecosystem: Engineered > Bioreactor > Anaerobic >... | reverse complement strand
TTGTCGAAGGACCCGGCATAGCAGCCCTGACTGTACCCGAAGAAGTATCGATCGTTTCTGAGACGGCTCACGTCGTCGATCTTCATCTTCATGACGCTTCCGACGTTGGCGTGACCGAGATGGTTTATGGTGTGGATATTGCCGTCGATCTTCTCCGCCAGCTCGGTTTTATCCCATTCGCGGTCGCGGTCGTAGAGGGTGGACTTATCGTAATCGCCGGAAAATCCCTTGGTGTTGTATCCGCTGGCTGCAGACCCGTCTTTGATCTCGTCCAGGGAGTTTCCGCCCCAGTCGCTGACGCCGCCGAACCCCAGGTACTCGCCCACCATCAGGACCTCCTTGAGGTACGGGTCGGTGGTGGTGGACTCGTAGGCGATCGTCTTTCGGACGAAGTTGGAGAGCTCGGCATAGGAATCGACGGGAGCCCGTCCTACGTAGACCTCAGCCATCAGGTCCACCTCGCCGCCGCCGGGACCGTCTTCGGGCTCGCCGTAGACGCCGTTTCCGTTGCTGTCGTAGTTTCCGTCGAGGCAGGCGTAGTAGAGGTCCGAGGGGATGTTCGGCGGGCTCGCCTCGTAATCCCAGGCCCAAAGGCCTCTAGCTGGAACGATGCAGTCCCAGCTGTCGCCGCCCGAGCGGCTGCCGTCAGCATCGCCTCCCAGAAGGACGTATGTTATACCGTTGTTGATATAGGCGTCCCTTATGAAGTTTCGTATCTTCTCCTGGTCGTCAGCTCCCGAATATGTGGTGTATATATCCTCCACGGCGACTATCGTTGCGGCGACGCCCTTCGACCTCTTCCAGTCGATGAGGGCTGTGAAGTTGTAGGGGCCCGGAGCGTTCTTGAGGGCCCGGTTCGTGATTATAACGTAGTCGTAATCTCCGTCCAGGAGGGCGGAGGATCCCACTGGCGCAATGTCCTGAGAATAGGTAGAGATCTCGCTGGGGTTGTCCACCATCCTTTCTATCAGCCCTCTGTCGTCGGGCGATCCTCTGAAGAGGCCTCGATCCAGAGTCTCTCGAGGAGCGGTCTTCACCTCCAGGTCAAAGGTGCCGAAGTAGTAGGTGTCCTTAGTTTTGGGGATGTACATAATCGGGTACAGATTTATATATAGTATTTTATATCCCTGCTTGTCCTGAACTCCGACCACCGAGTAGACATCTTTTGGGTAGGGTTCCATCGACCCGTAGGTCGTCTCGTTGAGGGGCGTGATGGTGTAGTTTCCCGCAAAACTGATGGGGAGGGGGTCTTGCCCTGGTTCGATCAGAATTTTGCCGAGGTTCTTCTTCTCCCCTGGAAGCACCTTTATGTCCTTTATCTCCTCCCCTAAGGGGATCAGTATTCTGGCGGTTCGAAAGGGAACGACCGGCTCCCCCGGAATGATCCTGTTTTCCAGCCCCGGAATCCTGATCGATTTCGTGGCGTTCTGGGCACCCATAGGAAGGATCTCGCCTCCGAACCCCACCTGGATTATCGGCTCTTCCGGGCGGTACTGCCACCTTATGATGCTCTCGCCCTGGCCGGGGCCCTGGGCTGCGGCAGGTGAAAAGTATAGAACAAAGCTTGCGCTCAAGACCAGCAACAAGCAGGTCAAACAGATGGTCGGATGACTCCTCATGGTCTTACCTCAAATACGGCCATACACGATCCACTCCCTTATTCTTCGGCAAGATGTACCCCCTTCGCGCAAGATCTGCGATGTTCATCTTCGCCAGTATTTAGAGGCCGGAAGTGCTAACCAATTAATTGGTTTTGCGAATTTTACTGATAGTCCTCCCCACTCGAGAGGACACATTATTCTTGTCTACGTATGGTATTAAACGTTTTCCCATCTTTTTATTCGAGAATGAAAATCACTAGAAGAAACGCCACCGACTGTCTGGCCGATGAGAAGATCGTCTGTCGAGAGATGAGCTCGAAAATTTCTGCATACGATTCAAAGGTAGATCTGCCCTGATCTCATCCGCGAGAAGTTAGAGGTAGTTCTCGATCCCTTTCAGGTTGTCCAAGTCTTTTCTCTCCATGGACGACTCCAGGACGACCTTCTCCTGGATGGTGATGGGCGCTCCCGAGCGGAGGGCGAGAGCCATGCCGTCGCTCGGCCTTGCGTCCACCTCCCTCTCCATGGAGTCGATGGATACCGAGAGCCGGGCGTAGTAGACCCCACCGTCCAGGTCGTCGATGAGCACCCCGGAGATCCGTGCCCCCACGCTCTCCAGGGTGGATACGAAGAGGTCGTGGGTGGTGGGCCTCGGGGAGACGACCCCCGAGAGGGCCTGGTGTATCGAGATCGCCTCCGAGAGGCCGACGAAGACCGGAACTAGCCTCGAAGCCTCGTCCTCCAGAAGGACAACGGGTGCGACCATGTCTCCACCGGCGTGGATGGCGTAGACGCCCTTCACCTTGACCATCAGGGGAGACGACGGCGCTTCCTCTTCCATACTACCACCAATGGCACTCATCTTATATATTTATTATCCGCGAGAGATGCCTATCGTCATCTCCACATCTTCTACGGACCAGTCCTTGACGAGAGCACCTCCGACCTCCAGGGCGGACCCCATCTCAAGACGCATCGCCCGAACTTCGCTGGCGATGTGGTCTTTCAGCCTCTCGACGAGCTTCAAGACCTCCTCGTCCTTCACTCTGACGGAGGCCTCGATCTTCTCCTCGACCCGGAGGTCCAGCTCCTTTCTCATGTCCTGGACCCTCCTGATGATCTCCCTCGCGTACCCTTCGGCCTTCAGCTCCTCGGTGAGGGTGACGTCTACGTAGACGGTTCCGCTGGAGAAGTCGGCGGCCACCAGGTTCTCGGGGATCTTCTCGAGGAACTCCACCATCTCGGATCCGATGGCGTAACCTCCCACCATGCAATCGCCGGCATCTAGCCCCTCTTTGACCTTGGCGGGGTCTGCCTCTTTGAGGGCTGCGATCACTTTCTGGGCGTCGCCCTTGAAGACGGGCCCGATCTTCTTGGGGACGGGATTGAGAGCGATATCCATCGGAGGCTTTTCGCCGACGCTCATGACCATCACCCTCTTGCAGTTGGTCTGGCTCTTGAGAACGCCCAGGAGGGCTTCGAGGTCAGGTATCTCCTTTGAGGGGGAGATGACGACGTCTGAGACGGGCCACCTCAGCTTTCGTCCTCCCTTCTGGCGGGCGTTGGAGACCGCCTCCACAACTTCCCTCACGAGGTCCATCTCCCGTTCGAGGGCGTCGTCGATGAGATCCTCCCTCGGCTGGTGCCAGTCGTGCATGTGGACCGACTCTGGAGCGCCAGAATCTGTTCCCTTCACCAGGTTCTGGTAGATCGTCTCGGCGGTGAAGGGGGCGAAGGGAGAGAGGAGCTTCGCCAGGGTGACCATCACCTCATAAATGGTGGCGTAGGCTGCGAGCTTGTCGGGGTCGTCGGTCTCGATCCAGGTCCGGGGCCGAACGAGCTGGATGTACCACCGGGAGAGGTCTTCCAGGACGAAGTCGGCGAGGGCTCTCGTAGCCCTCTGGAGCTGGTAGGTCTCCATGCTGGTCTTGACCTCCTCTGCCAGGGTGTTCGCCCGGGAGAGGATCCACCGGTCCTCGGGCCTGAGGTTTCCGAGACACTTTTCGAGGGTCGTCTTCGTCGGGTCGAACTTGTCCAGGATCATGTAGGGCAGGGGGAATCGGTAGGCGTTCCAGAGGATGTTCAGCATCCTGTTGGTGTTCGCCACCTCCTCCCAGCTGAAGTGGATGTCTTCCCAGGGGGCGTTGGAGGATAGGACGTAGAACCGCAGGGTGTCGGCTCCGAACTTAGAGACCACCTCTTCGGGCTGGACTACGTTTCCTATGCTCTTGCTCATCTTCTTGCCCTTGTCGTCCAGGGTGAAACCGTGCATCAGGACGCTCTTGTAGGGGGCGACCCCGAAGGAGACCATGCTGGCGCCGAGCTGGGAGTAGAACCAGCCCCTCGTCTGGTCGTGCCCTTCTGTGATGAAGTCGGCGGGCCACCACTCCTTCAGTTGCTCCTGGTCCCTCGGGTAGTTGAGGGTCGCCCAGGAGGCGACGGCGCTGTCAAACCAGACGTCGAAGACGTCGGGGACCCGGTGCATCTCGCCGCCGCAGGGGCATTTGAGGGTCACGCGATCGACGGCGGGCCGGTGGAGCTCTTCGACGACGGAGCCGCTTCGAGCGTTCAGCTCCTCCATCGAGCCAATCACCTCCATCTTTCCGCACTCGCCGCAGATCCAGATGGGAAGCGGTATCCCCCAGTACCTCTGCCGGGAGATGCACCAGTCCCGAGCGCCACTGATCCAGTCCCTGAACCTTGCAGAGCCGGCCCAGTCGGGGTACCACTTGACCCTGGCGATCTCGTCGAGCATGTCGTCACGAAGGTCTGCAATCTTGAGGAACCACTGGGGTGTGGCGATGTAGATGATGGGGGTCTTGCACCGCCAGCAGTGGCCGTACCGATGGACGATATCCCCCTTGGCCAAGAGAAGCCCCCTCTCGGCCAGGTCCGAGTTGACCTCTTCGTTGGTGGCTCGGACGTACTTTCCGACGTACTTCTCCCCAGCCTCGGCGGTGTAGCGGCCGTCCTCGCCGACGGGGCAGAAGATCGCCATCCCTTCAGCCACGCCCAGCTCGAAGTCCTCAAGACCGTGGCCGGGAGCTATGTGGACCGAGCCCGTGTTCTCGGCGGTGACGAAGTCTGCGAGGTGGATCGTGTGGGATATTTCCTTCTGGGCGGGGATCAGATCGACGAGCGGATGCTCATAACGGAGCCCCTCAAGCTCCGCCCCTCCAAACCGGTCCAGGGTCTCGTAGTCTTTGTACCTCCCCTCCCTGAGGACGTTCTCGACGAGGGGCGTGGCGATGATCAGGATCTCGGCCTTGTCAGGGTCTTCCTTCCAGGCCCGAACTTTCGAGTACTCGAACTCGGGGTGGACGGCGACGCCGACGTTGGCGGGGATGGTCCACGGCGTGGTGGTCCAGATCATCATGAAGGTGTTCTCCTCGCCCACCACAGGGAACTTGACGTAGATGGAGGGGTCGGTCTCCTCCCAGTACTCCACCTCGGCGTCGGCGATGGCGGTCTCGCAGCGTGGACACCAGTTCACCACCCGGAATCCTCTTTCGAGAAGATTCCTCTCGTTCGCCCTCTTGAGGGTCCACCAGGCGGCCTCCAGGTACTCGTCCTTCAGGGTCATGTAGGGGTCTTCCCAGTTTAGCCAGGCCCCGAGGGTGTTGAACTGCTCTGTCATCTGGTCTTTCTGGTTGAGGGCGAACTCCTTGCACTTGCTGATGAAATTGTCGACGCCGTAGGTCTCGATGTCCTTTTTGCTCTTGAAGCCCAGGTACTCCTCCACCTTCACCTCGATGGGGAGGCCGTGCATGTCCCAGCCCGCCCGGTCCTTGATGGAGAAGTCGTTCATGGACTTGAAGCGGAGGATGGAGTCTTTGATGATCTTGTTCCAGGCGGTTCCTAGGTGGATCCTGCCCGTGGTGTAGGGCGGCCCGTCGACGAAGAAGAACTTTCTGCCGCCGGTTCTCATGGTTCTGGTCTTGATGTAGATGCCGTTATCTTCCCAGAACTTCCTGACCTGCTCCTCAACCTCTTTCGCGTTGTATTGTCCTGCCACCTCAGAGATCATCCTAGTCCTCCAACAACCGGGGAAAGGGTTCCTGGCCATCTATTTAGGCTTTATTATGGAGGGCAGGCGGGGAAAATTCAGAGTTGTTTTATAAATGATGAAAATATAAATTGCGCTTTTCAGATTGGGAAATAGCGGCTGAAAGTGATATTTACAATATTGGAGGAGATCTGGATATCTCCAAGAGATTCCTCCTCAGAGGATATTTAGATCAGGCTGGATAGGACGTGAGCCCACTCTTCCATCAATTGTTTATTCTTTTGGAACAGTATCGGATTTATGAAACGAATTCTAGTGGCATCTACCCTCTTGCTCATGATATGGTTTGTACAAGGCCAGCAGACTGCGGACGAATGGTTAGATGAAGGCGTTGCCCTCATGAATCTGGGCAACTACACTGAGGCCATAAGATGTTACGACGAGGCAATCAAACTCGATCCTGATAATGCCACGATCTGGAACGACAAAGGCATTGCTCTCGCCTTACAGGCAAATTACGACCTGGCGATCCAGGCTTTTAACGAGGCCATCCGGCTAGATCCTGAGTATGCAATAGCCTGGAAGAACAAAGGAAATGCTTTTTTGGATCTGGGAAAGTACGATGACGCGATCCAAGCTTGTGACGAGGCCATCAGGCTAGATCCCGAGTATGCCGAAGCCTGGAATAACAAAGGCTGGGCACTAAATAACCTGGGAAACTACTCCGAAGCCATAAGATGTTACGACGAGGCAATCAAACTCGATCCTGAGTATGCGCTAGCCTGGAACAACAAAGGAAATGCTTTTTTGGATCTGGGAAAGTACGATGATGCGATCCAAGCTTGTGACGAGGCCATCCGGCTAGATCCCGAGTTTGCATGGCCATGGAATAACAAAGGCTGGGCACTATATAACCTGGGCAACTTCACCGAGGCCGTCCAATGTTACGATGAAGCGTTAAGACTGGACCCTGAGTATGTCAATGCCTGGAATAACAAAGGCAGAGCTCTCGATAATCTGGGCAACTACACTGAGGCCATAAGATGTTACGACGAGGTCATCAGGCTCGATCCTGAGAATGCTATCGCCTGGAATAGCAAGGGCGTTGATCTCGGAAAGCAGGGCAACTATACCGAGGCGATCCAGTGTTTTGACGAAGCCATCAGGCTCGATCCTGAGTTTGTCGATGCCTGGTATAACAAAGGTAATGCTCTATCTGAATGGGGAAACTACACCGAAGCTATCCAGGTTTTGGACAAAGCTATCAAGCTCGATCCTGAAGATGCAACGGCCTGGTATAACAAAGGCGTTACTCTTGGAATGCAGGGCAATTACGCCGAGGCCATCCTAGCTTACGAAGAAGCCATCAGGCTAGATCCCAAATATGCGGATGCCTGGAATAACAAAGGCAATGCTCTCAATAATCTAGGCGAGTATGACGAGGCCATCCATGCTTTAGAAATAGCTATCGAGCTCGATCCCGAAGATGCCGCGCCTTGGAATAACAAAGGCCGTGCTCTCCGGATGCAGGGCAATTACACCGAGGCAATCAAAGCTTTCGACGAGGCTATCAGGCTCGATCCCGAGCTTGCAGTTGTCTGGAATAACAAAGGCACGGTTCTCGTGGACCTGGGCAAGTACGACGAAGCCATCCTCGTCTATGATGAGGCAATCAGGATAGATCCCAAGAATGCCATGTCATGGTATGGCAAAGGCATCGCTCTCTATTACCAGGGCAATTACACTGAGGCGATCCAGGCTTTAGATAAGGCCATCATGTTCGATCCTGAAGATGCCGATGCGTGGGTTAGCAAAGGCCTTGCTCTCGCAATGCAGGGCAAGCACGATGAGGCAATCCAGGCCTTCGACGAAGCCATCCGGCTAGATCACGAGTACACAGATGCCTGGAATGGCAAAGGCCGTGCTCTCGTAATGCAGGGCAAATATGATGAGGCCATCCAATGCTATGACGAAGTCATCAAGTTAGATCCCACGTATGCCGGTGCCTGGTATGACAAAGGGGCAGCTCTCTATGCCCTGGGCAAAAACGACGAAGCTATCTATTCCTTCGACGAGGCCATCAGGTTGGATCCCAAGGCTGAAGCCTGGCTTGCCAAAGGCATTGTTCTCTCAGTCCAAGGCGAATACTTTGAGGCGATCCGTGCCTTCGACGAAGCCACCCGGCTCAATCCTGAAGATGCAACCGCCTGGTATTTCAAAGGCCTCGTCCTCGAATCGCTTGGCAGGAGAACCGACGCCAATGCAGCTTACGCCAGGGCCAATGAACTCGGATGGATGGGATGACGACCGAATAGCCTCAAACTTAATTTTATTTTATAGAGTTCTCCCGGCAGCCCAGCACCCTACCAAACGCCACATCCAGCACCATCATCACAGTAAAGCCGATCATCGCCCCTGCCGTGGCCAGGCTCGCGTTCCCGCCCCGCTGACACTCGGGGATCAGCTCCTCGACCACCACGAAAATCATCACCCCGCGGCAAACCCCAGGGCGTAGGGGAGGAGGGGCTCTCGCGAGGATCACTGCCCCCGCCCCGATAACGGCGGCGATCGGCTCGACGACCGCCGACAGCTGACCATACAGAAGCACCTCGGGCGAGACATCCCCTCGCGCCGGGGGTGGGCATGGAGACGGCTACGCCCTCGGGGAAGTTCTGGATTTCGATGGCGAGAGTGATCGCTCCCACCAAGGTGGCGTAGGGGTAACCGGCCGCAAGGGCCCCGAAGGCTACTCCGATGGAGAGTCCCACGGGGATTTTGTGAAGAGTGATGGCGAGGATGAGGGGGGTGACCCGATGCCAGTCGGCATTGACCGCCCCTTCTTTGCCCGAAAAGATGCAGCAGTGGAGGCGCGGAAGCATCCGATCGGCGCCTCTCAGAAAGACGCCGCCGAGGAGAAAGCCCGTCGCCGCCGGAAACCAGGCGGGTAGGCCGGTCGCCTCCGCCATCTCGATCGAGGGTGCGAGGAGCGACCAGAAGCTGGCGGCGATCATCACCCCGGCGGCGAATCCGAGCATGCCGTCGAGTACCCGGCCGCTAACCTCTTTGAAGGTGAAGACGCTGGCGGCGCCGAGGGCGGTCACCCCCCAGGTAAAACAGGTAGCAAGAAACGCTTGCATCACAGGGTGAAGTCCGGCCAAAAACTCGATCATAGTTTAATCGCCCCGACGAGCAAGCTCGACCGTCCTCTAGGCTCTTCGATCCTTTCCTCCCCTACTCGCCTCCAAGCCTTACGGTCACATTAATTTGAATATTCTGCGACTCTGGCGCACTTCTATCAGAAGTCGCCCTCCTTGACCTAGGGACGGCTCCAGAGCGCCACTTGCAGGACCACTGACTTGAACCAAGCCTGGTACATCTTCTCCACCTCGTCGGGACTGTTGCTGATGAAGAAGGCCTATCTCGTGCTGATAGTTCAGCCAGTCCAGATCGTGGGGCCGTTTACAATCGATCCGACCGCTTATAAAAGTGCAGGACAGGTCAGGCATCCCGCGGCATCGAGCCCTCCACCGACTTTATGTACTCCTCTTTGGAGATTCCCCTTCTCTTCTTCAGATTCTCTTTGACCTTCTCGCCGTAGTCCTCCAGCCAACCGAAGTTGTCGCAGGAGTCGAGATCATCGCAGGAGCTGCAGAGCTTGATCCCCTTATCCCTGGCGCAGATCCTGATGGTGCAGTCCGGGGGTCCGCCGCCGCTCTCGCACCCGGCGCAGACGGCGTACTTCTTCATCCACTCCAGGCTCTCGGCAACCTTCTCCCAGTCGATCCGTCCCCCCTCCTCCGAGACCATCGGCGCCCACTCCGGGATCCTGCATTCCCGTATGAACTCCTTCGTCCGGCCCGCGGTCTCAGCCACGGTGCCGCTGCCGAGAGGGCACGAGACACTGCAGACGATCCCGCAGGGGCCGACCTGGATCTCTTCTTTTTCCGACTCCATCTTCATAGCATGAGTTGTGATCTTTCTAACTATTTATATTATCTCCGACCGACCCACCGCCCCTCCTCGTCGTAGTTCATCGACCTCTCCCAGCCCGCGGCCCTCCAGACGGCGTCGAAGGCTGGCCTCAGGACCTCCTGGGGGCTGTACTCGAAGCTCTCCACCATGATCTCGGGGACGAGGAGGGCGTCTCGATCGATCTGGACGTCTCTGACGCCCGAGAAATCAGGGGTATCGACCTGCATGAGGCGCCCTTTGACCCCCAGGAGGCTGAGCATCACGAAGACCGGAGGCTCGACCCCCAGCCGCTCCTGGATGCAGGTGTACTTGGGAAGCGCCTCCAAGATGGTCTCCTCGAACCGCAAGCTCGGGATGACCTTCTCGCTGTCTGGGTCGTCGGCCTGATCGCTGAGGACGAAGGAGTCGACGGCCTCGATGATCCCGCTGACGAAGGCCTGGGTGTAGGAGCCCCGGTCGTCGTATGTCAGAAGGCCGTCGAAGTTGTACCTCCAGCCAGAAAATAAGCCCGTCAGCGGTAGGGGAAGGGTGCCCTTGCCGCTTTTGTAACTCTGAACGAGGGACGAGACGTCGAACCGAGAGGACGGCTCGAAGGCCCCGAAGGGGACGATCTGAAATACCATCTTCGGCCCATCGTTCAGGGGGGCCGGCGTCTCTTTGGCGACGATCTTCGCCAGGGTCTCCGCCCGAAAGTCTCTCATCCTCTCGGAGGCGGTACCGGTGATGGAGAAGGCGGTCCTTATCTCGAAGACGTCCAGGGGATACTTGCCTGCGGAGTTTCGGGAGTAAAATCTCGACGACCCCTTGGTGATCATGTGAGGGGATGCCCAACTCTTGGGGATCCGGACGACGATGACGGACCTTCCGCCCTCCAGGGGAACCGACCTCATGGATATTCCGGGGATCCGGGGGGCGATCCCCGTCTGGACCATGGACTCCAGGCGAAGGATCTCGTGGTCTGGGTCGATGTCCGCGAGGCCGCAGATCTTGACGGGAACCCCGTTCTCCTCGGCGATCCCATAGACGAGGTGGCCTCCGGAGGCGTTGGCGAAGGAGGAGACGTCCCGAAGAAACTCCCTCTTCTCGAGATCGGAGGGTCCGGGGAGGCGCTTTTTGTAGTCGATGACCTTGCTCTCCGGGACCTCGTCCTCCATCAATCTCCAGAGGTCCGCCTCTTCCAGAAGGTCGAGAGGTTTGTCGTTGAGGGTCATGGCACCATCTTTTGGGATGATCCCCAGAGGATTTAGCGGTTGCGGATCTGGATATCTCCGGAAGGTTTTTTGCGCCAGAATCCAAAGCGAGATAGAGCGGCACCGGGAAGGGAGGGAAGATGAAGACGAGAATACACCTGCGAGAGGTGAGGGCGGAGGAGTACGATGGCTTCGTTCTCGGCGGCGACGTCGGCGGGACCCATACGAACATCGGCGTTGCTGGGACGAGGGACGGAAAGGCGACGCTCCTCTACTCCGCCCACTTCGAGAGTAGAAAGCTCCCCTCTCTCGTTCCGGCGATCCGGGAGACCCTCGACTGTGGCCGGGAGAATTACGGGATCGAGGTGGACCGCGGCTGCGTCGGCGTCGCGGGAGCCGTGACGGATTCGAGCCGGGCTAAGCCCACAAACCTGCCCTGGGATGTGGATGCTGAAGAGATAAAAGAAGAGTTTGGGCTTGAAGAATTCCGGATAACAAACGACTTTCAGATCATCGGCTGGGGCATCGACTCCCTCAAAGAGGGCGACCTCTTCGAGGCAAAGGAAGGCGAGCCGGGAGAGAGCGAGACCCGGGCCGTCATCGGGGCCGGGACTGGCCTGGGAAAGGCGATCCTCTTATTCGACGGCAAAAGATACGTCCCCATCCCCAGCGAAGGGGGGCACTCGGACTTTCCGGTCCACGATCAGCTCGATCTGGATTTGGCGAACCATATTCGAGGCAAAAAAACGACTCCCGCCAGCTACGAGGACCTCCTATCGGGCCGGGGGATCGAGAGGATCTACGAGTTTCTGAGGGAAAAGCGGGGAGGGAATGAAAAGACGGGCGAGATCGAGGGAGCCGAGGACAAAGCCGCCATGATCTCAAAGTACAGAAAGACCGACCCCCTCTGCCGAGAGACCTTCAAGATCTATGCGAAGTACTACGGCAGGTGCGCGAAGAACTTCGTTCTGGAGGCGCTCGCCACCGGCGGTTTGTACATAGCGGGCGGGATCGCCGCAAAGAACAGGGAGATCTTCGTATCCCCCGAGTTTCAGGCCGTGTTTCTGAACGCGGAAAAGCAGCGGCATCTTCTGGAAAAGACGCCGATTCACGTCATCACGAACTACGACGTCAGCATCATCGGGGCCTGCAACGCCGCCGTCGCCTCCTTCGAAGCATGCCCCTCCAATGCCCATCCCCCAGATTCGCGACTCCTCTAAATTCCCGTCAGGCCACCCCTTTGCACAGCTCCCCCCGCTCCAGGTCCTCCTTGAAATAGTCCCGGGGCGTCTTCAGCCTCAAGAGGAGGCCGAGCTTCCTTTTGGCGTAGAAGGGCGCTAGCCTCAGGGTCTCCTTTAGGAACCACTTCGGGTAGAGCCTTTTGATCTTGGTGTACCTGAACCACTCCAGATCATAATACCGGGCGTTCATCTCCCAGGTGATGTACTGGACCTCCTCGGCGGTGAGGTGCTTTGTGTTCAGGTTGGCGTGAAGGCCGTCGTAGAACCGGTAGTCGTCGCTGGAGATGAGCCCCATCTCTTTCAGCTCCTCCCGCATCTCGGTCTTGGGGTAGGGGGTGCTGATGTAGAATATCGGTATGTCGACTTTGAGTTTTCGAGCTAGCTCGAAGTTCGACCAGAGGTCCTCGGCGTCGTCCTCGGGGTTTCCGCCGATCAGCCCCGCACTGACGATGATGCTGTTATCGTGCATGTACTCGATCGCCCTGTCGGCGTTGTCCGACATCTTCCCCTTCCCGAGGAACTTCAGGTTCTCCTTGCTCGTGTTCTCGATCCCTAAAAAGACCCCATCAAACCCGGCTTTCGCCATCTTCTCGACGAGCCTTCTGCTCGACCCGATCCCCCGGGCCGAGGCCTGGACCTTGTACTTGAGGTGGTCGAGGCCCGCCTCGACGATGGCGTCGCAAAGCCGCTCCATCCGCTTTACGTCCAGGGTCATGTTGTCGTCGGGAAAGAAGATCGACTTCGCGCCGTGGGCCTCGGCGTCCCTGATGTCGTCGAGGATACGGTCGAAGGGGTACCTCCGGAAGGAGAGTCCGTACATGTGCTGGATGGAGCAGAACTTGCAGCCGTTGGTGCAGCCCCGGCTCGTCTCGACGGAATCTATGGATATCCCGAAGCTCTGAAATCCGGTGGTGATCAGGCGGGAGTCGCGGTTTGGCATTCTGATCTCCGAGACGTCCAAAACGGGCCTGGGGGGGTTGTGGACCATCCGGTCCCCCTTCCAGTACGAGAGCCCCTTCACCTCGGCGAGATCCCGACCGTCATCGATGGCCCCGATCAACTCCCGGAAGGTCGCCTCGCCCTCGCCCCGGACGACGTAGTCGGCGTGCTTCGCCTCGGAGCTCTCGCCGATCTCGTCGTAGTTGAGGGTGGGGTGGTAGCCGCCGAAGACCGTCTCGGCGCCGCTCTCCTTTGCCATCTTTGCGAGGGGGAGCATGGCGTGGTACTGAAAGCTCATGCAGCTCAGGCCGACGAGGTCGTAGCCGTTCCTCAAAACCCCTTCGAGATACTCCCTCGGCCGTTTCACTGCGTGGAGGTCTGCGACGTGGACTGTGCAGATGTCGTCGACGTTTCCCGCGATGGAGACGAGGCCGTAGTTCGGGATCCTCGCGATCCGATCGAAGTCGGGCTGGACGACCGGCGAGGAGAGGAGGAGGACCTTCATGATATCATCTCACCCCAGCCTCCAAAAACCATGGCTTCTCGGGGTTGAAGTCGAACCGGTTCGCCCGGGAGACGTAGGCTGCGATCTCCTTCATCCCCGAGACTCCAGCGTACCGGTAGGCGTTCGCCCAGACCCGGAAACTGGTCCGCAGCGGAGTCATCCGGTTGTAGACCCGCTTCAGAGACCATCCGAGGATCTCCTCCATCTCCGCGGGCGGGATGTTGGGGTGGTTCCAGACGAGGTGCTTCATGTCGAAGCGGTGCCAGTCCTTCTCGAAGATCCCGTACTCTTCGTCCAGCTCGTCCCAGAGCTTCGTCTGGGGGAGCGGCGTCATGATGCAGATCTGGGTTATGTCGAGCTTGAGGTTGGCGAGGTCGGCGATGTCTTTTTTGAGGGACTCCTTCGTGTCCTCGGGAAATCCGATCATGTAGTAGCCGACGGTCCCAAACCCGTACTTATGGAGGAGCCGAACCGTCTCCAGGACGTCCTCGGTCCCCTCCTTCTTGTTGATGTCGTCGAGCTTCTCCTGGTGGAGGTTCTCGATCCCGATGGCAGCTCCCGCAAAGCCCTTGACGGTCCGGGGCTTCTTTCCGGTGACCGGGTCTGGCCTCGACCTCATCTCGGCCCATTCGGGGATCTTCTTTCGCAGGTAGTCGGCCCGAGCCATGCAGCCCCAGACCATCCCGTACTCGTCGAGGAGGTCGACGACCTTGTCGGCATGTCGGCGGTTCGCGCCGAAGTTCTCGTCCTCGATCAGGACGACGTTGATCTCGTGCTCCTTGTAGTAGGAGATCACCTTCTCAAGGCTATCGAGGGGGACGGGGTGAGGGCGGTTACAGAACTTCGGGGTCTGGCAGAACTTGCAGCCCACACCGCAGCCCCTGGTGGTGAACATGATCCCGTAGATGTTCAGCTTCTTGTTGAAGGGGGTTCCCAGGTACTCGATGAGGGGCGGGTGGAGAACGTCCTTCTGCTCCACCTTCCTGCCGAAGTATGGGGCGACGGCCCCCTCGGCGTACCCCTCGAAGATCTTGTCGAATTTGTCCTGGATCGATGGCGTCAGAGCGCCGTAGTTTCCGGCCCATAGCTCCTCCACCGTCCCGGAGGCCCGGGCCGCCTCCACCATCTCCAGGATCTCGCAGGTCTCGTTGAGGTAGAAGGAGAAGCCGACGACGTCCCAGCCCTCCGAAAGCCGCTTCTTAAAATCCTCGAAGGTCGGGTACTCCAGGATCTCTATCTCGGGGATGTTCTGCTTGAGGAAGCGCAGGCCGAAGGACTGGAGCCGGGGCCAGTAGAACCGAAACCACTTGGAGCGGGCGTTGGAGCCTATGTAATCATAGGGTTCGGGATCGTTCTTGTAAACCGTGGTGAAGAGGACTTTGGGGGGCATAGTCGGCATTTGACCGCCGATCGAAGATTAAGGTTACGATTCCTTCCTTTGATCCTGCGCCCCCTTGAGGGCCGACAGCACCTCATTGGCATCGACTACGCCCCAGTGGTAGCTCATCTCCTCGCTCATCTGCCGGGCGTATTCTGCCTCTTCTCGTGCAGATTTCTGGTTGCCAGCCGCCAGATGAGCCCATGCCAGAGCCACTCGAATGTCCGCCTCATAGATGCGGTAGCCCCCTGCTCGGGCATATTCCAGGGCCTCATTCAGGTCGCTGAAGGCAGCCTCTGGATCACGTTGCCGACGTGCTTCCCACCGGCCCCTTGCAAGCAGAGCCTCCATGAGCACACGTTTGTCAGATATTCTTCGGGCTACGTCCAGAGCCTTGCGGTAATGCTTCGTTGCTTCATTCTTTTGACCCGACCTGGTGCATATATCCCCCAGCACCCGATGACAACGGCTGATATCATTTGGCCAGCGATTTTCTTCGCATATTTTCAGGTTTGCTTCCGTAACCTTGCGAGAATAACTAACCGCATCCACACGTTTAAGGAAATCAGCCCAATAAACGCCCCGAAGTCTGTAAAGGTACTTTACCTTTGTATCGATCTTTCGCCCTAGTTCTTCAGCCTCCTGGAAGGCTCTGCTGGCCTCTTCAACTTCGCCCAAAAGGTAGAGAACGTTGGCTTTAGCAGCCAAAGAATCGCACTCTTCAAACTTATCGAGCGCTCGACGTGCCAGTTCATGCGCAGCATTAGCCGCTTGAAGGCTCTTATTTAGCAGGCCTTGCAGCATGTATATTTCTGTTAAATTTTGGCAAGTAATACTAGCGAAGGCCTCTGCCGCTAACTCCTCTCGTGCGTCCCATTCTTGTGAATCGAGATCGAAACTTAGAGCACGTTGGTAGAATTGCCCTGCCTGATCACCCTTGCCTGTGCTATCTAGGCATAACCCAACTGCGTTTAAAATCCAGGACTTGTCGCGTGAGCTGGTGACTAGCGGTTCTTCTGAAGTATCGCCCTGAGGAAAGAACTCCCGCATAATCTCCAGCTCAGTTGCCCAGGCGCCCAGTTTATGCATAATATAGTAAATTTTCTTCTGGCTAATGCGCTCCCAATGGATGATATAAGCTTCGTCGTAGCTGTTATGCTGGCAGGCGTGGTGAACCGCCTCTATCAACGGGCTCAGCTCCTCCAGGCTGGGGGTTTCAGACACCTCCTGGACTTCGGCCAGGTAATTGTCTTTGGCCAACATGTGGGCCTCTTCGGCCTCCTCGCTGGTTATTGTTCTGTTGTAATGGGTTCTGACGAGAGGATGGATGATGTACTTGCCGCTATCAGTCTCTCGGCGCAGTATCCGATAGGCCACCAGCCTCTCGATCATGGCCTTGAACTGGGCATAGTCGAGCGCAGCTATGGGAGCTTTTAGAAGATGATCGACCTCACCCCCGTCCTCGGCTTTTGTCCTGAAAAAACGATCAAATATCTCCTCGTCGATCGGCCTTCTGAAAACGCTGAAAAGCTTCAAGAAAGCCTTTTCTGAAGTCGTGAGGTGCTCGTCGTATCTCCTGAGAACCCTATGCACCCGTTCGTACCGGGGCTCATCTGCCGTTGGCGGAGGGATGTCATTGATCCGGTTCAGATCCCCTCCATGATGGTCCCGCAGATAGGAGGCTAGGAGGCTGAGGGTCAGAGCATGCCCATCCCAATCTTCCACCACCCGATCTAGCTCCTCGTCTTTGCCCTCAACGCCCAGCCGAAGGAGCAGCTCACGACCGTCCTGCGGGCTAAGACGGTCCACATCCCGGTGGACGTAGGTGGTGTACTCCTCCAGATCCATCAGCGGAGACCGGCTGGTGACGAGGCAGAAGGAGTCGTGCTCAGGGTCGGCGAAGAACTCCAGGAAAGCCTTTAGGTCGGAGCTCTGGAGAGACCCGTAGAGGTCGCCGTCCTGATGCTGTAGCACCTCCAGGCCGTCCAGGACGAAGAGGTAGCGACCTTTGCCGAGCATGGCGGCGATTATCTGAGCTTTCATGTTCGAGGACGGTATTTTCTTGGGATCGATCCCGCCTCCGCTCATGTGGTTGAGGGCGGCCTCGAAGAACTCGTCCACATTTCGCCTCTCGTAGAACCCCCACCAGAAAACGCCATCTGGCTGGGGGAGCGTTTCGTCCGCCAAAAGACTGTCCACCCATCTTCTTGCTAGGCTGCTCTTCCCCTCGCCCCCAAAGCCGATAAGCCCGGTTATCCGAACCTTTGAGTCGACCCAGTCGGAGGTTATGGAACGGAGAAGGTCGGTGCGCCCCGTCCACTCCTCAAGAGGTGAGGGCGCGTTGTTCCAGAGGACAGCTTGTCTTGGTGCTACCTTTGCTCTTGGGTCGTCTTTATCGATTCTCGGATTGGGGGCAGGACCTTTGGGGAAATCCTCTTCCTGCAGATCCAATTTGAAGGGATCGAATGTGAGGACCACATTGTCCACTGCGTAGGCTATGTCGCCCTTCACCCACCCTGTTGGAAAATAGCGCTCTGCAACAAGGCCGACCACCAGGTTTCTCTCAGCGTCAAGAACTGCAGACCCGCTCATGCCACTGTCAATCTCGGTGGATTTTAGCTGAATGGGATCAATTAGGATCTTCGTTTGTTCCGGTGGCTCGATTGAGCCCATGATGGTGCCTTCAGCTCTTGTAGCCGGATATTCACCGGTGGGGCTGTAGCCATACGACCGGAAGGAATTTCCCTCAGACTTCTCAGCCGATCCGAGCTTCGCAAACTGCTCCGGCCCCAGTGGCGCCATGCCGTCGAGCAACCTCAGGGATACCATATCGTCATCATGGTCTGAAAAACAGCAATCCACCTCAGCAACTCGGCTAACCTCGGGTCGACCTTGAAATCTAGGGAAATATACTCCGACTTTCTCCTCTTCGCCCTTCTTCAGATCCAGCGCCGCCTCAACTACATGGGCGCAGGTGAGAATACGATCCTTCGAGACGGCAATGCCGGTGCCTACAGGAATCTTGTTATCGGGATCTCGGATCTGCACCGTGAAGTCGCGGAGTCGCTGCAAGCGTGGATTTGTGTGCATGATATCCTCAGCTTTGAGGTTTGGTCCAGGTCAGAGTGACATTTATGTTCGCCTCGCTGCCCGCTTTGGCCAGCAAGGCGCCCACCTCCCAGTTGAATTTGATTCCGAATTCAACCTCGATCTGAGAAAACTCCTGGGGAATCCGATCGCGCAAAGAATTGACGCGGCAAGCCATATCCACGATGCTTTCCATCGCCTCGGCCACTGCCTTCTCGGATCTCTCTTTCACCTCTTCAGGATTCACTTTAAGCCGGGCAACGGTCTGCACTCCAGACTCGGGAGGAAACTCTATCAGAATTGATCTCGGCGTGTTAGCAGGCTCCTCGACCACTTCAAAACCTCCTGAA
>Ga0209203_1001331_pt1 | contig 18294 bp, 13 predicted proteins | sample AD_UKC109_MetaG_FD_184423 | JGI IMG/M metagenome (GOLD analysis project Ga0209203, IMG submission 184423) | Active sludge microbial communities of municipal wastewater-treating anaerobic digesters from Hong Kong - AD_UKC109_MetaG (SPAdes)... | ecosystem: Engineered > Bioreactor > Anaerobic >... | reverse complement strand
GACGCCGCCGCCCTTCGTCTTGCCCAAGCCAAGGCCACGACCCTCGTCGAGGCGCTGCCCTGGCTCGAACGCTTCCGCGGGGCTCTCGTCGTCGTCAAGTACGGCGGCAACGCGATGGTCGACGACACCCTCAAGACCGCGTTCGCGCAGGACATCGTCTTCCTCCGGTATGCCGGGTTGCGCCCCGTCGTCGTCCACGGCGGCGGCCCGCAGATCAAGGCGATGCTCGATCGACTGGGCCTGGTCAGTGAGTTCCGTGGCGGCCTGCGGGTGACGACGCCCGAGGTCATGGATGTCGTGCGGATGGTGCTGACCGGGCAGGTCGGCCGCGAACTCGTCGGGCTTGTCAACCAGCACGGCCCGCTGGCCGTCGGCCTCTCCGGTGAGGACGCCGGCCTCTTCGGTGGGCGCCGCAAGACCGTGGAGATCGACGGTGCACCCGTCGACCTCGGCCTCGTCGGTGACGTCGAGACCGTCGACCCCACCGCCGTCCTCGACATCCTCGAGGCCGGTCGGATCCCGGTGGTGTCCACCGTCGCACCCGACCTCGACGTGCCCGGTCAGGTCCTCAATGTCAACGCCGACACCGCGGCGGCCGCGCTCGCGGCCGCTCTGGGTGCGCGCAAGCTCGTCGTCCTCACCGACGTCGAGGGGGTGTATGCCGCGTGGCCCGACCGGGATTCCCTCCTCTCGCGGTTGTCGGTGTCGGGCGCCAAGGATCTCCTCGCACGCGTCGACGAGGGGATGATCCCGAAACTGGAGGCCTGCATCCGGGCCGTCGAGGACGGGGTGCCCCAGGCCCACGTCGTCGACGGTCGCAAGCCGCACTCACTCCTGCTCGAGGTCTTCACGTCCGAGGGCATCGGCACCCTGATCGAGGCCGACGTCGAGGGAGCCGCGTCATGACCACGGACTCCACTGCGCTGCTCGACCGCTACGCGCACGCCGTGCTCGGCGTCTTCGGGCGCCCCGCGCTGGTGCTCGACCGCGGCGAAGGCTGCTGGGTCTGGGACGTCGACGGCAAGCGCTACCTCGACCTCCTCGGCGGTATCGCGGTCAACGCCCTGGGCCACAACCATCCCGCCGTCGTGTCCGCCGTGAGCAAGCAGGCCGGTGAGGCGCTGCACGTCTCCAACTTCTTCACCACACGGGCCCAGATCGAGCTCGCCGAGCGCCTGCTTCGCCTCGCGCAGGCGCCGGAAGGGTCGGCGGTCTTCTTCACCAACAGCGGCACCGAGTCGATCGAGGCTGCGATCAAACTGGCGCGCCGCACCGGCCGGCCCGGGCTCGTCGCGCTCGAGGGGTCCTTCCACGGTCGCAGCACCGGAGCGCTCGCGCTCACCCACAAGGCGGCCTACCGGCAACCCTTCGCGCCACTCCTCCCCGGGGTCGCTTTCGTGCCACCGGGCGACATCGATGCCCTGCGTGCGGCGGTCGACGAATCCACCGGCGCCGTTGTCCTGGAACCGATCCAGGGCGAGGCCGGGGTGCGACCGCTCGACACGGCATACCTCGAAGCGGCACGGGAGATCACGCGCGCCGCCGGTGCCCTGCTCGTCGTGGACGAGATCCAGACCGGCATCGGCCGCACCGGGCGCTGGTTCGACCACCAGCGCGCCGACATCGTGCCCGACGCGATGACCTTGGCCAAAGGACTGGGCGGCGGCGTCCCGATCGGAGCCCTGGTGACCTTCGGTCCCGAGAACTCCGGTCGGCTCAGCCCCGGCCAGCACGGCACGACCTTCGGCGGCAACCCGCTGGCCGCGGCGACCGCTCTCGCAGTCCTCGAGACGATCGAGACCGACGGTCTGCTCGCGACCGCCGAGGCGGTGGGTGAGCACTTCGCCGGTCGGGTCCTGGCGCTGGGCCACCCTCTCGTCGACCATGTCCGCGGGTCGGGTCTGCTACGCGCCATCGCCCTCACCGCCCCCGTGTCCGCGATCGTGGCCGACAGCGCGCGCGACGCCGGTTTCATCGTCAACCCGGTGGCACCCGATGCGATCCGTATCGCGCCACCGCTCAACCTCACGATCGCCGAGATCGACCTCTTCGTCGACGCCCTGCCCGGGCTGCTCGACGCGGCAAAGGAGTCCGCATGACCACCGTCCGCCACCTGCTCCGCGACGACGACCTCAGCCCGGCCGAGCAGCGCGCCATCCTCGCCAAGGCCGCCCGGATCAAGGCCCACCCCTTCTCGGACCGGACCCTCGTCGGGCCCGAGGTCGTCGGCCTGATCTTCGACAAGCAGACCCTGCGGACCCAGGTCTCCTTCTCGGCCGCGATCGCCCACTTGGGTGGCTTCCCCATGATCATCGACGGCAAGCTCGCCAAGATCGGCGAGCGGGAGTCGATCGCCGATGTTGCCCGCGTCCTGGGTCGAGAGGCCGTCGCGATCGTCTGGAGGACCCACGGGCAGGAGCGCATCGAAGAGATGGCCGCGTATGCCGAGGTGCCGGTGGTCAACGCTCTCACCGACGACTTCCACCCCTGCCAGATCCTCGCCGACCTGCTCACCATCCAGGAGCACAAGGGAGCGCTTCCGGGCCTCACCCTCGCCTATGTCGGCGATGGGGCCAACAACATGGCGCACTCCTATCTGCTCGGTGGGGCCACTGCCGGTCTTCACGTGCGGATCGGCACGCCCACGGCATACCAACCGAAGCCTGAGATCCTCGCCCGCGCCCAGCAGATCGCGGCCGAGCAGGGCGGCTCGATCACCATCACCGACGACCCGATCGCCGCCGTCCTCGGTGCGGACGTGGTCGCGACCGACACCTGGGTGTCGATGGGACAGGAGGGCGAGCTCGACACCCGCAAGGGCGAGGCGAGCCCCTTTGCGAAGTTCTCGGTGACGACCGACCTGATGGGGCAGGCCGCGCCCGATGCCATCTTCCTGCACTGTCTGCCGGCCTACCGCGGCTACGAGGTGGCGGCCGAGGTGATCGACGGACCCCAGTCGGTGGTGTGGGACGAGTCGGAGAATCGCCTCCACGCCCAGAAGGCCGTGCTCTCCTGGCTGGTCGAGCAGCATCGGGATGCCGTGCGATGACGGTCTCCACCTCGCGTGCCGCCCGCCAGCAGCGGATCGTCGAAATCCTGTCCAGTCAGGCCGTGCGCTCCCAGACCGCCCTGCTCGACTTGCTCGCCGGCGACGGCATCGAGGTCACCCAGGCGACGCTCTCGCGCGACCTGGTCGACGTCGGTGCCGAGAAGGTCAGGGTGGGCAAGAACCTGGTGTATGCCGTGCCGTCCGAAGGTGGTGACCGCACCGTCCGCGTCGCGCCCGACGCCGGGGAGGTGACCACGCGACTGGCCCAGAGGTGCCAGGAGTTGCTCGTGTCGGCGGACCTCTCCGCGAATCTGGTCGTGCTGCGCACCCCCCCGGGCGCGGCCAACTTCCTCGCCAGCGCCATCGATCACGGCTCGGTGCCGGGCATCGTCGGCACCATCGCCGGGGATGACACGATCATGGTCATCACCACCGGTGAGGCGGCCTCGCGCGAGGTCGCCGCGACCCTGATGTCCCACGCCCGAAGGGATCCTGCGTGACCTCCACCGATCCGTCCGCCCGTGTCAGCCTGTGGGGCGGCCGGTTCGCCGGCGGCCCGGCCGATGCGCTGGCGGCCCTGTCGAAGTCCACCCACTTCGACTGGCGACTGGCGCCCTACGACCTGGCCGGGTCGCGGGCCCACGCACGTGTCCTGCACTCCGCGGGCCTGCTCGACGACGCGACCCTGCAGGCCATGCTCGACGGCCTCGAGGCCCTGCGCGCCGACGTCGAGTCGGGGGAGTTCGTGCCCGAGGCCAGCGACGAGGACGTCCACACCGCGCTGGAGCGGGGCCTCATCGAACGAGCCGGTGCCGACATCGGCGGCCGGCTGCGGGCCGGTCGTTCGCGCAACGACCAGGTGGCGACCCTCTTCCGGATGTACCTGCGTGACGAGGCCCGCACGATCTCGGCCCTCGTGCTCGACGTCGTCGATGCCCTTGTGGCACAGGCCGATCGCCACCTCGGGGTGGCGATGCCGGGGCGCACCCACCTCCAGCACGCCCAACCGGTGCTGCTCTCGCATCACCTGCTCGCCCACGCATGGGCGCTGTTGCGCGATGTCGATCGCTTCCGTGACTGGGACGCGCGGGCCGCCGTCAGCCCCTACGGCTCCGGCGCGTTGGCCGGCTCGTCGCTCGGGCTCGATCCCGAGGCGGTCGCTGCCGACCTCGGCTTCTCGACGTCGGTCGAGAACTCGATCGACGGGACTGCCTCGCGTGACTTCGCGGCCGAGTTCGCCTTCGTCACCGCGATGGTCGCGGTCGACATCTCGCGGATCGCCGAGGAGGTCGTGCTGTGGGCGACCAAGGAGTTCTCCTTCGTCACCCTGCACGACTCCTACTCGACCGGGTCGAGCATCATGCCGCAGAAGAAGAACCCCGACGTCGCCGAACTCGCGCGCGGCAAGGCCGGCCGCCTCATCGGGGACCTGGCCGGTCTGCTCGCGACCCTCAAGGCGTTGCCACTGGCCTACAACCGCGACCTCCAGGAGGACAAGGAGCCCGTCTTCGACGCCGTCGACACCCTCGACGTGCTGCTCCCGGCCTTCGCGGGCATGGTCGACACCATGGCGTTCGACGAGAAGCGGGTCGAATCCCTTGCCCCACAGGGCTTCTCACTCGCCACCGACATCGCCGAGTGGCTGGTCCGCCAGGGGGTGCCGTTCCGGATCGCCCACGAGGTCGCCGGTGCCTGTGTGCGTGATTGCGAGGCCCACGGGATCGAGCTCTGGGACCTCGGCGACGACGACCTGCTGCGGATCTCGGAGCACCTCACCCCAGGCGTGCGTGAGGTGCTGACCGTCGAGGGTTCGCTGGCCTCTCGCAACGCCAAGGGCGGCACCGCCCCAGCACGGGTGCGCGACCAACTCGTGTCCGTCAAGGCTGTCGTCGGCGCCCGCCGTGAATGGACCGCGGCCGGGCCCACCATCCGCTGACCATGGTCTCTCGGGGGCGCCGTCTGCCACGGAGCTTCTTCGCGCGGGACGTGCTGGAGGTTGCGCCCGACCTGCTCGGCTGCACGCTCTCCCACGCCGGCGTCACCGTGCGGATCACCGAGACCGAGGCGTATGCCGGTGAGCACGGTGACCCGGGCTCGCACGCCTTCCGCGGGTGGACACCGCGAACGGCCCCGATGTTCGGGATCGCCGGCCAGACCTACGTCTACTTCACCTACGGCATGCACTGGATGCTCTGCCTGGTCACCGGGCACGACGGGGGAGCGCAAGCGGTGCTCATCCGCGCTGGGGAGGTGGTCGCCGGGCAGGATGTCGCGGCAACGCGCAGACCGGGTGTCCGCGAACGGGAGTGGTGCCGTGGCCCGGCGCGGCTGGCGACCACGCTCGCCCTCGACGGGAGCGCGACCGGAAGAGACTTCTGCGTCCCGCACCGCCCGGCAGCGGGCGAGCCGATCGACCTGGTCGTCAGACCGCCGGCCTCACCACCCGACACCGGACGGATCCGGACCGGGCCGCGCGTCGGGGTGAGTGGCCCCGGTGGTGACGGCGCGGCATACCCCTGGCGGTTCTGGCTCGACGGCGAGGCGAGCGTGTCGCCCTACCGGCCGGGGGTCATTCGCCAGCGGCGGAGGTCCTGACCTCGACCGGGAGAGCCGGGAGGCCCAGTGCGGCGCGTCCGGCGGGCGTCATGCGGCCGCTTGCCTCCAGTCGGGCGGCGATCGAGACATTGCGCTGCGAGGTCGTTCCTCGGGTCCTGCGTGGGGTGAACTTCTGCAGATACGAGCCGTCATCGTGGGCGCGCCGGGTGCTCTCGCTCCAGCCGTGGGCGATGCCGGCCTCGAGCAGGTCGTGAAAGGTGACCGACGGGGCAGAGCTGCCGGCCTTGGCCAGCTGGACCCACACGCCGAGGTGGTGGGCGGCATGGACGTCGAGCCACGCCCAGAGGTCGGCGCGGGTCGGGAACGAAACGATCTCCAACTCGGGGGACATGCGATCCACCGTAGGTGGGAGGACTGACGTCATCCGTCAGCGCGGGCCGTCAGGAGGAGAGGTCGAGGAACATGACGTGGAGACCGACCGGTCCGTGCGTGGCCGACCGAAACGCCCCCGGCACGGTCCCCAGGATCCGGAAGCCCAGGTCCTGCCAGAGCCGTACTGCGGCCATATTGGTCTCGACGACGGCGTTGAACTGGATCCCCGCATACCCTTGGCGTCGGTGCCAGTCGATCATGTCCCTGGCCAGTGCCCGCCCGACGCCCTTGCCTCGCGCAGCCGAGGACACCATGAAGCTCGCCGTCCCGATGTGGGCGCCGCGACCGGGCCGATTCGGCCCCATCTTCGCTGCGCCGAGGAAGGTGCCGTCGTCGTCGATCGCCACGACCGCGCGGCCCGGGGCGCCCTCCATCCACAGGTCGGCGATCGCGTTGTCGGGCAGGTCTTCCGGATAGGCGTAGGTCTCACCGGCGTCCACGATCTCGCGGAAGACGGGCGCGAAGGCGGGCACATCGGCCCGCGTCATGGGGCGCAGTTTCATGCGTGGTCCCCGATCTCGCGCCGGATCCGCGCCTTGACGTCGTCGGGCGCGAAACTCACGTCCAGAGCTGTCGTCGCCAACTCCCGCAGGCCGCCCTCGTCGAGGTCGAGCAGGTCGGCGGCAATCGCGTACTCCCGATTGAGGGTCGTTCCGAACATCGGTGGGTCGTCGCTGTTGACCGTGACGACGACGCCGGCGTCGCGCAGGGCCCGGATCGGGTGGTCCTCGATCCGCTCGACGACCCGCGTCGCGAGGTTCGACGTCGGCGAGATCTCGAGCGGGATCCGGTGTTCCGCAAGGTACTCGACGAGCCGTGGGTCCCGGATCGCAGCGATGCCGTGGCCGATCCGTTCGGCGCCGAGTTCGCGGATCGCGTCCCAGATCGTCTCCGGCCCGGTCGACTCGCCAGAGTGGGGGACCGAGTGCAGACCGGCGGCACGGGCCCGGTCGAAGTGCGCCTTGAACTGCGGTCTCGGCACCCCGTTCTCGGGCCCGCCCAGACCGAAGCCGACCAGAGAAGCGGGACCGTGGTCCACGGCATACGAAATCGTGGCGTCGGCCGACTCCAGACCGGCTTCGCCCGGGATGTCGTAGATCCACCGCACGACCGTGCCGGTGTCGCGCTCGGCGGTGATGCGGGCGTCCTCGATCGCCTCGGTGTAGGCCTCGATCGGTATGCCCATCCGCACGCTGGTGAACGGCGTCATGGTGAGCTCGGCGTAGCGAACCCGCTGTGCCGCAAGGCCTTCGATGACCTCACGGGTGAGCAGGTGAATGTCCTCGGGTGTGCGCAGCAGGGCGACGGTCGCCAAGTAGACATCGATGAAGTGCGCAAAATCGGTGAAGGTGAAGAAGTCCTTGAGCGCCGCGAGGTCCTGGGGCACACCGGCATCCGGGTGGCGTGCGGCGAGCGCGGCCACCGTCTCCGGGCGCGCCGAGCCGACGTGATGGACGTGCAACTCGGCCTTGGGGAGGCCGGCAATGAATCTCGCGTATGCCGTGGGCTCACCGGCCGCTGTCGGCTCACCCGGCGCCATGGTCGTGTCGGTCACAAAGCACAGTCTGACGGACTCCCTACGCTGGCCTGCAGCTCCCGGATTCGGTGGTTCGTGAGGGGGTGATGTATCAGGGGACGGGACCGGACCTCTTGGGGGCATGGGACATGGAAACGCAGACCTCGGCCTCACCACTCCGTCATCGACCTTCTACGAGCAGGGGCGCTTCGGGCGCATGTTCCCGACGCTCGCTCCGTTCGCCGCCGACACCCCGTCGGTGCGTGCAGCGCTCATCGACATCGGCAAGCCCGGCGGGATCATGGACGCCGGCGACGACCTCACCGATCCGTTGGCCCTTCTCGCCAACGCCGCGCTGAGTGCCGACAACCCGGACAACCCCACGATGACCGCCGGGTTCACCTTCCTCGGCCAGTTCATCGACCACGACATGACCTTCGACCCGACCTCGAGTCTGGCGAGGCGCCAGGACCCGGAGGCGATCCGCAACTTCCGCATCCCGGCCCTCGACCTCGACAACGTCTATGGCGGGGGCCCCGGGGTCAGCCCGGCGCTCTACGACCAGAGCGTCGACGAGGGACGCACCACGATGCTCGTCGAGGAGATCCCCGGGTCTGCGGCGGTGACGATCGACGGGCAACCGCGCTTCGACCTGCCGCGCAACAGCCAGAACGTGGCCCTCATCGGTGACCCACGCAACGACGAGAACCTCGTCGTGTCCCAGCTCCACCTGGCCTTCCTGAAGTTCCACAACGCGGTGCTGACCGACGTCAAGGCGGCGATCGGTGCCACGCACACCCTCGAAGAGGTCTTCGAGGAGACCCAACGCATTGTTCGGTGGCACTACCAGTGGCTGGTGCTGCACGAGTTCCTCCCGGCCACGATCGGCGCCACCCTCGCCCACGACATCGCCACCAACGGCCGGAAGTTCTTCGCCTGGCGCAACGACCCGTACATCCCGGTGGAGTTCTCGGTCGCGGCCTATCGGTTCGGCCACTCGCAGGTCCGGCCGAGCTATCGCGCCAACTTCGGCACCAGCGCGACGACCCCCGCGCAGCAGTTCATCGCGCTCATCTTCGACCCTGCGGCAGCGACGCCAGCTGACCCCGGCGACCTGCGCGGTGGGTGCCGCGCGCCACGCCGATTCATCGACTGGCAGACCTTCTTCGACTTCGGGGACGGCCGGGTCCGGCGCAACAAGAAGATCGACACCGCGCTGTCGAGCACCCTCTTCCACCTCATGGGCATGGGAACGGGGACCCCTGACTCGCTCGCGACCCGCAACCTGCTGCGCAACCTCACGATGAAGCTCCCGTCGGGTCAAGCCGTGGCCAGGGCCATGCAGGTGCCCGTGCTGCCCCCGTCGGCACTGTCCGACGTCGCCGCCCAAGGTCTGGATGAGCGGACGCCGCTGTGGTTCTACGTGCTCCGGGAGGCCCACAAGAAGGGTCAAGGCAAGCGACTGGGCCCGGTCGGTGGCCGCATCGTCGGCGAGGTCATCCAGGGCCTCATCGAGGGTGACAGCCAGAGTTACCTCACCCAGGACCCGGGTTGGACACCTGACTATGGCACCGGTGGGGACTTCCGGATGGTCGACCTGCTCACCAAGGCCGGGGTCGTCGGCTCCCTCTGACCCGTGAACGCCGTGGCACCGGTATTCCGTTGAGGCGGCCGTGCCGCGCTGGTTGGGTGGGCCCCGTGATCCCGACACCTGCGTGGCCGCGACGCACGGCTCGCCTGCTGCTCCGCCAGCCCAACGACAGCGACATCGCTCAGGTTCTCCGGTGGCGAAATGCGCCGGAGCTCGGCCGGTGGCTCCTGAGCACGACCGTGGACCCGCAGGCCTATCGCAAGGCCTGGCGCGCGGCCTCGGACGACCACCGGTTCGCCGCGTTGGCGGGTGATCGAGTCATCGGCACCTGCACCCTCGACATCCGTGACGCGATGGGTCAGCCAGCGGCTCGGGGCGAGCCCTGGCGGGGTGCCGAGGCGCCGATCGGCTACCTCCTCGAGCCCCGCGTGTACCGGGCAGGGATATGGCACCGAGATGGTGCGCGCCATGCTCGAGATCGCCTTCGACGACGTCGGTCTGCACCGAGTCACGGGGTCCTGCTTCGCCGACAACACCGGCTCATGGCGGGTCATGGAGAAGGCCGGCATGCGCCGCGAGCAGCACGGCGTCGAGGACTCATGACACGCCGAACTCGGGTGGGTCGACGGCTACACCACCGGGAGTGTGCCGTCCGGAGTGTGGGAGGTTCGCCGTCCGGGACGCGAGTGGGGCACGCTAGGCGAGCGCGCGGCATACCTCTGCGTCGTGCTGGACCACATGAGAACGGAAGCAACGAGCGTGAGCGAGATCCTGGACGAGCTGCAGTGGCGTGGCGCGGTGGCGCAGACCACCGACGAGGCCGCGCTGCGCGAGGCACTCGCGGCGGGGCCGATCACGCTCTATTGCGGTTTCGACCCGACGGCGCCCTCATTGCACTTCGGCAACTTCGTCCAACTCGTCGCGCTGCGGCGCTTCCAGCGGGCCGGGCACAAGGTGATCTGCCTGGTCGGCGGTTCAACGGGCCTGATCGGTGACCCCAAGCCGACCTCGGAGCGCGTGCTCAAGACGGCCGAACAGACCGCGGCCAACGTCGCGCGGATCAAATCGCTCGTGCAGCCCTTCCTCGACTTCGACGGCACGTCGGGGGTGGCCCATCCCGCGGTGATGGTCGACAACCTCGACTGGACGGCGCCGATGTCGGCTCTTGACTTCCTGCGGGATGTCGGCAAGCACTTCCGGGTCAACCAGATGGTCAAGAAGGACGCGATCGCTGCTCGGTTGGAGAGCCAGGAGGGGATCTCCTACACCGAGTTCAGCTACCAACTGCTGCAGGCGCTGGACTTCCTCGAGCTCTACCGCAGCCATGGGTGCACGATGCAGATCGGCGGTTCGGACCAGTGGGGCAACCTCACGGCCGGCGTCGACCTGATCCACAAGGTCGAGGGCGTGGACGTCCACCTGATGACCTCCCCGCTGCTCACCGATGCGTCGGGGGTGAAGTTCGGCAAGTCCGAGGGCAATGCGATCTGGCTCTCCGCGGACATGACCAGTCCCTACGCCTTCTACCAGTACTTCCTCAACATCGAGGACGCCTCGGTGATCACACTGCTCAAGGTCTTCAGCGATCGGGGACAGGAGGAGATCGCCGAGTTGGAGCGGCAGGTGGCGGAGGAGCCCTACCGCCGGGCGGCCCAGAAGGCCTTGGCCGGAGACATGGTCACGTTGGTTCACGGCCCGGAGGCGTATGCCGCGGTGCAGGCGGCGTCGGAGGCGCTCTTCGGCAAGGGCGACCTCGCGACACTCGACGAGCACACCCTGCGCGACGCCGTGGCCGAGTTGCCGTCGGGTCAGGTGTCGGTGGGTATGCCGGTCGTCGAAGCCCTGGTGGCCGTCGGGTTGGTCGAGTCCCGCAATGCGGCCCGGCGAGCCATCGCCGACGGGGGAGCTTCATTGAACGGTCAGAAGGTGGTCGACCCCGAGGCCGTGCTGCGCGACCAGGACTTCCTGCACGGGTCCGTGACCATCCTTCGGCGAGGCCGCAAGTCCATGGCTGCGGGTCTTCTCTCCTGACAGCTTTCGGAGTGCCGTGGGCCCCGACTCGCTGACACTGGGGCGATGAGAGCGTACGACGCGGCGGTGACCGGCCGACATTCCGGACCGCCTTGCTCGATGAAGACACCTGGCCGGACTTCGCGGCCCTCGCCGAGGTGAACCCCGAGCAAACGGAGGACCGGAAACCCCAACAGGGATCCTTCCTGCACCCCGGCCCTGAGGAGCTGTACGCCGGGTTGGGCTTGGTCCGTGACCGGCGGATCGCCAAGTGGCGCTGGGTCATTTGCACCTCGGCGGCGCCCTGAGGGGACAGTCCAACGTCAAAGGCACTGTGGCGCAACGAGATTGGTGCGGTCCGCGCCTGATGATGCACGTGGACGCCACACTCGATTTGGAGAATCCCACCGGCGTCATCTACTGTTCTCGACGTCAGCCCGAGAGGGAGGAACGGACGCCAAGCGGCCGAGCGTGAGCTCGCCCCAAGCAGGCCGGTCCCAGGACTGACACCCACCCACCGAGGAGGCTCGCAGAGCCGATTTGGAGCGTCGCCAACTGGACGCTAAAGTAGTGGGACCGCAGAGATCCAAGCGCGATCTGATCCGCGAAGCTCCTCGAGAGCCGCGGATTTGACGCCCAAGCATGGACGCGGGTAAGTTGGAATGGTTGCCCCAAAACGAGATTCACCGAATCGAGTGATGGTGCGCGTCCGAACCTTGAGAACTCAACAGCGTGTCAAAAATCGATGCCAATTAACCTCGTCACGAGGTGACGGCAAGCGGGCCAAACGGCCTGTGCGACGTCGTCCTCGTACGAAAATCCTTTGGTTGGACAACGAACAACAGCGAAAGCTAGTTGTTTGTGCTCAGCCTGGAAACAACCCTTCGATGGGTAACGATTTCTCCACCTCCGGGTGAGAGAGTCAAACATCAACGGAGAGTTTGATCCTGGCTCAGGACGAACGCTGGCGGCGTGCTTAACACATGCAAGTCGAACGGTGACGAGGAGCTTGCTCCTCCGATCAGTGGCGAACGGGTGAGTAACACGTGAGTAACCTGCCCCAGACTCTGGAATAACAGTTGGAAACAGCTGCTAATACCGGATACGAGACGGAGAGGCATCTCTACCGTCTGGAAAGTTTTTCGGTCTGGGATGGACTCGCGGCCTATCAGCTTGTTGGTGAGGTAATGGCTCACCAAGGCGACGACGGGTAGCCGGCCTGAGAGGGCGACCGGCCACACTGGGACTGAGACACGGCCCAGACTCCTACGGGAGGCAGCAGTGGGGAATATTGCACAATGGGCGAAAGCCTGATGCAGCAACGCCGCGTGAGGGATGACGGCCTTCGGGTTGTAAACCTCTTTCAGTAGGGAAGAAGCGAAAGTGACGGTACCTACAGAAGAAGCACCGGCTAACTACGTGCCAGCAGCCGCGGTAATACGTAGGGTGCGAGCGTTGTCCGGAATTATTGGGCGTAAAGAGCTTGTAGGCGGTTTGTCGCGTCTGCTGTGAAAATCCGGGGCTCAACCCCGGACTTGCAGTGGGTACGGGCAGACTAGAGTGTGGTAGGGGAGACTGGAATTCCTGGTGTAGCGGTGAAATGCGCAGATATCAGGAGGAACACCGATGGCGAAGGCAGGTCTCTGGGCCACTACTGACGCTGAGAAGCGAAAGCGTGGGGAGCGAACAGGATTAGATACCCTGGTAGTCCACGCCGTAAACGTTGGGAACTAGGTGTGGGTCTCATTCCACGAGATCCGTGCCGCAGCTAACGCATTAAGTTCCCCGCCTGGGGAGTACGGCCGCAAGGCTAAAACTCAAAGGAATTGACGGGGGCCCGCACAAGCGGCGGAGCATGTGGATTAATTCGATGCAACGCGAAGAACCTTACCAAGGCTTGACATATACCGGAAACACCCAGAGATGGGTGCCCCGCAAGGTCGGTATACAGGTGGTGCATGGTTGTCGTCAGCTCGTGTCGTGAGATGTTGGGTTAAGTCCCGCAACGAGCGCAACCCTCGTTCTATGTTGCCAGCGCGTAAAGGCGGGGACTCATAGGAGACTGCCGGGGTCAACTCGGAGGAAGGTGGGGATGACGTCAAATCATCATGCCCCTTATGTCTTGGGCTTCACACATGCTACAATGGCCGGTACAAAGGGCTGCGAAATCGCGAGATGGAGCGAATCCCAAAAAACCGGTCTCAGTTCGGATTGGGGTCTGCAACTCGACCCCATGAAGTCGGAGTCGCTAGTAATCGCAGATCAGCAATGCTGCGGTGAATACGTTCCCGGGCCTTGTACACACCGCCCGTCAAGTCACGAAAGTCGGTAACACCCGAAGCCGGTGGCCCAACCCTTGTGGGGGGAGCCGTCGAAGGTGGGACTGGCGATTGGGACTAAGTCGTAACAAGGTAGCCGTACCGGAAGGTGCGGCTGGATCACCTCCTTTCTAAGGAGCACTGGTCGCGACAGCGATCCAGAGCCTGGTCTGACTGCGAATGTCGGTCAGCAGGTGCTCAAGGGTGGAACATCGATTATTTGGCGCTGAACTCGAACCGGCGCTGCAAGTACAAGTCGAAAGACAGTGGAACGCAGCCGGCAAGGGAACAGCGCCTGACACGTTGTTGGGTCCTGAGGGCTCGGGAGCGCAAGCTTCGACCTCAGGCCGGAAACGGCCCAGGACCTTCACCACGGACGAACCGCCGAGTCTTCGGTAGGCGCCGATACAGGTGAAGGGACCGCCCGTATGTTGAGAACTACACAGTGGACGCGAGCATCTTAAAATCTTTGTGCATCAAGTTTTTAAGGGCAAACGGTGGATGCCTTGGCACCAGGAACCGAAGAAGGACGTAGGAATCTGCGATAAGCCTCGGGGAGTCGATAACCAGACTGTGATCCGAGGATTTCCGAATGGGGAAACCCGGCTGGAGGCAAGTCCAGTCACTCCCGCCTGAACACATAGGGCGGGTAGAGGGAACGTGGGGAAGTGAAACATCTCAGTACCCACAGGAAGAGAAAGCAACCGCGATTCCGTGAGTAGTGGCGAGCGAAAGCGGAAGAGGCTAAACCGAGCATGTGTGATAGCTGTCAGGCGTTGCATGTTCGGGGTCGTGGGACCTCTTGGTCAGTTCTGACAGACTGACATGGAGTCAAAAATTCGCGCCATAGTCGAAGGACATTGAAAGGTCCAGCACAGAGGGTGCCACTCCCGTAGACGAAATGACGCGAACTCCAGAGAGTCATCCCAAGTAGCACGGGGCCCGAGAAATCCCGTGTGAATCTGGCGGGACCACCCGCTAAGCCTAAATATTCCCTGGTGACCGATAGCGGACAAGTACCGTGAGGGAAAGGTGAAAAGTACCCCGGGAGGGGAGTGAAATAGATCCTGAAACCGTTTGCCTACAATCCGTTGGAGCCTCCTTGTGGGGTGACAGCGTGCCTTTTGAAGAATGAGCCTGCGAGTTAGTGCTCAGTGGCGAGGTTAACCCGTGTGGGGAAGCCGTAGCGAAAGCGAGTCCGAATAGGGCGCCATAGTCGCTGGGTCTAGACCCGAAGCGGAGTGATCTACCCATGGCCAGGCTGAAGCGACGGTAAGACGTCGTGGAGGGCCGAACCCACTTAGGTTGAAAACTGAGGGGATGAGCTGTGGGTAGGGGTGAAAGGCCAATCAAACTCCGTGATAGCTGGTTCTCCCCGAAATGCATTTAGGTGCAGCGTCACGTGTTTCTTACCGGAGGTAGAGCTACTGGATAGCCGATGGGCCCCACCAGGTTACTGACGTTAGCCAAACTCCGAATGCCGGTAAGTGAGAGCGTGGCAGTGAGACTGCGGGGGATAAGCTCCGTAGTCGAGAGGGAAACAGCCCAGACCACCAGCTAAGGTCCCTAAGCGTGTGCTAAGTGGGAAAGGATGTGGAGTTGCATTGACAACCAGGAGGTTGGCTTAGAAGCAGCCACCCTTTAAAGAGTGCGTAATAGCTCACTGGTCAAGTGATTCCGCGCCGACAATGTAGCGGGGCTCAAGCACACCACCGAAGCTGTGGCATTGACACTTTGCCCGGATGTGACACCTGCGGGTTCACGTTCCAAGCGTGTTGATGGGTAGGGGAGCGTCGTGTGGCCAGGGAAGCGGCGGAGTGATCCAGCCGTGGAGGCCACACGAGTGAGAATGCAGGCATGAGTAGCGAATGACGGGTGAGAAACCCGTCCGCCGAATAACCAAGGGTTCCAGGGTCAAGCTAATCTGCCCTGGGTAAGTCGGGACCTAAGGCGAGGCCGACAGGCGTAGTCGATGGACATCCGGTTGATATTCCGGAACCGGCGAAGAACCGCCCATGACGAACCTTTTGATGCTAAGCGCCTGAAGCTGATCGTGAAGTCTTCGGATGAATCTTTCAGTGGAGCGCGCGACCCTATTGAGTAGTAGTCAAGCAATGGAGAGACGCAGGAAGGTAGCCTCCGCGTGGCGATGGTAGTCCACGTCCAAGGGTGTAGGGAGTGAGATAGGCAAATCCGTCTCACACATATCCTGAGACCTGATAGTGACCGCGAATGCGGGAAGCAGGGTGATCCTATGCTGCCAAGAAAATCTTCTAGCGAGGTTCGAGCCGCCCGTACCCCAAACCGACTCAGGTGGTTAGGTAGAGAATACCAAGGCGATCGAGTGAATCGTGGTTAAGGAATTCGGCAAAATGCCCCCGTAACTTCGGGAGAAGGGGGGCCCAGACTCTGAAGTCACTTGCTGACTAGGGGAAAGGGCCGCAGAGACCAGGGAGAAGCGACTGTTTACTAAAAACACAGGTCCGTGCGAAGTCGCAAGACGATGTATACGGACTGACGCCTGCCCGGTGCTGGAAGGTTAAGAGGACGGGTTAGATCTTCGGGTCGAAGCTCAGAATTTAAGCCCCAGTAAACGGCGGTGGTAACTATAACCATCCTAAGGTAGCGAAATTCCTTGTCGGGTAAGTTCCGACCTGCACGAATGGCGTAACGACTTCTCCACTGTCTCAACCGCGAACTCGGCGAAATTGCACTACGAGTAAAGATGCTCGTTACGCGCAGCAGGACGGAAAGACCCCGGGACCTTCACTATAGCTTGGTATTGGTGTTCGGGACGGCTTGTGTAGGATAGGTGGGAGACTTTGAAGCCGGCACGCCAGTGTCGGTGGAGTCAACGTTGAAATACCACTCTGGTCGTTCTGGATGTCTAACCTCGGTCCGTGATCCGGATCAGGGACAGTGCCTGGTGGGTAGTTTAACTGGGGCGGTTGCCTCCTAAAAGGTAACGGAGGCGCTCAAAGGTTCCCTCAGCCTGGTTGGCAATCAGGTGTCGAGTGTAAGTGCACAAGGGAGCTTGACTGCGAGAGAGACATCTCGAGCAGGGACGAAAGTCGGAACTAGTGACCCGGCGGTGGCTTGTGGAAGCGCCGTCGCTCAACGGATAAAAGGTACCCCGGGGATAACAGGCTGATCTTGCCCAAGAGTCCATATCGACGGCATGGTTTGGCACCTCGATGTCGGCTCGTCGCATCCTGGGGGTGGAGTCGCTCCCAAGGGTTGGGCTGTTCGCCCATTAAAGCGGTACGCGAGCTGGGTTTAGAACGTCGTGAGACAGTTCGGTCCCTATCCGCTGTGCGCGTAGGAAACTTGAGAAAGGCTGACCCTAGTACGAGAGGACCGGGTTGGACGAACCTCTGGTGTGTCAGTTGTTCTGCCAAGAGCACCGCTGATTAGCTACGTTCGGAAGTGATAACCGCTGAAAGCATCTAAGCGGGAAGCACGTTTCAAGATGAGGTTTCCATGGGGCTTGCCCCGAGAGGCTCCCGGCTAGACTACCGGGTTGATAGGCCAGACGTGGAAGTGCAGTAATGCATGTAGCTGACTGGTACTAATAAGCCGACAACTTGATACACATCAAAAGTTTTGTTGTTCGCGTCCACTGTGCAGTTCCCGAGATACGGTCGGGAACGATTGACATCTCCATAGAGTTTCGGCTGTCATAGCGAAGGGGAAACGCCCGGCTCCATTCCGAACCCGGAAGCTAAGCCCTTCAGCGCCGATGGTACTGCACTGGGGACGGTGTGGGAGAGTAGGACGCAGCCGGACAATCATTCCAAATGGCCCGCCGATTTATCGGCGGGCCATTTCGGTTTCGACAGCGAGTCACGGCCCTGGGGTCACGCGCCAATGGTCTCGCCCTAGACTGCCGATTCATCGATCAGGAAGAGGAAGCATGAGCGAGTCGGAGAACCGTCGGCCACGGTCGAGTCGGTCTCAACCCTCTCGTGAGGGTGCCCGCCGCGAAGATCGCGAGACCGGCGGGTACCGCCGCGATGACCGGGGCGAGAGTCGCGGGGAGGGCCGCGGAGGTCCACGAGGTGGTGACCGACGCGGTGGCGGCGGTCGACGGGATGATCGCCGCTCCACTGGGGGAAGTCGGGAAGCTGGCCGCAGCCGTGGCGACGGCCCGGCGGCCGACCGGCGCGGCACGGGCCCTGGTGAGCTTCGTCCGGACCAGAACCCCAATCGCCCGCCCCGGAAGCCACGCGTTCCCGAGCCGCCGCTACCTGACGACGTGACGGGTCAGGAACTCGATCGCTCCGTGCACCACCAGTTGCGAACCCTCACCAAGGAGAACGCCGAGGGCGTCGCCCGCCACCTGGTCATGGTGGCGGCCACCCTGGCGGCTGACGAGACGCAGTTGGCCCTCGCGCATGCGGAGACGGCTGTTCGGCGCGCTGGTCGCGTGCCGGCGGCTCGCGAGGCACTGGGGATGGTGGCCTACCGGATGGGCGACTACAACCGTGCCCTTGGTGAGTTCCGGACCGTGCGCCGCCTCAGCGGATCAAGTCACCTGCTTGCCTTGATGGTCGACTGCGAGCGGGGACTGGGACGCTTTGACCGTGCCCTGGAGCTGGCCAGTTCGCCCGAGGCACGAACGCTCACGGCCGCCGAACGTGAAGAACTCACCATCGTCGTCTCGGGAGTTCGACGCGACATGGGGCAGGATGCCGCGGCGCTGGTGGCACTTCAGGGTCCCGGGCTCAGGCGCAAGGGTGCCTTCCGGCTGCAGTACGCCTATGCCGACACCCTTGCTGCTCTCGGACGCGCCGACGAAGCCCTCGACTGGTTCACGCGGGCC
>Ga0209203_1001323_pt1 | contig 18353 bp, 15 predicted proteins | sample AD_UKC109_MetaG_FD_184423 | JGI IMG/M metagenome (GOLD analysis project Ga0209203, IMG submission 184423) | Active sludge microbial communities of municipal wastewater-treating anaerobic digesters from Hong Kong - AD_UKC109_MetaG (SPAdes)... | ecosystem: Engineered > Bioreactor > Anaerobic >... | reverse complement strand
AGAGCAATTGACAAAAGATTACGAAGACAGAGGACTGGAAGTCGTTGAAGTTGCGAGCGGATTTCGTCTGCAAACACGTCAATCCATACAACCATGGATTGCTAAACTTTGGGAAGAAAAGCCGAAGAAATATTCTCGTGCTTTATTAGAAACACTGGCATTGGTGGCATACCGACAACCCATTACCAGAGGTGAAATTGAGGATGTTCGTGGTGTTGCGGTCAGCAGTAACATCATCCGCACTTTGATGGACAGAGAATGGATTCGGGTTTTAGGTTATCGTGATGTACCTGGAAAACCGGCAATGTTTGGAACAACCAAAGAGTTTTTAGATTATTTTAATCTTAAATCCCTGCAGGATTTACCGACTTTAGCGGAAATCAAAGATATAGACACATTTATGCCTGAACTTGACTTAGGACAACAAAATTGAATAAAAAAAATAACAAATCATCAGCAACGGAAGAAGTTTCCGAGCGCATCCAGAAAGTCATGGCCCGAAGTGGTTTGGGTTCTCGCCGACAACTGGAAAAAGCCATTTCCATGTCTCAGGTTTATGTCAATAACCAATTGATTGAGTTGGGATTTCACATCAAATCCGGGGATGTGATTCTGTGGAAGAACCGAAAATGGAAAGTTGAAATGCAACAACCGGATTTCAAGATTCTGATGTATAACAAACCATTGGGACAGGTAACAACTCGTAAGGACGAAAAAGATCGCCCAACCGTTTTTGACAATTTGCCAGAACTCAAAGGTCAACGCTGGATCAATATCGGACGACTGGATATTAATACTACCGGTTTGTTGTTGTTTACCACAGACGGACAATTTGCCAATCATATGATGCATCCAAGCACTCAGGTGGATCGTGAATATGCCTGTCGGATTTTTGGCGAAGTTGACCAGACCATGCTGGATAACATGAAAAACGGTGTGGAATTGGAAGATGGCAAAGCGGCTTTCAGTGATATTCAACAAGCCGGAGCCGGGGAGAGCAATCAATGGTTTCATGTAGTGCTCCTGGAAGGGAAAAATCGTGAAGTCAGGCGCTTGTGGGAATCACAAGGACTGAAAGTCAATCGTTTGAAAAGAGTTCGTTATGGTGGGGTTTTTCTGCCGAAAAATTTACGTCCGGGTCAATTCAGAGAGCTCACTCAAGGTGAAAGAAATATTTTGTTACAGGATGTTAATTTTCAATCGCCACAGTCCGAACTCATTGCTCATTTTCTGAAATAAGGTGCTCATTGCATTTAATAAACCTTATCAAGTTCTCAGTCAGTTTACTGATCCAAATCAACGACAAACACTGGCAAATTTTATTGATTTACCTGATGTGTATGCTATTGGCAGGCTGGATTATGACAGTGAAGGCTTGTTATTGCTGACAGATGACGGTCAACTCAAGCATCAACTGGCTCATCCCAAACAAAAAGTCAATAAAGTTTATCTGGTTCAGGTTGAAGGAGTTGCACGTAAGCCATCGCTGGATTTACTGCGTAAAGGAATTGAACTCAAGGATGGAATTGCCAAAGCGGTTTCAGTGCAGTTACAACTGAAACAACCGGCATTTGTTTGGAAACGGAATCCACCGATTCGGCAAAGGAAAAATATTCCAACCAGTTGGGTAGAAATTGTAATCAACGAAGGACGAAACCGACAAGTTCGGCGCATGATGGCTCATGTTGGTTTGCCGGTTTTACGCCTTATCAGAACTCAAATTGGTGATTTTAAGTTAGGGGATTTACCCGGTGGAAAGTACCAAATCATCAATCCGTAAAATCATTCACGTTGATATGGACTGTTTTTATGCAGCCGTTGAAACCCGTGAAAACCCACAACTCAAAGGCAAACCGGTTGCCGTTGGTGGTCGCCCGGAAAGCCGAGGAGTGGTGGCAGCTTGTAATTATGAAGCCCGTGCTTTTGGTGTTCATTCTGCCATGCCGATGGGTCAGGCGATTAAGAAATGTCCGCAATTGATTATTGTCGGCGTGAATATCCCGCTTTATCGGCAAATTTCGAATGAAATTCATAAAATTTTCCATGAATACACCGATTTGATTCAACCCTTATCATTGGATGAAGCTTATCTCGATGTCAGTGATTGCAAGCAATGCAAGGGCAGTGCGACCTTGATTGCAGCGGAAATTCGTCAGAAAATTTGGCAAAAACACCGACTCAACGCTTCAGCGGGAATTGCTCCGAATAAATTTCTCGCTAAAGTTGCCAGCGATTGGAATAAACCCAACGGACAATTTGTCATCACACCTGAAAATGTTGATAGTTTTGTTGCCGATTTACCGGTAAAAAAGATATTTGGAGTGGGAAAAGTCACCAATCAAAAAATGCAAAATCTCGGAATCCAAACCTGTGCTGATTTACAAAAATTTAATCAACAACAATTGCATCAGCATTTTGGCAAGTTTGGCTACCAACTTTATAATTTGGCACGAGGTATTGATCATCGCGAAGTGATTTCAGAAAGCATTCGCAAGTCTCTTAGCATTGAAGACACTTTTTTACATGATAAGACGACACTCAAAGAATGTATTGATGAAGTCGAAACGCTGTTTGAAAGTTTTATCAAGCGACTGGAAAAAAGCCAAAACAAAAGACCATTGCCAATCAAATCACTTTATGTGAAACTCAAATTCAATAACTTTCAAACCACGACAGCACAAATGTCGGCATATGCTCCCGACAAAGAAATATTCAAACAACTGGTTGAGAAAGCCTGGTGTCGAATAAAAAGACCGGTGCGACTGATTGGTCTTGGAGTTCAGTTCAGCGAAGAAAATGATGGCAGACAATTGGATTTGCCGTTATTATGAATTTGCATTTGCCAAAAACCAGCTCAGCTTTTATGATAACGAATTGTTGTAACCTCAATTCTTGAATTACGTGAATCAACTTCAAAAAATTACATTCAGTCTTGTTATTTTGATCAGCTTATCATCCTGTCAGATGTTCGAGGAGCATAAACCGGCCGATGTGCGTGATGCGACGATTGATGCAGAAATCAATCCTCAAAAAAAGCAGGATTCCGTGATTGAAACCATGCCATTACTTAGCGGTTCTGTGCTCGAATTGTATAATCAGGCTAAAGAACTTTATGGTAACAATCAATTTGAAGAAGCCATTGGAATGCTACAAAGAGCCAATGAAATTCAGCAAGCACCACAGGTGAGTCAATTACTGGCTGAGATTTATTTGCACAAAAAGGATTATAAACAAGCTCATGTTTGGGCAGAAAAATCCACAGAACAAGGACCAAGTAAAGGCAGTCATTGTGAAAAATCCTATCGAATTTTGGCAGCTGCGGCAAAAAGGCTGGGATATGTTAGAAATTACCAAGATGCTATTAAAAAGCAGGAAGATTGCTTAGTCATCGCTCCGGAAACTTTCTAGTATGAGTGTTTATGACATTCTCGGTGAGAACGGAGTTTTCGCCAAAAAACTGAACGGATTTAAAGTTCGGGATGTTCAACTCCAACTGGCTGATAAGATTTCAGACACTATTGATGTATGTGGGACACTCATTGCTGAGGCAGGAACCGGAACCGGAAAAACATTTGCTTACTTGGTTCCGTCCATTTCCAAAAAGAAAAAAACAATTATTTCGACCGGGACAAAAAACCTTCAGGAACAACTTTTCTATCGGGATTTACCTAAGGTTTTAGAGATTATGGAGCTCAAACCGAAAGCCCGGCTGCTCAAGGGTCGCTCCAACTATTTATGTCTGCATCGGATGCACAATGCTTATCATTCGCGCATTATGCACAACCCGGATTATGCTTATCCGTTGCAGATTATTGAAAAATGGTCTCATCAAACAACCGTCGGAGACAAGTCGGAAGTGGAAGAGGTGACCGAAAATGACTTGGTTTGGCGGCATGTGACTTCAACGGCTGAAAATTGCGTCGGAGCAGAATGTCCCGAATACACCGATTGTTTTGTCATGAAAGCAAGACGCAGAGCAATGGAAGCCGATGTTTTGGTGGTGAATCACCATTTGTTGTTTGCTGATATGGCGTTAAAACAAGAAGGTTTTGGGGAGTTGTTGCCTGATGCTGAAGTTGTGATACTGGATGAGGCTCATCAAATTCCCGAAATTGCTTCCCGATTTTTCAGTCAGTCGTTTTCATCCTATCAATGCGTTGATTTGCTCAATGATATTCTGAAAGAATGCAACGAAGTGACGGGAACTTTCGCAACGGTCTCAAAAAATCATGAATTTGTGGAACAGGCATTGCGAGATATTCATTTGCAGTTTTCCGACTTAGTGGAAACAGATACCTTGCAAAATATGCTCAGTCGCAAATCCAATGCCGAGTATTTACAACTCCTTCAACAAAGTCTTAAGGACTTGGGTGAAATTCTGAAAGCATTGGCATCTCAATCCAAAGGTCTGGAATCATGTTTTATCCGCTGTGAATCCTTGGTGGTGATGCTTGATGAAATTCTCGGAAAACTGGATGTGAATCATATCTATTGGTACGAAGTGAAACCAAAGTATTTCATTATTCACAAAACTCCATTGGATATTTCCGATCCATTAACACAATTCCGCAATGAAAATCAGGCAGCTTGGATTTTAACTTCGGCAACTTTGGCTGTAAACGAGAACTTTTCCCACTTTAAGCAGGAAACCGGTTTGATTGAAAGTGAAGAAATTTTACTGGATAGTCCTTTTGATTATCAAAGTAATGCGATTCTATACGTTCCGAAAGATTTACCGGATGCCAACGACAGACAATTTAATCGGGAAACATGCGAACATGTATTACCACTCATTGAACAAGTCTCCGGAGGCGTGTTTTTCCTTTTTACCAGTCACAAGGCTCTTAATGATGCGGCACAATTTTTTCATGAGAAACTGGATAAGCCGCTTTTTGTACAAGGTCGTGGAAGCCGTCATAAGTTGCTGGCTGAATTTGCTGATGCCGGTAACGGTGTTTTGCTGGGTGCTGCCAGTTTTTGGGAAGGAGTAGATGTTGCCGGAGATAATTTATCTTGTGTGATTATTGATAAATTACCTTTTGCTCATCCAGACAATCCTGTTTTACAGGCGAGAATCAACAAAATCACCGAAGAGGGCAAGAATTCTTTCTTTGAGTATCAACTTCCTAAAGCGATTATTACATTGAAACAAGGCATCGGGCGTTTAATTCGTAGTGAAACCGACAAAGGGATTTTGGTCATTTGTGATAAAAGAATTATCACTAAAGCTTATGGTCGCATGTTTATCAACAGTTTACCGAATATGAGCAAGACCACTGATCGACAAAAAATCGTCTCATCATTTCAACGGATTTAGCTCCATCAGAATTATTAAAAAAAGGACTGTAAAAAACTCAAAAATAAGTTTACAATTTGTAACAATTCATTTTAATATACCAAATAACACTAAATATTGGGGGTTTATCATGGACATTGCGAATTACATTTTCATTGGGGCGGCCATAATCATGGCATATTGTATGTATTTGGTCGTTTCACTCAACAAACAATTCTCTGGCGGTCTGGTTGGTAAATATTGGAAATCATTAATGTTTCTGGTGAGCATATTTACTGCCGGTTATTTAGCTTTGCCGTTTTTCAATCAGGTTCCTGAAGAAATTCTAAGACTGACTGTTGCCGGTGTTTTCCTGTTCGGTGCTTTTTATGTGGTGATTACCATTAAGCTGATAAAAAGTATCATCGAAGCATTTGCTGAATAATTTGCTTAGGAAGACTTGTGGAACTTTTGCTCAAAAGAACCGAGAAGGGTGAGGATGCCATTCATAATCGGGTTTATGATTTATCACAGGAAAAACGCTGGGTTTTGATTCTTGTAGATAGTAAAACCTATGTATCGGATATTTTCAATAAATGTTCCGATCAATGGAGTCCAATCAAGGATCTGCTTGAATTAGAACAGGATGGCTTTATCGTGAATTCAATGGGCTCAGAAGCCATTTCCTCAAGTCTGTTACTGCAACAAAAGCTGGTAGCTGAAGTTAAAAAGTTCATACCAGAAAATTATGAAAAGGCGGTGAATAAAATTCATAACAGTCAACTGGACTCAGCATCCTTAATAAAAGCTGTCAATAGTTCCTGTATGTATATCAATTTGACAATTTCACAAGATATTGCCAAACAACTCAAAAGTCGTCTGACACAGTTAATTGAAATGAATAGCTAATCTGAGCCAATCAGCTGTTCAAAAATTATATTCCAAACTAAAACAACTTCGCATTTGTCTTTATATTTGCATAACTTCCTAGCTTAGTGCTATATTAGCTAAGTTTAATATAACATTTTCTAATTTCGGATAGTGTTTTGGAACGCGGTGCATAAAGTTTTATGCAGTCAGTTAATCTAAATTTAGGGGTACATTTATGAATAGTTCTTGGGGATGGCTTAAGAGTGGAATCATTCTTGGGTTTTGTTTTTTAATTGCAGTAGCACTTGTGAAGCCGATTGGTGTTTCCACACAGTATGTTATTGCTGATTGTTTTATCTTTTGTAAGCTCAAACCGGATTTGGCACAGAAAAACACAGATGCAGAAGGAAACACAACATATTCAAGTTCAAATGCTTACTTGAATAAAAGTGATGGTAAGTATGCTAAAAGCAGTTTGAATATTGCAAATTACGGTTTTATTTTTGTGTTGGCTATGTTCGTAGGTGGTTTCTTATCTGCAAAACTAGGAGGTCCAAAAGTAGAAAAAGATGAAGGCTGGATTCCACAAACCTGGCGAGATAATCTGGGTTCTTCCTGGAATAAGCGAATGTTTGGAGCTTTTATTTCAGGTTTCTTTATCCTGTTTGGAGCAAGACTTGCCAGTGGTTGCACATCAGGTCACATGATGAGCGGTATGATGCAAACATCTCTTAGCGGATATTTATTTGCCGCTGGAGTTTTTGCAATTGCAGTTCCTGTAGCAATCTTTGTGTTCAAAAAATAAGGAGGTTATGAAATGAAAGAAATAATTTTAGCTATTGTAATCGGTGGTGCTTTCGGTTTTATTTTGCACAAAGTCGGAGCAACAAATCCAAATAAAATCGTTGGTTTCTTAAGATTGACTGATTTGCATTTGGCAAAAGTCATCCTGTTTGCAATAGGATTCTCTAGTTTGCTGTTATTTATTCTAATGGCAGCCGGCGTGATTCCGACTTCGCACATTAGTGTGAAATCTTCTTATGTTGGTGTGATTGTTGGAGGAGCTATTTTTGGGATTGGCTTTGGTCTTGGTGGATATTGTCCGGGAACAACACTAGCTGCATTGGGAGCAGGGCGAAAAGATTCGATTTTCATGATTTTGGGTGGTTTGGTCGGAGCATGGGTCTATGTGCTTTTGTATGGCTGGTTAACTGAAAACATGTCTTGGTTGTTTGATAAAATCGGTGGTGGAGCCGTTTCTTTAGCTCAAACCGGTAATGAAAAATATCCTGCTTTGATTGATGGTGTATCCGGCTTGGTTGTTGCCGGAGTGATCGCCATTTTATTTATGGGTGGTGCTGCATTATTGCCAAATAAACTTAGAAAATAACATCAAATTACCAAAAGTTTTTAAAAAGCCTGAATTTTTTTCAGGCTTTTTTTTATTTCATAAACTATTGATTTAAATATTAAAAAATATTTGTTCAAACTCTTTCAGAGTGTTTCAAACTTCATTCAGGATATTCAAACTTCATTTTTGTTTAATACATCTACTTTTTTAAAACTTCGGGGAAACGAAAATGAAAGATATCTTTCACAAGGCTTTATTGTCTTTATTTTTAATTGGCTTTGCATCTGTCAGTTCAGCTTATGTCACAGTCGGTGCAACAGCAGACTGTGACTATAATAACCTTTTTGATGCCTACAGCGATGCCGATCCTTTTGTTAGAGTCACAACAGAGCAAATTCATGATGATCATTTTATTATTAGCAAAACCAAATGGTTTACCGGTGGTTATGCCACTTGTGCTTTTGCAGAAGCTGGGATTCAAGGTGGTGGCTGGACAAGATGGGTTGCTCCGTTTGATGATGTAACTACTGTTGAAATTCATCCGTTAACGAATTCAATCGTGGTTTTTGACAGATTTGATATTTATGGAGGTGTTAATACGGATGCGATTCAAACAGGAGGAGTAGAAGTCCATGGAAATGTAGCATTAACACTTGCGAATAGTAAAATCCATGACCATGAGAGTTACTATGGTGGTGGTTTGTTAATTTATGGTGAGGATGTAAGTGTCATAGCTACAAATACCGAAATTTATGACAATACAAGTATCTATGGCGGTGGTGGAGTATTTTGCTCCTTAGGTGCCAGATTTACATTGATGGGAAATTCCAATATCAGAAACAACGCAGCGATAGGTGGTGCAAATTTAGTAACAGAGCCAGGAAATGGAGGAGGCATATTTGCAGATGATGAGTGTCAGATTACTATAAATAGTGGAGATACAAATGATTTGTTTGCAACAGAGTATGGAATATTAGGAAATACAGCGGCTGGCCAGGGCGGTGGTATTTATTTACAAAATGGTGCTGATGCGGAGTTAAATGGAAATCTGACCCATCCAGCCAGCATTATTGGTAATATTTCTAACTCTGATGTTACTGATGTCATTATTGGGGGCGGTGGAGTTTATGTGAGTGGCGATTCTCAATTCCCCAGCGATGGCACGACATTTACTTCAACCAATGGCAGAATAGAGTTTAATGTTGCTCAACATGCCGGAGCGGGCTTTGCAGTTGTGGGTGGTGGTAGCTTTACAATGAACAGGACTGAAGGGAACTGTTGGGATAATGATAGATGCTCAAGCTTATCCAGTAATTTTGTGGCTGACACCGATCATGATGGAGATGGAACAGCTGCAGCAGGTTATATATACAATGCCAATTCAACGGCAGTGATTTCTCAAACATTGTTGAAAAATAATCATGCCAATGAGTCTGCTTTATTCTATGTTCGCCATTTCGGAAATTTATTTCTTGAAGGCAATGTTATCACTGATAATGGTCCAAATGGTCAGCCTTTTGCTTCTGATTTAATAACGCTTTATGCTGTGACAAATGCAGCCAATCTTGATTTCTTCTACAATACCATTGCAGGTAATACGGTCGATAATCACTTTAATTTTTATGGCTCTAATGCGCAAAACTGGGTGAGAATCTACAACTCAATCATATACGACCAAGGTGATATCTTTACTATTTCCGGAAATACGACTCCATTCCTACGAATGAAGTGTAACTATGTTCACGAAACCAACTCATTTCCATCAAATGGAGGTTCCATAGAATTAGAAGACAACTATCCATTTAACCCTGATTTTGTCGATAGTGCGAACGGAGATTATCATTTACAAAGTCAATCTTTTGCTAAAGACCTATGTTCTGAAAATGAAATTCAAAGTTCCTATCCCGATATTGAAGGAAACCCCAGAGGGATTGATGATCCGGCAGTTCCAAATCTGAGAGGCCCATTTGATGTCGGTGCTTATGAAGAAATCAGTTTTGATATAATCTTTAAAGATAGTTTTGAATAACTTTGCCGTTGAGTGTGGCTTATAAAAGGTCGCACTCAACCTACACGTTTATTAAAAAAGAGATATATATGAAAAGGTTATTAGTCATTTTCACATTCTTCACATCTTTTATTAATGCAGCTGTATTAACTGTTGGTGATGTTTCAGATGTCAATTGTCAGTTTAATGAAATTCAAGATGCAGTTAATTCTGGCAATTCTGGGATGGAAATCAGAGTCACCAATCAAAAAGTTTTCTCCTCGGTAATTATTGATGACAAGGATGTTTTTTCACTTCATGGAGGATTCAGCAATTGTTTGGATGCAGCTAATAATCAACGACTCGAAGGATATTCTCCCAGTCAAATTGATGCAAATGGAAGTGCAATCGGTTTGAACATTGATTATGACACTATGGTTTTTAATACAATCGTTATCTCGGGATTTGATATTTACGGAGGTTCTCCTACCGGAGTAAGTATCAGAAGTTCGGGTTCGACCAGTTCCCTGGTTATTCTCATGGAAGAAACTCTGATTCATGATAACGAAGATACCGGGCTGGAGATAACTGGAGAGTTCACTCGCGTTGATTTTCAAGGGAAAATTTATAATCAATTCAACGAAGATGTTGAAAGTATTTGGGGTGCTGGTATCAATTGTTACAACGCCATTTTTACGATAAGAGAAGGTTCAGCAATTTTCAACAATACAGCTAGTATTGGAGGAGGGTTGTATTCCGATAACTGTTCCCTATCAATTTTTGCATCAGGCGATATGAACCCTTTGGATTCTCTGGAATATGGTTTCTTCAATAATCATGCCTATGCTTATGGCGGAGGAATGCGCTTTGACAATAGTATGGTCTATTTAACCGGATCTGATACTATTCCTGTTTCCATCAGTCACAATACAACTGATAACACCGGAGGTGGAATTTATATATCAGATAATAACCTTGTAGAAATCGTCAATACCCGAATTGATGGTAATACTGCACTGAATCGTGGTGGTGGACTTTACATGCTCAAATCAAGCGGAAGTCCGAATGAATTAAGAGTCTCTCAAGCCGTTGATGGGTGTAATTATGCGGAAATTTGTTCATCAATTAGTTACAACTCCGTAACTAATAATAGTTCAACAGGATATGGTGGAGGAGCATTGAATGCTTATGGAGCGAATGATATTAGTATTAGTCAAACTTTATTGAAAGGGAATAAAGCGTATTATGGAGCGGTTTATTATGGTCGCCAGAATAATAATTTAACAATGGAAGGAAATTTAATCACTCATAGCCAAAAAGATGATACAACCGATCCGTCATTATCCATTTTCTATAGTAATACCTCACTGGTAACAAATATCAATTATTCCACATTGGTGGCAAATAATGTTCTGCGAATTTATAACAATGCCGATAGTAGTAATTTGACATTCAACATGAGTAAGTCGATTATTGATGATGACAATGATGCAGAAATTTTTATTCCACCGAATCAATCCGGTGCAAATATAAACTGCTCAATTGTTCATAATGACTCGGCATCGGCGTTGTATGACGCAGATACGATGATTGGTTCTGCAAATTTGATATCTTCTGCGAATTACAAGCTATCCTTAAGTTCAATTGCTATTGACCGGATTTGTACTGAAAATCCTGTTCCACAATTTGAGGATATCAGAGGTTATGACCGCATGACTGATGGAGTCACTGACATTGGAGCTTATGAGTTCATCGAAAGCGATGATGTGATTTTCAGGAATGGTTATGATTAAAATCTAAAATCCCACGAGATTTTCCGAAATAGAAAAACCTCTCCCCCGAAGTTGTCACCTGTTTCGGAAATACCAAAGGTCGAATGAAAGTTCGACCTTTTTTTATATGTTCTATGAAAGTTAATAAGAATGATTCTTAATTATTGTTGGTGTTATAATTATTCACCGATTTTCGGAAATACTATTCAGTTTAGAAATCAGACAGAGAGTGACCAATGAGTGATTTATTAGATAAGGCAAAAGAATTTGCAGAAGCCTATTTAAACAAAATGAACAACGAAAAAATTCAGGTGGGCGATGAAGCCAGAAAGAATTTGTCACATCTGGATTTTGATTTGCAACAGGAGCCTGTGGATGAACTGGAAGTCATCGAACGCATGAACAAATACATAGAGCCGGCAACCATGAAGATGACCTCATCAAAGTTTTTTGGTTTTGTGATTGGTGGTTCTTATCCTGTCAGTATTGCCTCAAACTGGATGTCAACCGCATGGGATCAAAACACAGGATTGGAAAAAACAACTCCCGCAACCGCTGCTGTGGAATCTGTTTCATCAAAATGGCTGCTAAAAATTCTTGGACTGCCGAAAGATTCAGCAACCGCATTTGTGACCGGTGCAACGGTTGCTAATTTTACCGCTTTGGCGGCGGCGAGAAATCACGTCTTTAAAAAAGCAGGTTGGGATGTGGAGGCCGATGGACTTATCGGAGCTCCTGATTTACAAATCATCATTTCAGAAGAATCTCATCCGACCGTTTATAAATCGTTAGCAATGTTGGGTTTGGGTCGCAATCGAGTGACTAAAGTGAAAACTGATGATCAGGGTCGAATGGATATTAGCAGTTTTCCTGAAGTCAAAGAAAACTCGATTGTTATCACTCAGGCCGGTAATATCAACTCAGGAGCTTGTGATCCGATTTCTGAAATCTGTGATTTAGTGAAGAATAAAAACTCATGGGTGCATGTTGACGGAGCTTTCGGGCTCTGGGCAAAAGCCAGTTCCAAACATAAGTATTTACTTGAAGGAGTAGAAAAAGCCGACTCATGGGCAACAGATGCTCACAAATGGCTCAATGTTCCTTATGATTCCGGTTTGGCTTTTGTCAAACATAAACATGCGTTAAAAGCAGCAATGGCGATTACTGCATCTTATTTACCTACAGAAAATGCGGGGCGCAATCCTTCGGATTACACACCTGAATTATCAAGAAGAGCACGCGGAGTTGATATTTACGCGGTTTTGCATCATTTGGGAACATCCGGTGTTGAAGAATTAGTCAACCGTTGTTGTGCCTGTGCCAAACAATTTGCCGAGGGTTTTGCGGCTGCCGATTATAAAGTCATGAATGATGTGGTTCTGAATCAGGTTGTTGTTGATTTTGGTTCCGAAGAATTAAATTTGAAAATCATGGATGCCGTGCAAAAAGATAGCACATGCTGGGTTGGTCAGACCATATGGAAAGGAATTACTGCAATGCGCATCAGCGTGAGTAATTGGCAGACAAATTCACAGGATGTTGAAGAAAGTTTAAATGTGATTTTGAAGATTGCCGAAGAAATAAAAGGTAAATAATAGCAATTTTGAAACTATAAAATCTGTACTATGAAAAATATTATCGCAATTGTATTTTTGGTGATTTCAACATTTGTTGATGCTCACGAAAGCCAAGCACAGGCAACTTATCTTGGAAACGAAGGGGTAATGATTTCCAATGGTGATACAATAATTATATTTGATCCGTTTTTTCATAATAATTATGATATTTATCAACTGGTTCCTGATGCAATTCTCAACGCATTATTTGAAAATTCTGAACCGTATAATGATATTGATGCAATATTTATCAGTCACGCGCATGGTGATCATTTTGCGGCAGATTTGGTGATAAAATATTTGCAGAAATTTCCTCAAACAAAACTGGTTGCTCCCGCTCAGGCAATTGATCAATTAAAAGCACTTTCAGAATTTAGTTCATTACAAAATCAAATTGTTTCGATTGATATTGAGTATCAAGATTCACCAAGAGCCATTTACTTGGAAGATTTATTTGTGGAAGTGATTAGAGTTCCGCATTCCGGTTGGCCGAATTCGAGATTAGATGTTTCAAACCTTGTTTACCGCGTGACATTGGACGGTGAAATAACAGTCATCCACATGGGTGATGCCGATCCGAATACACTTCATTTTCAACCCTACGAAAATTATTGGCAGGCGAATCATACAGATACCGCTTTTCCTCCGTATTGGTTCTTTTACAGCACTTACGGGCCGAAAATATTATCTGATATCATCAATGCTGAAAAATCAATTGGTATCCATGTGCCGGTCAAAGTACCTCAAGAACTTATTGATTCACAGAAAGATTATTTATCTAAACCGAGTGAAACTCGTACTGTGCATTCTCATCATTGATTTGACTCATTTAGAGAGATTTCGTCAGCAAAGAAAAAAACCGGACAATTTCCTTATCATCAATGGATTGGTGGCTAGCTCCAACCTGAACTTCTGTGAATTTTAAAGAAGAATCACATGAATAATCTGAGAATGGACGACAAACTTTTATGTCGAACCCGGATTCCAGTTGTACTAATTTGGAATTCAATTCAATCAGATTATCAGTGCGAATTCTCACCTGAAAACTATTGCATTGAGGAGTATCGACAATGAGTTTGTCAATTTCTTGGAGTTTACCAGCTAAAGTTTTTGCTCTGTTAACCCATGATGGAATTTGAGGAAGATTGCTATCCAGACCATCAAGAGATGTGATAAGTGATGGAAAAGTTGTCCAAAGATGAGAGCCTAGTCTGACTCTCCAAGGTTTGCATTTCTCGATAAAATCATTTATTCCTGCGAGAACAGCTCCTGAAATCGCTCCGATACCTTTGTAAAGTGAAACATAAACCGAATCAAATATAGAGCTGATTTCAGCAAAAGATTTCGAGTAATAAGGAGCTGATTCCCAAAGTCTTGCTCCGTCCATGTGAAGATGGACGTGATTCGCATCACACCAAGTCCGAATTTTCAGAAGTTCATTCCACTCAGGAAGTTTAAAACCGGCTCGCCGTAGTGGAAGTTCGAGAATTAATATTGCCGGGGTTACATTGATACTTTTCAAATCATCAAAAATTATGGATTGATTTAATTTTCCAATAGAAATGCTTTTTAAATTTAAAAGTGTTTGATAAGCATCTTCTTCATCCAGAATTATGTGGGATTGCGGGTGTAAAGCGATGAGATTGTTATTTCGGGCATCACATACAACTTTCATCGCAGCCAATTGTGCAGTGACTCCTTTATTGAAAAACAAACTGCTTTGTTTTCCAAGCAAGTTATTGACTCTGTTTTCAAGTTGATCAACCAAAGCACCTTGATTGTAACTGTCGTTTTCAAACTCAAGATACTTTGATTGACTCATCTCCTCCAGCCATTGCTGATGAGTTTTTTTATATAATCCCAAATAACGCATAATGCCGGACTATGAGTTATCCTTGATGTATTGATTGACTTCTCTTTCTAATAAACTCAGAGGAATGGCACCGTTTCGTAATACCACATCATGAAAATCTTTCAGGCTGAATTTATCGCCCATTGATTCTTTGGCTTTTTCACGAAGTTCCAGTATTTTTATCATTCCCACTTTATAAGCCAGTGCTTGTCCGGGCCAGACTATATAACGCTCAATTTCTGATTCGACATCCGACATGGCTAATCCTGTAGTTGAAAACATATAATCAATGGCTTGTTCTCTCGTCCACTTTTTATGATGGATACCGGTATCAACAACCAATCGCACGGCTCGCATCAGTTCAGCCTGCAAACGTCCGACATTATCAAATGGATCTTGTTGAAAACCAAGCTCATAAGCCAGTTTCTCAGCATACAATGCCCATCCTTCAGTAAATCCGGAAAAACTGAGAAAACCTCTGAACATCGGTAAACCTTTTAATTCATTTTGGATCGCTAACTGAAAATGATGTCCGGGAACAGCTTCATGATAAGCCAAAGTTCTCATGCCGAATTTTGGAGTTGCGGTTATATCATATAAGTTGGCGTAAAAACGTCCGGGTCGCGAACCATCCATAGATGGTCTTTCATAATAACCTCCGGCAGCTGTTTTTTCTTTGTATTCAGGAACTTTACGGACTTCAACCTTACCTTTGGGCAGAACGCCAAAAGAGCTTGCCATTTCAGTATCAATTTCGTCGATGATTTTTTGATAGTCTTTTATAATAGACTCTCTTCCTGAATCACTATCCTCATAAAGAAACCGCGAGTCCTTGCTGAGACTATTGAGCAACTCGCCGACGGTTTGGTTTTCAGTATCAAACCCTTCTGCAGATAAAATGGCCTTGATTTCGGCAACGATTCGATCGACTTCCTGTACTCCCAGGTTGTGCAAGTATTCCGGAGAGTAGTCAGTTGTTGTGTTGGCTTTAATTTGGTATTGATAATACTCCTCGCCATTAGGAAACTTCCACACACCGGCATAAGAATCGGCTTCCTTGAGCAAATCTTCATAAAATGCAATCATTCGATCATAGGCCGGTAGAACAGTTGTATTGATTTGCTTGTATAGTTCTGTTTCCAGTTCTGATTTTGTGGAATCATCTAAATCTTTCAACTTGGAAATTTTTGCCATGAAATCTTTGGCTAATTCATTCTCCTCCGGTTTTGGATCACGAATATTGTGCATATTCTCCAAAGTCTTTTGAATTATGAAGTCCGGAGGAATCACACCTGCTTCTTTTTCTTTATTGACCTGAATTAAAGTATTATCGAAGACTCTACCAATATGTGAAAGACGGGAGAGATAATCTTTTGCATCTCCAACATCATCAATTTTATGCATATTCGTCATGAAATTGATAATGCCCATGTATTGTCCGTGTTTTTGGGTTTGACTGTATCCATAGTCATTGTATTTGATACCGTCCATTTGACCTTGTAAAAACCAATCGAGAATATCGTAGGATAATAGTTCCTGTCCTTTTAATTGATCCCGGTTGTAGTTGTGGAGTACTTCATAGTCTTTCTTCAAAAGTTCTAACTGTTCGTCATTGGCTTGCTGAGAGTTATCATTCAGTTCATCATAGAAAAACTTATATCCCATAGAAGTAATCATTTGCGGATTTTTCAATGCAAACTCTATGAAAATTTTGTTATAAAAATGACCGATGAAAAAAGGCTTGAACCAAATCAGGTTTACTAGAAAAATAGTTCCGGCTAATAACGCCAAAAGCAATGTACGTTTTAAGAGTTTCCAAATAAATTTCATAAATTATGTATCCGATGTATTTTATTTAATTATTAACGTTTGAGTTTCAATTTTGTTAGTATATTTTTATTCAAAACCATTTTCAAAAATCAAATCCGATAACTCTGTATCCGGCAATGGCCAAACGTAAGCGCCTCGTGTCCTTGTAAATGCAGCCAGAGTTGTAAATCCTCGGTCAATGGTTAAATCCCAAATCATCACTGAAGGAATTCCCGTGGTGAATCGAAACCAATCAGGAGACATGTCATTAATATTTTGTGTGTAATAAAGTCCCCAGTCAGTTCCGGCAAAAACCATATCAGGATAGAGTGGATTAATCATTACACTGTTCACAGGTATGTTTGGAAGATTTCCTGATTTATCAGCCCATTGAAAATTTTGACAGTTGGCATCACAGCTAATTTGATAAAGATGCCCCGGAGTTGTTGGGGTATTTTGGTCAAATCCTCCAACAGCAGCATAACCCGTCATTTGATAAGAAACCACGTCGAGTATCGGTCTGTTCGGAAGAGTAGAGTTTGAATCTGTGACATCAACCCAATTGGCAGTGTTCGTGCCTTGCCCCATATTGAAACCATAGTAAACATTTCCATCATTGGTCCCAACAATGGCAACCGTACCATCTTCCATGTCATAATGCATTTGATTGATGATTGAGCGGTCATTGAGTACACCTTTTGTTAAATCCGGGCTGTTTACATACCAATCAGCATTATTTAAACCTCCATTGTTTGTTTCCCAAATCCTGTAAGTTCCCGCCATGAGTTGATCGCAAGTGGCTGCTGGGCAGTCATGTTTGTTGAGATGAAAAGGAAAAATAAATGGAACACGGCTGTCCCCCGACCAAGGGCTCACAAAATTAAAATAACTTCCAAGAGGACCTGTGGTGCTGATGCGCATATTTCCGTATTGTGACTCCACATAAACTCTTTGAGATTGAATAGGCTCTATTGTGGCATAAATTCCATCTCCACCATTAACTCTTGTCCAGGCTTGTGCTTGTAATGGATTAGGTGCTTCCCAGACAGAGACTGAAGAGCCATTATCTTGAGCACCACCAACAGCAATTTTAGTCGTTGCAGTGGCAAAATCAGCGGAAATATCTCCCGAATAGAATTCTATGGCATTAATACTGTCATTTAATTGAGTATAGCTGATGTCTCTGGGATTGGCCTCATCGGCATTTCCTGTGTAGTAAACACCGCCGTCAGAGCCAAGTAATAACTTAGTTGGATCGTTAGCCACAAAAGTTCTTGCGTGATGATCCACATGTACAAAGTCGCCTAGTGATCCTGAACTGTATCCGCAGGTACTATTCACAAATGTATCTCCACCATTTGAAGATTTGAATAAATCAACAGCTGAAAGAAACACAATATCAGAATCATTCGGAGAAACAGCCATACCCATATCATACCAAGCTTGAGTTCCTCCGTCATCACAGCCGCCAATATCAGATGTGGTAGCTGTTTGTGTCCATTGCGAGCCTCCGTCGATTGTTTTCCATACTCCAAGCACTTCTCTGGTGCTGATATTTGCAATCTGAGCATATAAAACATCATTATCAGAAGGAGCCATTGTGATATCAATTCTTCCTAAAGAATTGGTTGGATAAGGAGTTCCAGATCCGGTCCCTGCAGGCCATCCATTACCCGAATGTGTAACCAGATTCCAAGTCGGACAACCGGATGCCGGAAATGATGTTTTATAGATTCCATTAGCGCCATTCAGTCCTAAGTCTGGTTGTACAGTCGTCGGGTGTCCACGAGTACCAACTGCTGCATAAATATCTCCTGTTGC
>Ga0209203_1001320_pt1 | contig 18400 bp, 15 predicted proteins | sample AD_UKC109_MetaG_FD_184423 | JGI IMG/M metagenome (GOLD analysis project Ga0209203, IMG submission 184423) | Active sludge microbial communities of municipal wastewater-treating anaerobic digesters from Hong Kong - AD_UKC109_MetaG (SPAdes)... | ecosystem: Engineered > Bioreactor > Anaerobic >... | reverse complement strand
TGGCTATCGCGAGGAGGTCACACCCGTTCCCATCCCGAACACGGAAGTTAAGCTCCTTCGCGCCGATGGTACTGCATGGGCGACTGTGTGGGAGAGTAGGTGCCGCCGGATTTAAAACATGAAGCCCTTTCCGATTAATCGGAAAGGGCTTTTTTATTCGTCCTTGAAACGAAAATGAAACCTTTGAAAAAAGCACCTATTACAGGCTAAGACAAAACAAATATCACGCTATATTTTACATTGAAAACGAAAATTATTTCGTAATCAGTATTGCAAAAAGAGAAGAGGTGTACAAACAATGGGAGTAATATCTGAAAGACTGAATACTAAAGAAGAAAAAGTAATAAAAAAATTGGCAGATTATTATGATGAAGATAAATCAAAATTACTGAAAAGATCGCTTTTTGAATTGTACGAAAATATTATCGACGGCAAAGAGATTGAAAAATATGAAAAAAAAGAATTATTAAAAAAGACAAAATTTCATTCTGCTGAGGAAATATTAAAGGCAATCTAGCACTCTGAACTTCAAAATAGCTTATAGAATAAGTAATCGTATTAATTAGCAATAATATCTTTTATCCATTTCAGATGTTTCGGCAACAGATCATGTAAATTATACTTGTTCATAATCGTTTCGCGGGCATGGATTCTCACCTTTTTCATCGTATCAGGATTTTCAAGAGCATTTTCTATTTTCTCCAGGATATTCCTGGGGGAAAAGAAATCAACAAGAATGCCGTTTACACCATCCTGAATAACCTCCGTAACCGTTGGGGTGTTGGAAGCGATGATCAGGCATCCGGCGGACATTGCTTCGAGCATGGACCAGGAGAGGACGAAAGGTCTTGTTAAATAAACATGAACCGATGATGCCCTTAATACCTGAAGATATTGATTGTAAGGAAGCCTGCCGGTGAAGTGCAGTCGTGATAAATCGAAATCGAATTTATACAGCATCATTTGCTTGTAACTTTTTCCATCCGGTAGCCGGCGACCGTAAGCAACTCTATCTTCACCCACAACCACCACATGACAATCCTTTCGTCTTTGCTGCAGCAACGAAACAGTTTCCATGAACTGAGGAAAGCCGCGATACGGTTCCATTCCCCGGCTAACATAGGTGACTATTTCTTTCGCTTCGGACAAATTCAGGCCGATGGAAGGTAATATTAATTTTTCGTCTTTCCGGGGGCTGAAGTAGTCTGTGTCAATGCCGTCATGAAACACTTTTAACTTGTTGTGATATTCTTGAGGGAATTGATTCTTTTGCCAAAAGGTTGGGCATAGTCCCGCATCGCAACTGTAGAGATCCGTGAGAATGGGGGCATTTTTGATACGAACGCGAAGCTTGTCATCAGGCGTCAATGGCTCGGACGGATCAAAACCGACATCCGAACCATCCGCATTGTAAAACCATTCAAAATAACAAAGTAGTTTAGACTGCGGAAAGACATCTTTAATAAACATAGTCGGTCCCCAACCGGAATGACCATAAACTATCTCGGGGTAGAAGCCGTCCTTCTTTAATTTGTTTAACTCGCGATAAACCGCCTGGCCATGCAAAACGGCACTTTCCAGCGGCTTAATATAATGATGGGTTTCGCGTTGAGGTTCACGGGAAGGCGTGTAAATCAATTTGTAAACACCGGGAATTTGTCCTTCCTTGCGCGTGGTGCCGAATACAATACGATTGTCAGCGTTTTTGGCTAAATTGATCGCCAAATGGCGAAACTGCGCCGGAAAATTAGAATGCAAAAAAAGAATTTTCATAACTCGTCAATCGGCCCCACTCTCTGCTATGACTATCTATATTATTGAACGGGTTTGCCCTCATTTTTACCGCTTTTTTCTTTCATTGCAGGAGAGACATCAATAACCCCGTTGATTGCTTCATAACGGCGAATCAGATTGCCCAAAGCCAGCGTTATTCGCTTGGCTGTTTTCAGCGAAACGGCAATTTTCGATTCTATGCGAATCACATTGGGATCGATTGAGGGATTGCCGAACATCAGAATAACTTCTTCCGCGCCGAGACCGACATTGAATATACCGGAATAATGAGTTTTAACGCCTTCTTCTGTAAAACGAAGTTTTCTCTGCTGCGGAGCAACTTGTTCCAAATTTTCATCAATTTTATCACCCTTTGCCATGTTGAATCCTCCTTAATTTAAATAATGTGCGTTGATCAATGATCTTAAATTACCTGACTTTGAGACCTTCATCCAGATAGCGGATTATCGGGAAAAGGAAAAACTCGATCACTCTGCGCTTGCCCACGTTCACTTCCGCCGTGACGGACATGCCCGGTTTGACTTTATACACATCGCCATTTTTTGTTTTCAGGGTTTCCGCCGTCATTTTGACGCGTACGGGGTAGCCTCCGGATTCATTCTCAGCGGCCTTGTTGGTTTCCTTATTTTCTTTTTCTTCCATACTATAAGGATTGATAATTTCGACCTTACCTTCAATGGTCCCGTATTTTTGAAAGTCGTAAGTGTCGACTTTAACAACGCAACGCTGACCTTCTCTTACGTACCCAACGTCTTTATTCATAACGATGGCATTGACTTCGAGCGGCGTGCCTTCCGGAACGATGCCCACGACCGGTTGGGCCGTTGTGACAATCCCGCCGATGGTTTTTACCGGCAGCAGATGGACAAATCCTGACACCGGCGCTATGATAAATCGTTTCCCCTGTTTAAATTTAAGACTGCTGACTTCCGCTTCCAAAGTATTGCGTTCATGAATATTATTAGAGTAATCGGAAAGCAGTTTCTCCCGGAAATTGCTTTTAAAAATCTGTATTTCATCATCGATTCGTGATAATTTGGTTTCCAACTGTCTGACCTGTCCTTCTTTGGCATCTCGTTCGCGTTCCAGATTCATTCTTTCTTTGACTTTTTCCCGGTAACGATTATCCGCCAGCGTTCCGATTTCCACCAGGGCTTTCTGCCTCTTTTCCTCTTCCAGCGTCATAGACAAGACGTGATTGATCGTTTCGATTTCTTTCTTGAGGGATTCCACCGCGCTCTGATTCTCCAGAGCTTCCTTTTCTTTCTCTTTCAGGGTCGAATTATAAACATCTCTTTGCGCCTGATAGTGCGTCATCTGCGTTTTTACAATTTCCGATGCAAGACACTTCCCCGCGGGAGAAAACCCTTTTTCGTTAAGGACGGCATCAATCCTGCCCATGGATAAACGTGAATAATTCAGATTTCTTTCCTTGCCTTCCAGATCAGCCGTGTCCACGGAAGGATCTATTTCCAGCAGGATATCACCTTTCTTGACATAGTCTCCTTCCTTGACGTTAATCTTGGCGATGACACCTGTTTCCAGAGGTTGAACAATCTTTACATCGCCCGCGGGTATAATTTTCCCGCGTGCCGCAACGACAACATCGATTTTGACGAAAAATAAAGCCAGCAAAACAACAATCATCAGGGAGATGATCGTCCACAGAAAATAGGTGCCCAGCGGATTTGTCGGCCGTTCTTCGATTTCCGCCAGAATGGGTTTAAAATCATGATAATCGGATTTGCTCATCTGAGTCTGTTCTCCTCCTGTTGTTTGTAGAGGTAAGTGTAGAGTCCGTCTTTTTGCATCAGGGATTCATGGTTGCCGGTTTCCACAATCTTGCCGCGATCGATGACAATGACCATGTCGCAGTCGCGCATGATCGAAAGCCTGTGCGCAATAAATATAACGGTTCTCCCTTGCCTGATCAGGTTCAGGTTCTGTTGGATGATCTTTTCCGATTCATAATCCAGCGAACTGGTTGCTTCGTCGAAAATTAAAATATTAGGATTCATAATCAGCGCGCGGGCAATGGCGATTCGCTGCTTTTGACCGCCGGACAATGAAGAGCCTCTTTCCTCGACATAGGTATCGTACCCCATGGGCATTTCGGAAATAAAATCATGAGCGCCCGCAATCCGCGCCACCTGGATGATTCTTTCCATGCCGGCGTTGGGCGCCGCCATGGCGATATTTTCTTTAATGGTGCCGCTGAAAAGATAACATTCCTGCAGAACAACGCCGGTGCGATAGCGCAGAAACAGCGAGTCCATGTGACGGATATCCACGCCGTCGACCATCATGGTGCCTTCGACCGGCAGATAAAGACGCTGAATCAGTTTGGCAATCGTGCTTTTACCGGAACCGCTTCGTCCGACAATACCCACCATCATACCTGCTTGGATAGTGAAATTGACACCGTCCAGCACCAACGGTCCCTCCGGCGCATAGCGAAAACGGACATCCTTGGCAACAATTTCACCTTTCAGTTCTTTGACTGTAATGGCGCCGCCGACCACTTCCGGCGGGGTATTGATAATATCGCCGATTCTGTCCAGTGAAAGCCTGGCCTGTTGAAAGTCCTGCCACATACGCACCAGGCGCAGGATCGGTCCGCTCAGTTGCGATGCGAACATCTGAAAAGCGATGAGCTGCCCCACGCTCATGCTTTTATCGAAAACAAGGCTGACACCGAAATAAATAACGGCGAGCGACATGGCTTTTTGCAGCGTCTGCGACGAGGTCACCGCCACGTTGCCCAGATTGGACAGCCTGAACGCGGACATAATGTATTCGCCCAGATTTTTTTCCCAGTCTTTGATCATTTTACCTTCAATGGCCAGGGATTTTACGGTTTGGATGCCGGTAATGGACTCCACCAGAAAGGATTGATTGATCGCGCCTTTCTGAAATTTTTCATCTAATCGTTGCTTGATCATCGGTGTGGCTATAAATGAAATAAGCGCGATAAAAAAAATAATGCCCAGCACAATGAGTGTCAAATATCCGCTGTAAACCCACATGATGACGATAAACACCACCGAAAATACCGTATCCAGCAAAACGGTAAGTGAGATATTGGTCATGAACTGCCTTAAATTTTCCAGCTCGCGTACACGCGCAATGATATTCCCCACTTTCCGGGTTTCAAAATAACGGAACGGCAGCGAAAGCAGATGACGGTAAACCTTTGCCCCAAGTCCGGCGTCAACCTTGTTGGCGGTGTGATAAAGCAGATAATTACGCATGAGATTCATTATTGTATCGAAAACCAGCACAATCAGAAAAGCTCCCGAGACAACCTGCAACGTTGTCAGCGCGTGATGGGCAAGAACCTTGTCAATGATAACCTGAATAAATAACGGCGTGACCAGGCCGAAGAGCTGGATAAAGAAAGAAGCTGTTATAACGGCGGTAAAAGTGGGCCGGTGTTTATAGAATTCTTTGAAAAGCCATTTCATGTTCAAAAAAAATTCCGTCTTCGTAAAACGGGGATACACCGCGATGGCCTCGCCATTCCAGAATTTAAGAAATTCATCGGTTGTCATTTCCCGGGGCTTTTTCTCATTGCAGTCGAAGATGAATATCTTATCTTCCTTTTTCCCCAGGAGAATATGGAATTCATTATTCGGAGAAATAACAATTAACGGGCAGGGATATTTCAACAGGTCGTCAACCGATTTCAGCTTCTTCAGACGCGAACGGATACCATGATCCTTTAGGATGCGCAAAACCTCCTCCCGGCTCAATTCGGTTTCGATAAAGTAGCGCCGTTTAACGGCTTGCATGTCTATGCTGACCGTGTGGATCTTGGAGATAACTTCAATGCTGACAAGTCCCGTTTCCGCCATATTCACCTGCAAATTGATTAAAGTTCAACTCGAGCGCCAGTTGTTTTTCATAAACAGCCATGGTGTGCTCGATGATTTTCAGATCGCGTTCCGCCAGCAAAGCATCTTTTTCAAATTCAATAATGTCAAGTTCGCTTCTTTCGCCGAGAACTTTTGATTTTCTGTTGATGTCCTTGATTTTCGCATATTGTTCCTTGATTTTTTTATAATGCGAATATGATTTTGAAAGTTCGGCGTATCCGGCCCGGAGCATTTTGATGTCCTTGTTTTTTTCGTTGAATACGAGGCGGGCGTATTCCTGGGCCTTCTTCAGTTCATGAAAAGATTTTTCCCTCTCCCATTTACGGACGCCTCCGTCAAACAAGGGCAGGCTGATGTGAAGTCCGACACTGTAATCGGTGGTACGTACATCACTGAGTGAGTCATGCATATTGTCGGGGCTGCTGTTGTAAAAATCGTATCGGCCGTAAACGGAAATATCCGGCAGAAAATTATTGCTCACCGATTTTTTCCTGGATCTGAGGGCCTCGATTTCGTTCAGCCGCGCTTTATACTCGGGGGTTTGTGCAATAATCTCAGTTTCGTCCGGCGTCGGCAGGGAAGATGACAGCGGCAAAGCAATGATATCCACATCGACGGAATAAGATTTGCCGGTATAGTTGCTCAGTTTCTCGAGACTCTCGCGCATGTCTTTGTGAATGCCGGTAATATCCTTTTCCATAGTCAAGACGTCCGTTTGCGCCGCCAGAACGTCCTCATGAGAAAATTGTCCGTTGGTGAAAGCTTCTTGTTTCATCCTGGAAATTTCGTTAAGACGCGACAGAATTTCACGGGCGTACATCAGCTTGATCTTGCTTTCCGCGACAGAGCGGAAAATATCCGTAACATCCCGGATCGTTTTTTTTACTTCCGCTTCACATTCACGGATGCTCGTATCCTTGAGTTTTTCATAATAGCCTGTTTCATAAATTTTCTTGTACCAGTTGGAAACGGCATACTGTCCGGATAAAGAAACGGACGATCTCCATGCGCTTTCATAACCGCCGACCACTTCATTGCCTATCGTGTTAATCGTCGTGTTGTCACGATTATCGATATTCTCATATCTTTCTGTGCGTCCGCCGAGAGTGACGACCGGATAGAGAGCGGCAAAATTGCTTCGGTATTGCGCATTGGAAATCAAAACATCCTCACTTTTGACACGCAGAGACGCGGAGTATCCGATGCTGTCGGTGATTACATCGCGGTAATCCAGAAAATCAGCCCGGCAGGGAAGAGCTGTAAGGCAAATGAACAATACAAAAACGCGTGAAACAATGCTGCTGAACTTTAACAATTATTCACACTGTCTAACTATATTTATTTTTGCTGCTGTAAATGGAAAAATATTGCCTCGACTGCGACAATCGCGCTGCATATATCAATTTGCAATCAAGGATGCAAATAAAATTTACTAAATAAATAGGAAGCTGATCATAATTTATCTTTATCCGGTTATCATCAGAAAATTTGTTGCGGGAATGACGGCGCAGTTGCCGGGAAATACTTCGGCCTTCCGGCAGTTACGAACAATCTGAAAATAGGGCACTGACAGTTGTTTACCGAAATAAAGACCGGCTTTGCTGATTTCGCTGTCGGATTCTTTCGCTTCAAACAAAGATACCGGTTTGCCGTTTTTTACCAGCACAAAGTCAACTTCCTGCTTCTCCTTGTTCCGAACATGCATGATTTCAAATGTGCCCAGGCCGGTTTCCGAAAACCGGGCCGCCATCTTGAGCAGGCTGACAGCCAAAAGGTTCTCAAAGCGCCGGCCGGATTCGGGTACGTTTGACCAATCGTAGAAGTAGAGTTTGGGTTCTTTCTTGATTGAACGGGTAATATTTCTATGCCAGGGACGCAGAGTAAAAATCAGATAAATTGTTTTGAGAATGTCCAGCCAGCGGGAAATTGTTGCGTGATGAGAACCAGCGTCTTCCGCAATGGAATTGATGCTCAATAACGAACCGACCTTTGAAGGCAAAAGTTCAATGAGTTGTCCGATACCTTTAATGTCCGATATCCTGGATAAGTCGCGAATGTCTTCTTTCGTGAGCAGGGTTTTATATTCAGAGTTCCATCGGTTGTAAAAACGTGCGGAATTTTTTATAAACGGTTCGGGAAATCCGCCGAAAGCAAGCAGTTTGTCCAGTTTTTCCTCTGCGTTTGCCGGTTTTATTTTTCTTAAATAATCCATCAGCGCGTTGATCTTTTGGAGGGGCTCATCGGTCATCAGAATATGTGAAAAGTCGTTTAGCGCTTCCGGCAATCCGAGGGGCAGCATCTGATAGGAGAAATAACGTCCCACAAGCGAATCGCCCGACTTTCGAAACCAGCCAAGACGAGCGCTGCCCGTTACCAGCAGGGTCATTTTTTCTTTATTCGTATCATAAATACCCTTCAGAATGTTTCGCCAGTTCTTCAGTTTATGAATTTCATCAAACACCAGAGGCAGCGGTTTTTTAATAAATCTGTCGTCGATGATGTTTTTGAAGTAGAGAGGATTCCTTTTGTATTCTCTCGCAATGGCCGGATCATCCCAGTTGAAATACAAATCCTCGGCGCCCTGTCCGGCAAGCCAGTTTCGCGCAAAAGTTGTTTTCCCGACCTGACGGGGGCCGGTAAGGAAAATCATTTTTCCCGCGTTCATTTCCGGGTCAAAGATATATTTGCTGACCATTCGTTCCATGCGACTAATTTACAGCTATATGTAAAAAAGTCAAGACCATTTTACACATTCATGTAAAAAAGTCAAAACGCTCCCTGACGTCATTCCCTTTGCAGATGACCATCATGGTGATCTGCAGGTTATTCAGGTTACGCAGGCGGGAATCTAGAAAAGGTTTTATTGCTACTCCTAAATAACGGGGCTTTTACTATTTGTTCCGCTCGAATGATTTAAAAACTGAAAACAGCTTTGAACTTATCCGCTTTAAGCGAAGGCTTAACATAATCCTTTTTCTTGTCAAGTTCAACTATCCCATATTTTTCCATATTTTTTAGCGTTCTGGAAAGATTGCTGACATGCCGTCCGGACATTGTAGCTAACTCCGCCAAAGATTGGGGATTATTATCTCTTATCTTTTTTAAAAGTTCCTGATTTTTAGAACTAAGGACCTGGGCCATTGATTCGATGGAATCAAACCAGATGGTTGGCTCATTGCCGGTTGGCTTATGTTCGCCTTTCGCAATGGATATAGTATGTTTTTTAATATCTTTATATGGGGCAATTCCTATTCTCATTTCTCTTGCCATAATAAAACCTTCCTTTTTAAATAAAATCATCGACGGTTTTCCAAAAATCTATAATTAGCTGACTGGCGCAATCAAATTCATAATAATATATTTTGTTCCGTTTATGAATGTGATCTCATTTAACTTTTTTTGTTCTATACTTGCCGCGTTTTGGTAAACAATCATGAGCGTTGTCATACCCCACCATTCTTTTGTTGTCTTTGTCATGTAAAGTTAACGAATATTTGATCCCGTGAGGTATATTTTTTGTTGGTTTAACTTTACATGCTTCAAATTTTACCCAATAACCTTTATTAGTATAAAAGACAAACCCATTAAGTTCTAAAAGAGTTTGTAGCTCATAATCAGAATCGTGGTATCTTTCTTTCATTTGGATACATATTATCATCAGATGATAACAATGTCAAGAACTCTTAACAGATGTCTGATGTCTGGTATTTAACAATTATGTTAAAAATGCGTTTGACAAAAGATTCTAATAATACAACGAGTTAATTTTGAAGAATTTGGGAATTATTATTGACAAATAAAATTGATTCGTCTATTAAATTCATGTCTTATAGAATCAAAATTAGTGACACTCGCTGAGCGCGTGAGAAACGAAGCGCGAAGCGCAAGTGGTAGTGAGACTCAAAATTCAGAAACAAAGTGAACTGAATTTTGTAAGTCGAACTATCCAAGCTCGATGCATCGGGCTTGGAAACTATCCCCGAAGCGAAACGTACGGGGGCTTCACAAGTTTTCACAAAACGAGTTTTAATAAGTACCGTTGCACAGTTCAAAACGCTTGAAGTGTATTTAATGCAATTCAAGTTGGGAGAAAAAGTGCAAGATCCTATTGGTCAAAAAATGTGCTGTATAATACCAGAACAGGATGGGATCTCATGTTCCGGTTTGTCTTCGTTGATCTAAAGTTATTTGTATTTGTGTTTAAAAATTTACGGAGGGCGGCATGAGGAAAATTAATAACAAAAAGATCAATAGGTTTATTTGTGCTTTTATTACAAATAATTTTCAAAGATTAATCAGCAAGACGGTTTTATTCTTTATAACCACATTCATTTTAACAAACATGATGACATATACAGGAGGTTGTTTTGCCATGCTAGTAGAACAAAAAGACAGTATCGACAACTTGAGTTTTTCCCATGACGGAAAGAGCGTTGTATTTGATCGCTGCCAAAATGATGGCTGCCAGATACAGGTCTATAATCTGGAAACAGGTGAATTGGCCGCTTACCAATCGCCAAAAGCAGAACGCTGGACCATGGGCAAATACTCTTACGACGGCAGGCGGATAACTTTCTCCGTAATCCCCAAAAAACCCGAAGGCGGCCTTGACCTGGGCGAGATGCAAATTGCCGTCATGGACGCGGACGGGAAGAACTTAAAGAAAGTTACCACCGGCCCCGGGGCAAAATTATATCCAACCTTTTCTCATAACGGAAAAAAGATACTCTATGCCCGCGCGGCTCGTATCCGGGAGAGGGGCGCAACACCTGCCGCGCAGTATGACGCCTGGGAAGTCAATCTGGAAACAGGCCAACAGACACAACTCACCTTTTTTCAATATTATTACATGAGCAATCTGACCTATTTCCCGGATGATGAGCGTTTTATTTATTACGGAGAGAATCCGAGCGTATTCGAGGGGGCCTATGCGGACCAGTCGGCTTTCCGTAACAAGCTGGGAGAAATAGGGCCACAGGGAAAGGGGATTCATTACATTGTCGTGATGAAAGGGAAGGAACTGATTCCCAATCCTTATAAATTCCCGCCAAAGACCCGACCTGAGCGGCCCCTCTTGAGCAAAGACGGTTCCGTCCTTATTTATGAAAAATCACTTTCAGCAGGAAAATTCTTTCTCTATTCACCGGATGGGAACCACCGGCTTATTTGTGAAGCGGGTTCTGTAAGTTCAGCAGCAATATCACCGGATGGGGAATGGCTTGCTGAAACAATGGGAGCGGTTATCCATATAATTCGGACGAAGGATGGAGAACATTATAGAGGCATCGTTTTAGCTGATGCAGCGGCACGTGATCCGAATTGGAATAATAACGTTAGGAAGAATCCGCAGAAATTAAAATTGTTACATAATCAACCATCTATAATCATTAAATAATAATGAGAAAATTTGTATGAGGTCAATGTTGGTATGAAAATCAATGAATGAAAAAACTCAAATAGATTATAATAATTTATTTTAAAAGGAGATTTAGACATGTCCACAGAACCATACTATCCAAATGGTATAGGTACCCTTCCGGAATACAAAATCGGCACAGAAGGCTGGGAATTCAATAATAGCAACAGGCCTAATAATATATTGGATTACGCGCGGGATTATACCCTGGCTGCCATCCGCACTATTTTCCCTCGAATGGAATCATGGGGTCAGGTCTTGAAATATCAGTTTATTGATGATAGGAGTAACTCAAAATAATATTTGAGGTGTATTTATGGCAAGACCTTTACGGATAGAATATTCCGGTGCAGTTTATCATGTGACCTCGCGGGGGAATGCGCGAAGCGACATATTTCATTCAGATCACAACAGGGAGGAGTTTCTATTTATCCTTGATACCGTTGTCAGAAGATTTAACTGGTTATGCCATGCTTATTGTTTGATGGATAATCATTATCACCTGTTAATTGAGACACCGGATGGTAATTTATCTTTAGGCATGCGGCAATTGAATGGGATTTACACACAGAAATATAATTATTTACAAGGCAAGACAGGTCATGTTTTTCAGGGGAGATACAAGGCGATTCTGGTGGACAAGGAAAGTTATCTTTTAGAACTAAGCCGGTATGTTGTTTTAAATCCGGTGCGAGCAAAGATGATCAGCAAACCTGAAGAATGGAAATGGAGCAGTTATCGTTACACAGCAGGCATAAAAAAAGCGCCTGCCTATTTGACTACTGACTGGATTGTTGGTCATTTCAGCAAGAATAAAGCAGAAGCGCAGAAGCTTTACCGCAAGTTTGTAAAAGAAGGAATAAATGCAAAGTCGCCTTGGAATGAACTTCAGGGACAGATTTTATTGGGAGAAGAAACCTTTATTGAAAGATACAGAAAGCTGTTACATGGCAAGGAACAAATTAAAGAAATACCAAGAATACAGCGCTATTTAAACAGGCCAAAGCTGGCAGACTTATTTTGTAAGGGTGATGAGAAAAAAGATAGGGACAAGAATATTTACGCGGCGCATGTCCGATATGGTTACAGGTTAAACGAAATTGCGGCATATTTGGGGATTCATTATACGACGGTGAGTAAGGTGCTAAAGAATGAAGAGAAAAACTGACATTTCAAGACCTGACCCCATGCGTTTATGACCCCATGCGTTCTGAACGGCACGTCCGGCGATGATTATCTGGACGGCGAGGCCGGAGCAGACAGCCTTTATGGCGGCGGTGGCGCAGACGTCATGTTCGGGGGTAGTGTTCTTATGTTTAGAAGAAAATTAAAAAATAAAAATACATGGCGAAGGATTGAACAGCAGGAAAATTCAAGGAGGTTTGCGGCATGAGAATATTCAGAAACATAAAGATTAATGTATACATTTTTTTAAATTCTACATCTGATTTTCAGACACAAATCAAAAATGCCATTTTACAAATTGTTCTAACCTTTACTTTAATAACCTTAATGATATCCGTAGGAGGATGCGCAACCATGCAGGAAAGAGAAACAAAAGAAATAAAGGATGAAATAAGCAACTTAAGTTTTTCCTATGATAGCAAGAAAGTATTTTTTGACCGCTGCCGGGATGACGGCTGCCAGATACAGGTCTATGATCTGGAAACAGGGGAACTGGCCGCTTATCAGTCGCCCGCTAATGAACGCTGGACCATGGCCAAGCAATCTTATGACGGAAAGAAGATCGTATTTTCCGTCATCCCCGTCGTGGGAAATGATCTTGACCTGACACAAATGCAAATTGGTATTATGGATACCGACGGTAAGAACTATAGAAAACTTACATCCGATCCAATGCCGAAGATTTATCCCACCTTTTCTCATTCCGGCAAAAAGGTTTTATATGTCAAGGCCGGTCGTATCAGAAAAGAAGGCAGAACTCCGGCTTCGGAATACGATGCCTGGGAAATGGATCTAGCCACGGGTAAGGAAACCCGTCTGACATATTTTAAATATTTTCACATGAGTAGCGTCAGCTACTTTCCCGGTGACGAGAAAATCCTATACGAAGCATTGGGACCTTTTGCTTTTCCCGGTCTTGATTTGCCGAAAGATGACATTAACAAAGCTTTGCAAATGATTGCTGAAGAAGCGGCAAAGAAGAAAATTGACTTAGTCGGATTGTTGACAATGAAGCGGGGCGATACATTTCCGGAAAAACCTTATTATCTTTTTGAAGAAGGTCATCCACCTGAGCATCCCTTATTGAATAAAAACGGAACAAAGTTATATTTTGTGCCTGCAGGTAGGGCAGGGAAGTTTTACCTTTATTCCCCTGATGGAAATCATAAAAAAGTTGGCGGTGGAGGTGATTTTAATTCTGCAGCAATCTCACCGGATGGAGAATTATTAGGTGTAACTTATGGTAAAACAATAAATATTTACTGGATTAAAGATGGCATACTCAATGAGCAATTCTATAATCGTGCTGCAACTTATATGGATAATTGGGACAATGATATCCGTAAATATCCTAGAAAACAAAAAATGATTCCTGATCTGCCATCACGAATTTACAGTCAATAAAAAAACAAATTATAAGGATTAATATAAAAGATTAGAATAATAAGACTCAGTTTAATTATATAACTTCAGAAGGAGGATACAAGTATGTCTACACGAGATTATCCGTTAAATGGAATTACTTACAAAATCGGCGTTGGCGGTGTTGCATCTTGGGTAGGTAAACAAGGAAAAGACATAAATACATTTGATATTATTTGGCCGACATATGGCAAGTGGGCAGGGCCATCATGGGCGAATAATCACCGTGTATCAAAAAATGATACTATTAACTGGGATGATCTTCCATGCATGAATAGCAATATTGAAAAGGATAGTGCCGTACCCGATTTATGTTACAGCCTGATAGATGCAATATGCAAGCATCATGACTGGGAATATGAATTGGCAGAGCATAGTACAGCCGGTAATGAAGCGTCGCTTAAAATAGCCGCAGACATTCAACTGCTTGTTGACATTAATTCACATTTATTAGGAGGCACGTACGCGTGTAAAACAGGTGTCGGTTCAATTAAGGCATCAGATATCGCAATAGGGAACTACACCACACAAACAAAAATTTACGAATCCACATCATTAGACATGACAGAACTCAAATATGCCGCAGATGCTTCAATTGCATTTACATTCAAGATGGTTCCTGACACACTTTGTGTGACCAAACAAGCGGTGGTCAATACATTCGAAAGCATCTGGGGCTATGTTACAGATACACTCGGGGATATTATTACATGCACGGATGGTAATCAGACTATAACTACAGAGAAAATAAATAACAATAATATCGTTGCTTATCTATGCATCTGCGACGGAGAGAAAGCCCGTTTATTAGCGACGGATGTCTATAAAGTCTATAATATAGGCATTGATTTAGGCGACGGAAGCATGGCTACGGCAAGCAATTTTGTATATGAGGGTAACGGCAAAATATCCCTTTATGGCGGAACTGATAATGACACAATTACAATTGCTGAGAATGAGAATGCGACATACTCGCTGAATGGCGGCGGTGGTTTTGACGTATATTATTTAACGAACGGTAATAGTTATTTTATTGCAGACAGTGGCGCAAACGACATAAAAGTAAAAGACGAAAATGGCGGATGGTATAGTGTAGGAAATATGTATGCAGATGCAACAGGCAGCGTTTGGTATTCCTCTGATAAAAGTATACAACTTAAGCATAGCTCACCATGGACGATTACCTTTGCAGATGGAACCACTGTTGTATTAGGCGAAAGTTTTCAAACCGGCGATTTCGGCATCAACCTGATTACCCTTCCCACCACTCCCACAGAATACAACCCTCCCATCACCGGCGATCTGACACCAGTGGATTTCGATCCTGCTACCGAAGGGATTCAGACCCAGACAGATGAGTGGGGCAATGTTATAACGGACCCCAATCAGCCATCTCCGGACCGGGCCGATACCCTGTTTGATACTATTGGCAATGACCTGATCCTAAGCGGCGGCGGCGATGATGTGGTGTATTCTCTAAAAGGAGGCAATAACCGGATACAGGGCGGCACCGGCTGTGACATTTTGGACGGGGACAATTCCTCCGGCTGCATCATCGAAGGCGGCGCCGACAGCGACATCATATTTGGCGGCATCAACGGAAACAGCCAGCTATTCGGCGACACCTACGGGGACATGGCAGCATTGATTGCCCAGGGAGAAGACGCACAAGACAACGGTTTAAAAGGCGATATCGTATGTGCAGGAAAAGGCGGAGGCGACAACTACCTGTACGGTTCCGACGGCTGGGACATCATGTGGGGCGGGACAGGCAGGGACTTAATCGTTGCCAGCGGAGGCAATGACCTGATCATCGGCGACGGCGGAGACATCACGGCCAACCGTGGTGACAATTACACTTGGTCATTCTCCATTACAGAGGACAACGATGTCTACACCCCTGCCATAACAGGATTATATTCATATGATATGAACGCACCCTCCGGCGATGCCGACGTCATCTATGCGGGTACGGGGAATGATTATGTCGATGCCGGAGGAGGAGACGACGAGATATACGGCGGAGAAGGCAACGACACCCTCTTCGGCGAGGCCGGTTATGATTTTATCGAAGGCGGAGACGGGGATGATATTTTAATCGGAGACAACGGGAATTTACTGGCGGAGTCGTTGAGCGGCGGCGATTATATCGACGGCGGCGCGGGCCATGACGAAATCGATGGCAATGCCGGCAATGACGAACTCTTTGGCGGCGCGGATAACGATACGATTTATGGCGATGCGGGCGATGATTACCTGGACGGCGAGGCCGGAGCAGACAGCCTTTATGGCGGCGGTGGCGCAGACGTCATGTTCGGGGGCGATCATAATGATTATATGGAAGGCGATTATTATGATGTTGCCGGAGACGATTATCTGGACGGAGAAGCGGGAAACGACACCATCATCGGCGCGGGCGGCGCGGATGTAATCTTCGGCGGTGCGGATGATGACAGTTTATACGGCGATGCCACGAACGTTGCCGTGGCTGATCACGGCGATGATTACATCGATGGCGAGGGCGGACATAATCTGATTTCCGGTTTTGGCGGCAATGATACGCTTTATGCTCTGGATGGCAATGATACGATTTATGGCGGCGATGGAAATGATTACATCGATGCCGGTGACGGCTACGCACAAGAGAGCGAACTCTTTACCCTGGAAGACGTGGGCATATCATCCATTAACCTGACAGCAACAGCTACCAACATCACCGACGCCAACGGGAATACACAAACCTTGGCCGGGACATTTACAAAGACAGACGGTACGATAGGCGAGATCGCCGACTACAACCTTCAAAGCGATCCCACCTACAGTATACCGGCAGCATGGGTAACCATACCGGAAGACATCGCCGCCCTGCCCGATTTACAGGGCTATGGGAATGTCTACAAGTTGAGACAGAAATTAAAATATCAAAATACATGGCAAAGGATTTCAGAGGAAGAAAATATGAGGAGGGCGGCATAATGAGCAAAAAAAATGAAAAAAAAATATTATCCCAAAGAATTTTGTCTATCTGTTTTTTGTTGCTTATTGTTGCAGGCACGTTAATTATCAGTTGCAGATCATCTGAACCATCTGAGGAACAAAAAAGAAATCATCCTTCAGCAAAGCAGGTGAATATTGGCACACCAAAATTTATGCCGGGCAATAATGATATTATTATTTTTGAATATGCATCAGTATTTTCTTCAAAGCTTGTAACTTACAATTTAAAAACAGGAAAATTTACAAAATTTGAAAATATTCCTTTTAAGCAAGCGTTCTTTCCTTCTTATTCTTCCGATGCAAAAAAGATTGTCTTTTTGGGGGCGCTTGATGAGTTTGGCCATAATCGCAATATCTATATAATGAATGCCGACGGCAGTGGCTTACGCCAGATAACAAATTTTGATTTTTCAGGAAAGAAAGAAGGAAATTTGAAAATCTCAAACAAAGTTCGAGCCCCTTCTTTTTCGTCAGACGGAAAACGCATACTTTACGCCAAGGCACGTTTCAAAAGAGAGCGGGCTTATCCATTGAGCGGTACGATGGACACCGCTTGGGATGTTTATGAGATTGATGTGGCAACAGGCAAGGAACGCCGGTTGACCAATTACGATTTTTATGAAATCTCCTGGCCGCATTATATGCCGGATGGCAAACGATTTATCTTTTCCGCGGAAGGGCCGGTTAATTCTACAGGCAAAGGGCCAAAAGACTTCAGAGAATATGAAGAAATGTATCAAAAGAATTTCATCTTCATCATGGATGGCATTGCTAATGAACTCAAACCGGCATTCACTTATGGAAGCAATTCTGATTGGCCCTGTGTAATGCCCGATGGCGCTATTATTTTTGTGTCTGAAACAAGCGCAAAAAACAGCCCTAAAGCAACACGAGAACTGTTCATTTATAAAAAAGGTCAGGTTAAACGTTTAACGCAAATGGATACCTGGATTTCGCATGCAAGAATATCAAGCGATGGCAAATATATTATATTCTCAAAAAGATCAGACAAAAAAACATATGATCATTCAAAATGGTTGATGAACAGCGACGGCACGGGACGTAAAGAAATCAAGATACCGATGAATCTTTTGAAACAGGAATCAACAAAGGCAGGTAAGGTAATATAGAGGAAACAATAAGATATTTCATTAAAACATAATTTAAGGAGAACTAAGATTATGAGGTGGCTTTATTATATAGGGGAATACGGCAATTATGGTGGCCCTGGTTACGGTTCCGTTGAATGTTATTATGACGAAAATGCGAACGAATACAAATACACTTTGGGTGCAGAACCTCAAGACGGTCTGGATACAATTTATATGGAACATGATAAAGCATATGCATTAACCGACCACAAATTGCAAAGACGTGAAATAACTCAGACCGAGGCGCTACTTGAAACAATGGAAGCGGACGCACGATTAATAAATGAATCTCTTTCTTATAGACCCTATGATGATCCGAACGTCAACCCCTTGGAATCAGCGTTTACCGCAGCCTATCAAGCAGCAGCCATAACGGCATTCACTGCAAAATTAGCATATGATATGGACAGATTATTATCATCGGATGTTTCTGCCGCCATAGCTGAAGGCGCTGCATTAATGCAAGACATAATGGAATCAGCAGGTGATGTCATAACTGATATAATTGGAACCGGTTATGACTTCGGTAGTTCGGGTTTTAGTGCTGGCAGTGGTTCTGA
>Ga0209203_1001315_pt1 | contig 18415 bp, 18 predicted proteins | sample AD_UKC109_MetaG_FD_184423 | JGI IMG/M metagenome (GOLD analysis project Ga0209203, IMG submission 184423) | Active sludge microbial communities of municipal wastewater-treating anaerobic digesters from Hong Kong - AD_UKC109_MetaG (SPAdes)... | ecosystem: Engineered > Bioreactor > Anaerobic >... | reverse complement strand
CGGTTCAATCGGGAAAGTGTCTGCACTGCCTGTACGCCGTCCAGACGCTTATCCACATACATAGCGCAAAGCAGTGGTTGATCGAAACCGGTCTGATACTTATTGGCAACCAGCAATATCTGATAATCGGATGAATCAAATTTGTCCGGCAACTGACTTTCTGAAATATTCTTCCCGGTGACAACATCAATGTTCATACCCGGTTCCGTATATTCTAAACCCGTCTGCGGGTCTTTGACCTTGCCGCTAAAGGCAACCAGTGGTCGGACATCCGTATAATTATGTTCTTCGATATATTTTTGAAAAGACAGCATATAACGGACAGCTTGCAGACGCGAACTCGATACGACCATCGCCTTGGCTCGTCCGGCGAGCTTGTTTCTGACGTGTCTTCGGAAATGCTCAACTATTATTTCCGTTTTCTGTTCAATGTTGTGAGGATGCAACGTCAAGAACTTTGACAGTTTTTTGGCTGCCTTTTTCTTCGGCATATTCGGGTCATCTTCGACCTTTTTCACCAGATGAAAATAGGTTTTGTAAGTCGTATATCTTTTGAGCATATCCAGAATGAAGCCTTCTTCAATGGCCTGCTTCATGGAATAGGTGTGAAACGATTCCGGCTTGCCGCTGGGACCTACGCGCCCGAAAAGTTCCAGCGTTTTCCCTTTTGGCGTTGCGGTAAAAGCAAAGAAACTCAGGTTTTTCTGCCGTCCGCGCGACTCCATAACAGCATTCAGGCCGTCTTCCCAATCCGGTGTTTCTTCATCTTCCCCTTTGTCATCCTTGCCGTTCTCAGTGCCAGCTCCCAGAATACTTTTTAGCTTGCGGGATGTTTCACCCGTCTGGCTGGAGTGCGCCTCATCAACTATGACGGCATATTTCCGCGTGGCAATTGCCGCTTCCCATTCCTTGGCTTTAAGTATGGCCGCCTCGTCGGGATCATCTGTATTTTCCGCTCCTGCAATATGCAGCAGACCTTTCAGTATAAAGGGGAACTTCTGCAAAGTCGTAATGACGATTTTAGTGCCGTCCACCAGCGCTTGAGCGAGCTGTTTTGAATCCTCATCAATCGCCTTTACTACACCTTGCGCGTGTTCAATCTGATAAATCGCGTCTTGAAGTTGTTTATCCAGAACACGGCGGTCGGTGATGACGATGACGCAATCGTAAATCTTTTCATCTTCTGCTGTATGCAAACTCGACAAGCGATGCGACAGCCATGAAATACTGTTTGTCTTGCCGCTGCCCGCCGAATGCTGAATCAGATAGTTTTCGCCTGTTTTTTCAATACGGGCTGCATTGATCAGATTGCGCACAGAATCCAGTTGATGATAACGGGGAAAAACCATTGTCTCTTTCGTAATCTTCTGCCGCCCGCCTTTTCCGTCATCAACGGTTTCTTCCGTTGTTTCCAGAAAGACAAAACTGCCCACTATATCCAGAAAACTTTCACGCGCCAGAACATCTTCCCAGAAATATCCAGTGCGATGGCCGGAGGGATGCTGGGGATTGCCCTTGCCACACTCTATTTCTCCCGGATGACTGCCTCGATTGAAGGGCAAAAAGAATGTCTTTCCACCGTTTAAGCGGGTTGCCATATACACTTCATCAGGATCAACCGCAAAATGCACAACTGCGCCTTTTTTAAATAAAAAGAGCGGCGCCCGTGGATCGCGGTCTGTTTTATATTGATAAACAGCATTTTTCCATGTCTGGCCGGTAAAGGTGTTTTTAATTTCAACTGTGGCAAAGGGAATGCCGTTGAGCGAAAGCACCATATCCACAGTGCTGCCGTCTGCCGGATGACAGGGCACCTGACGGGTGACATGAAGGCGATTTTCTTTGAACAAAGCCAATGTCTCCGGCACAAGACCATGCGCCGGTTTGAAGTAAGCCAGTTTAAAGGTTTTGCCGTAGAATTTGAAGCCGTGACGAATAATAAATAGGGTTCCCTTGGTGTTGCGTTCCTTGACGAGCGTATCAATCAGCTTGTTGGATAGTTCCGCGCCGTGAAGCTTTTCCATCTGCTTCCAAAGATCGGCCTGCGTTGCTTTGATAAAATCTGTGACATATTCAGGAAACAACGCTTTTTGCTTATCCCAGCAACTAACGTAACCAGAATGCCAGCCTCTCTTTGCAGAAAGATTTTCTTCGATATAGGCTTCAAAAGCTTTTTCTGTAGTGGCTTTCATTAATGCGATTGCTCACAAAAAAAGTGATTTTACTTTTTTGTTACCGACTAGATGTGAAAATAGTGTGTAATTTCTCGTTTCACGACGAATGCGTCCAGCAGGTATTGCGGGGTTAATTCGTAGCTTTTTCGCAAAATCAATTATATCAGAATCATGTGATCTACTTGTAAGGTTTGATAATTTCCATGTTTTTTCAGGGATAAGTGAATCCGTTGCCCATTTATCAGCTTGAAGTTCCTCTTCATCCGTTGATATATTATCAAAATTTTCCATGAAAAATCTAGACTTGTCGCCGGAAAGATGCAACTCAATATGTGCAAGCTCATGAAACAGGACGAACCAAAAATTATCCAATCTGTCAAATCGTAAAGTTAGTGCAACGATGGGAGAACCATTCGATAGCATCATAGACGCACCATCAAGATAAGTTTTCTTCAGGTGATGTTCAATAATTAAATGTATGCCTATTTTACTCAAAAATTCCTTAGCTAATAGTGGCCCTTGATCAAAACTGCTCAACCTAGACAGTTCATTAAGATATGTGCTTGTTAATAAGCGTGAATCAAATTTAGATTTAAGTTTTCTCTCTTTAGCAAGTGAAAGAACTCTAATGCGCCATGCGGCAAGTGCATACGGATCGGGCCTTTTATTATATGCTTTTCCACTCTTCAACATTACAGGTGCAAGTGAATCATTGCCTAAGCCATACGCGAATGTTTTCATTACATTCATATATTCATGTGAGTCTTTCTTAACTTCAGTCTCTTCGATCCAATTTCTTTTTATCATTTCCTTTATGGGATACTTTAACCAGTCAATAAATTGCTTTTTTATTTCGCTTGCTTGTTCTGATTCTTCAACAACACCCATCAATGATTCGAGAGGAATACCGAGTCCTTTGTGAAGATTATAAATCATCTGTTTACTTAAACTTCGCTTCCCCGCCAAAACTTCAGAGACCTTGCTTTTGTTACCAATATAAATTTCTAGATCATTACGAGAAAGTCCCATTTGCTCCATTCTAAAACGTATTGCATCAACTGGATTAGGTGGCAATATAGGCCATTTTTTATCCTCATATATGGATACAAGAGTGCCCAATAGTTCAAGCTCATCAGATTCCCGTTTATTAAGAGAATTCTTGTCCATTAAAGACTCTATACGTTTTAGAGCGCCGTTATAGTCTTTTTCTGATTTAATAATTTTAGGTTCCATCATATCGACTCCGCATCTATTTTTGAATACTCTTTATGAGTTCCTATAAAACGAATAAATATGACCTTTTGCAAATAAGCTATTTTCACAATAAGCCTATATTTATTGCCACAAATGTTAAATACAACTCTATCACCTTTAAGAAAGTCTGCCGAACCATATCTTTTTTTAATATCCGCTGGTCCCACCCATGCTGCTTTTTTTACCTCAGAGTACCAAGCCCTCAAAGCAGTTTCTGAATCATTGTGTTGATTCCAAAAATTCATCAAGGTTTTTCGTTTGATGATATGCATTATCTTATATCCATAATCGTTTGTCAATAGAAAAGTTCCCATTATGGGAACTTTTCTTATTTGCCAAGCACGTCTATTTTCCCGGTCACTGCCGCACTAATCAGGGCGGTACGGTATTCTTTGAGCTTTTCGATGACTGCTTCAACCTTCATTATCAGAGTATCAATCTTGGCAGTTTCACGGTCAAGAAAATCAGCAATGGCTTGTTGTTCTTGTATGGGGGGAAGAGGTATCACATACGAAGCATATTTTTCAGCACTTACATTTTGAATAGTTGCTTGAATTAGGATTGAGCTTATCCATTGAGAGTAGAAAGATGACTTTGTTATAAAATTTATATAGTCAGGATAAACCATGCTTTTCTTCAATCTCGCTCTGATTAAATAGCCAGCGTATGCCGCCTTTCCCCATGCCTTGCGATAGAAGAATGTCTTTCCAACAGTGGCACCGCTGCGAGCAAATAGCAAATCTCCTTCGTCCAGTAAAAATGGTTTTGCAATTTCTTCAGGCAGTGATCGAAAAGTTTCCTCTCTTAAATTGCCTGATTCATCGACATCTGTGATACGAACAAATCTTGGCAGTTCAGGATCATCCAATTCAGCGGCTTCATTTGCACCATATTGCAAAGGCTCTTGAAGTATATACTTTAACCGTTTCACTTCCCAATGTTCCGGCACGTCGCCCAGCCATTCTACGCCGGAGGGTTTCATTTTAGCTTTCGGGTTCAAGCCTTTGGTGACGGCGCGTGAAATAAGCGCCGTGCGCTTTTCCTTCAAAAGTTCAATGAGCTTTTGTTTTTTGCCGATAAGCGTATCAATCCGCTGCGTCTCAAGGTCAAGGAAATCGGTAATGGCTTGTTGTTCTGGAAGAGAAGGTAGCAATATTGACAAAGATTTTACTATTGATGAATTTAACCCAGACATTATAGTGCCAACACTTTCACGATTTATTTCAAAATCTACATAACCAGAATCACTAATAATAAGCGCAAGATAATGTGGATAAACAACAGACTGATTTACCTTTATTTTTATTAAATGAGAATTTATTATGCCTTTTTTAAAATCACTAGGAACAACTCTACATTTACCAATGGTGCCCATCATTGAGATTAAAATATCATTCTTCTCAACGGTATAAATTTTCATTTCTTCAAATTTCTTTTCAGAAATAAATTTATCTCCCAGTGAAAAATCGTTATTAATTAAATTTTCCTGTCCATATACTTTAATACCATCATCAGTCATCATATCCAGGGTTAAGTCACTACCGAAAGGTCCAATTTTAATATGTTTAATAATATATTTAATTTTCTTCACTTCCCATTTTTCGGGCACATCGCCCAGCCATTCGACGCCTGATTTTTTATATTTCGGATAAGGAGAATATTTCATACTTTTCCTTTCCACAGTGGAAGCTCACGCCAGTTATCAGGAAATCCCATATAACGGGTTTGAATACCGGGATTGCTGCTTATCAAATCTGAAAGCCTCTTCTTCCAGTGATTGCCGGGGTTGATAGTGTCCGTGAGACAGGCCAGTGTAGCCAATGTATTGTAGATACGCCGCCCGTCCTGACGATTAAGACTGCCAACCACCCCAGAAGGCCTTGAAAGGGGCAATCTCCAGCTAATTGGAAATTCGCGGTTCCAGACGCGGGCATGATGCGCCGCAAAATTCCGCACGATGGTCAGATGGTGTATAAAAGAAACAAAATAGACTTCATCATAATCGTATGTTCGGGCAATAACGTTACGGTCGCTGCTCTTGGATATATTGGCATACCAGCGGGACAACTGCCCGAATGTCATAACTTCGCAGATTGCCCAAATGGGCGGTAAGTCCTCCTCATATTTTCTGACCAAGTGGCGAATAAAAACTTCGGAGCTTTTTTGCACTGTATCTTGCAATTCAGCAACATTTTCCGCGTGATCCCATCTGGGGTTTGCAATATGTTGTTTGAAGATGGCAGAATCAAGATGCGCATGGGGGTTATTATATTGATGAGCGAGATGATATGCCCATCTTGCTCGCAGAGACACTTCAAACCTCTCAATGGCGTCCATAATCAAGAGACGCAATTGCTTGTCAAAAAGATAGGATTCCAAAACTTGATCAAAGGACGTGCCCGGTTTGAATCGGTGCGTGGCATGATCGGCTTCAAACGGTAACCAGTATGCGGCTAGCCGGTAATAATTTAAATGGGAAAGATAATGGAGTGCACGGTTAGGATTATCAACCTTCATCCCGCGCGAGACTAATAATTCCATTTGTTCTTGATAAGTTTTTGGAGGCTTATTATATTTCTCCATAATAAGATCTCCAAAAAAAAGTAACCCCCCATGGTGCGCAGATCTTACGGAATGCGTGGGAGGTGTTGTTGGCTCTTATATTAAGCATCTTGATTGAAAAATCAAGCTTTTTTATTGATTGGACGTAGTTGCTTGTAATTACTGGCAAAAGTACATTTTTACCGGTCATTTTTCCCTCCATTGCTACCTGTTACTTCCGCCAGAAGCGTGACAATTTCTGTCTCCAGTCCCTTAATATCCGCCTCGATTGCCGCCAATGACCGTGGCGGTTCATAGCGATAAAAATGTTTGTTCAGCGGAATTTCGTAACCTACCTTGGTTTTACTGTAATCAATCCAGGCATCCGGCACATGCGGCAGAACTTCGCGCTTGAAATAATCGTCTATGTTTTCTTTCAGCGGCACGTTCTCGGTATCGCGCAGATCGGCATCCGGTTCGGGATTACCTTTGTTGTCCCGGCAAATTTCGGCGGTTTCATCTTTCTCGCTCAAGGCTTCCATAATGGCTTTAATTTCGGCAGCAGAAAGCCTGACATTTAATTTTTGGTCAAGTTCTTTCAGTTCTTTGACAAACGTATTGCGCTCTTTGAAAAGCTGTCCGTTGGTTTTCTGTGCCAGTTTCGTCAAAAGATTTTTTATATCCTGCTGGCGTTTGATGCCTTCAGCGATTTCCTGCTGACGAATTTTTTCATTTTTCTTGTCGCTGGTAGCTATCTTCTGGAAAGATTTTATTTCATCGAGTCTGACTACTCTTTCTTTGCTTGCCTGGAAGTTCAGGCGTAGAGGTCGTTCAACTGTGATCTTGTTAAACCCGAAATCCTTATTATCAAATATTTTAGAAACAATAACAGACTTTTTTACCCCGTCAATTTCTATCTGTCGTTTTTCATCATGGGTAAAGTTTCCGTAAATTTTAGTTATCGCAGCAATCTGATCAGGCCGGTTATCTTCGCCATCTCCAATCTGATTTCGTTTGTTGCCCAGACTCTTGCGCATCTTAACGTAAAAATTACGGGCGTCGATAAGCTGAATCTTCCCCTTGCGTTTCTTTTCTTTGCGATTGGTGATGATCCAGATATAGGTCGAGATGCCGGTGTTGTAAAAAAGCTGGTCCGGCATGGCGACAATCGCTTCCAGCCAATCGTTTTCAATAATCCACTGGCGGATGTTCGATTCGCCGCTGCCCGCATCGCCGGTAAAAAGCGGCGATCCGTTAAAGACGATGCCGATACGGCTGCCGCCGTCTTCCGGTTTGCGCATTTTTGAAATCATGTGTTGGAGAAATAAAAGAGATCCGTCATTAATGCGTGGCAGACCCGCGCCGAAGCGTCCATCGTAACCCAGCTTTTCATTTTCATCGGTAATAGTCTTTTGCTGCTGTTTCCACTCCACGCCAAAAGGCGGATTGGCCAGCATATAGTCAAATTTATCTTTGGGAAAACCATCATGCTCAAAAGTACAATCAGGCTTGATGTTGTCCGCTTCTTCGCCCTTGATCAGCATATCGGCGCGGCAGACGGCATAGGCGTCATCGTTCCAGTCCTGACCATAAAGTTTGGGCTGCGCATCGGCATTGAGTGCACGGATGTAGTTTTCGGAAACGGAAAGCATACCGCCGGTGCCACAGGCCGGATCATAAATGGTTTTTACAACATGGCTTTTGCGCAAATCCGCTTCCGGAGAAAGCAGAAGATTAACCATCAGCTTGATGACTTCGCGCGGCGTAAAGTGTTCCCCCGCCTCTTCGTTAGCCTGTTCAGCGCCTATCCGAATAAGTTCTTCAAAGACATAACCCATCTGCATATTGTCTATCTTGGACGGTGAGAGATCCACTTCGTCGGAGGCAAACTTTTTGATGACTTCGTAAAGCAGATTTTTTTCATTCATTTTGTTGATCTGAACGCCGAAATCAAAACGTTCAAATATCTGTCTGACATTGGGGGAAAAGGCATTGATGTAGCTATTGAGGTGTTGAGCGATGTGATTCGGATCATCCAGTAGTTTCTTGAAATTCAATTTAGACAGATTGTAAAAAGAAACACCGGTAATGTTTTTAATTTTTGCATAAATGATGTTTTCCGATTTTCCCTTGAGCTTTTCATGTTCCGCAAGTACCTTCTCTTTGGTCGGTTCCAATATGCAGTCAAATCGCCGCAACACTGTCAGCGGTAAAATCACTTTTCGATATTCGTTTCTTTTGTAAGGACCGCGTAGAAGATTGCAGATACTCCAGATGAAATTCGCCATTTGAGTATGTGTTTGAACCGTCATGAAACCTCCCGCAAGATTACGGTTATTTTTCTGCTGCTTTTTTATGTGGGAAATACGTCTGAAAACGCTGAAATATCAGCGTTAACGTTTAATTTTCTACACCTTTTTAATAGATGTGTCAATTATCGAAGTTTATTACTTTTTGATTTTTTCTTCGGTAAGTGCTAATAGTTTAGATGCAGAAAGCTTGAATGCCTTTGCGAGTTGATAGATGGTTATTAAGGAAGGCTGTTTACGGCCACATTCAATTTGTGAAATGAAGCTGCGATCCAGTTTGCTAATCTGAGCGAGTTTTTCCTGTGAAAATTTATTTGATTTTCTGAGATCTCTTATTACTTCTCCAAACGCCTCTTCGATTGTCAAGTTCGCCTCCTACTGGAAGAAACTTAACAGAATCGAAGATGATATTCTGTTGACTATTGACAACAACGTATTTTTAAAATAATCATTAATAAACAAAAATAATTATTTTGACAGAGCATGAACAAATTTTAACCAAACACACAATAATACCGAGGTAAAAATGCTTCGTAATGTTATTGTATCAGTACTTATTCAACCAGAAATTCCAATAATCAATGAATCTAGGCTTGATATTGGGTTACTGCGAGCAGCACACCAAGCTCTTCTTCGTCAACAAAGTGGCAAAACTGACATTCTTCTTTTTGTAATTTTTTCTAATTCAGCAGAAGAAGCCGTGACGAAGTCAATTGAACAGTATGGTTTCCCCTGTGTTCAAATAATCTATCAGGAAATCAACGCTGACGATTTAGAAAATAATTATGATGACGTAAAAAATCTTATCGGCACATTATTGTCTGCCTGGATTGATACGAATCATCCTGCCGCAATAACGTACTTTCCTAATGATGTATATGGCACCCTCGATATATGGTGGGCTGGCATTGAAGCAGATAAAGATAACTGTGAATGGCTTTTCCTAGATAAATATGCTGAGACACTACCGGCATCTCACAAAAAAAAAGCGAGTACATGGTTGGAAATTTTATCTGAAATAATAGAGACAAAAGAACCGTGTTGGCCAAATGATAATCAGTTTTTGCTATATGCTGCTACATTATGCGAATGGCTTCATGGATTTGAAGCGGCTAGCGGCGATGGTTTCAACGGTTTTGAGGCAGATGTGGTTTATGATGCTTTGACGATGGATGACTTTTATTTCGGCTTCTTATTAGGACAATGTGCTCCAAACGAAGAATATTACGCATTGCTTGAGAATAATGACATAAATAACATTGAGGATCTAAAAAGCTATACTCTTCTACAGGCAACGAGTAACGAACGCTCAACTCTTCGCAATATGCTATCAGGCTATTTTGGGAATGATGGAAACCTATTTTGGGCATTACATAGTGCAATATGGCCAAACTACCAGGAACCATCGTCAGATTTATGTTGCTCCGTTTTATATCCCATATGTCACGAAGACCTTACTGAAATTTGGGACTCATGGCAATTTGTAACAAACGGTTGGACAGATAGCGCTGACGAATGAAGGAGTCCGAAATGAAAGAATTAATTCCGGAGAACAACGAAAAACTGAATCAGGCAAGCAAGAAAGCACTCAAGGAACTCAAACAGCCGACGGACGAAACGGGACTGTATTGCCTGCAACTGGCGGACTACTCCCTGAAAAACAATCTGGAAGATCCGGACGGACGGCTGACAACAACACTGGAAGAAATGCACGGCTGGAAACCGCAGGAAGTAATGAATTACCTAGAGCGGAATCTGGAAACAAACGAGGAAGTGGACGCGGTGGATTGGAAAAAGGTCAACAACGATCCGAACGAACTGGCGGATCAGATACTTATAGCGATAGGAGACAATCTGACGCTAACGCTCCCGTGTTACCCGAAGAATCTTTTCAGGGTGAAGGTTTAATTATACAGCAAAGAAAGGAGACGAAAAATATGATAAAAATAACAAAGCCGATCTTGAATCCCAAAACTGGCCGGAAGTCCATCAACGGATTAATGGCATCCTTAATGACAAGGGAAATGCTCGCCAAAAGGGACGCATTGGGCCGGAAAGTTGGAGAGGGGGACGCGATAATCAACAATCCGCAAGTACCTCCGCCAGAGGCGAAGCAAGCCATGACGATCAAGCAAATGGCAGCACAGGCGAGGGAGCACTGGAAGGTGACGAATCCGGAAATCTACCGGCAAATGATAGAGGACAACGCCCTGGTGGAGAGCAGCGAAGCGGCGGCCAAGCTGACAATGAGGGAAGTGGAAGCCTTGAAGCTGATTGGGATGTCGCAGAGGGAAGCCTGGCAGGAGAGCCGTCACCTATTCATATTCAGGACAGCGGAAGAATTGGAGAAAGCGTATCAGCCGGATAGAGATGAGAACGGGAAAGTGATACAACCAGGCTGGCAAAAGGACAGTGCACCATTACCGAAAAAGACCTCGACACCGCTCAAATCGATTCAAGAAAAACTGTTTTACTCGACTCAAAAAGAAATGCTTTCCGGGAAAAACGTGCCCAAGAAACCAAGGGAGAAGTAACAATGGACAAGCAACCGTGGCTTCCCAAGGAGCTGAGGGATTATCCTCTGGCGAGAAAGGTTCTCGGCCTTCTGGTAGGACCGAAGTTCAATCCGGTGAATTACCCGGCACAATACGAGGACAAAATACTGGAGTTAATCAAACAGGAGGACGACGGGGACCCGCAGGAAATTCTGGACAATATGCTGCCGAGGGGATTCGAGATCAACAAGGGGGAGAAACCGGAGAACACACTGGCGAGAATGTACCAGGACGAGGATTGGATGAGACAGAAAAGCCTATTCACGTCGTACCTTCGCAAAACATTAACGCTGAAACAACTAGAGGAAAGCCTCGGACTAACACAGAAGGAGCCGGTGACAGAGGAGGAGTTCAAGAAGGAACTGGAAGAGCTAACGCTGAGGGAGTTTCTGGAACTGACAACAGCGTATTAGATTTACTTTCCGCTTTTGATGAAGAAGTAACCGCATAAAATACTCCTACACAAGTTTTAAAGATTTAGAAATGCAAAGCAATGAAATCAAGAATATCTTCAACATCGAAAAAGCCCTCACAGCACCAGAAGCCGGATATCTCATTGACTTCCGAGATGCTGAGTCCCTCCGAAATCGAGCAGGTGCGGCAATCAGCGAAAGACGCGAACGCCTTCTTTCAAAAGGAATTCGCCAAGATAACGAAGAAGAAATAGTTAAAATTGATTGGGAGAGAAAAGGCGAAGGGCGAACCCAGGGGAACCCCAACCCGACTTCCCCCGCCTCAGCGATCCCTGGCTCTCAGCAGGGGACATTCCAAAAAGAAAGTACAATATTAATTCACAGAAGTTAAAATGGTTAACAAAAGCAAAAGTCGCGCTTGGAGTCTGGCTTCTGGGCTACAATTACCCAAGGTCTCAGACCCGAAACTCAGCTTCAAGAATAAGATACTCTTTAATTGCGATATTGTCAATACGGGGCATTGATAAAGGCAGAAATTTTTCGGGCTTCATAAAAAGAGGTAAAGAGTTTTACACTCCCTAAAGAAAGCGTTATGGAGTTTTTACTGTCCCTAAAAGAAAGTCGTCTGGAGTTTCTTCAGTCCCTAAAAGAAAGCTATCTTCCCTCGCACGCGCGTACGCGTGTATTTTGGTCCGAAAACTCTTTTTGTCGGTTAAGTTTTCCATAACAAGTTTTGTGATTTTATGTTTTATGGGGTCATAAACTGGCTAAGTAATTGTTTCTATCCTCTATTTCCAGTTTGACAGGTAATGAATAGTACGCAACGAGTTAAAAGATGCTAAGGTTTATCTGTTGATCAAATATTGGCAAAAATAGACTTTCTAAATAACAAGTTTTGACAGGTTTTTGAATGTCAACTTTTGTCACCCTGTCATGGACTTCGTTCTTGCCCTCTCAGATCCATCATCCAAAAATATTTCTAAAACCTTAACTTTTAATAACACCTCATGGGGTTCGTTTCTCCACTGTAAACATTTTTCGCTTTTTCCAGTTCAATGAAGATTTCTTTTTTCCTTCTTGCGTAATCGGTCCGGTACTCAATCCACCGTGTAACTTACAGCGTCCATTCCTATAAATACCTCTCTGTAGGCATGGTGTCCCAGCTCTTGTCTGAGCTCCGCAGGTCATTCCCCGGAGTACTTCTGGAAAAGGAGGTAGATTTGCTGGCCCGCAGAATCCGCGCTTTTCCCATTCTTCAAAAGCCTTGTCATGTGCATTACCGTATTGCTTCCAAAGCTTTCTAAGCTCCGGCGTACTCATGCTCATTTTAATCCCCCTACGCTTGCTTTCTTAAAATCAAATTAAATGTAACTAAAATGTAACCGTCTTAACCTAAAATAAACCAAAATAACCAAACAAAACCAAACTTGGCTGCTGTAACCACTTGATATTCAAGATATTAATTTTGATGGAGAATCGCCCGTTTTAAATTAACGTCTCAAAATCCCCCGCTCGCAAGGGCATCTCGGTTCGATTCCGAGCTCCGGCACCAAATGAAATCAAGGGTTTGCGACCATCAGGTTGCAGCCCTTTTCTTGTTTTTTCATCATTGTTACAAGCGGTTCATTCATGATCAACAGCAAATGCATGGGGTGAATTCATTGCAACTTTAATCTCCTGAAGAGTGAACCACTGGTTATACTTTTGATAATCGGCATAGACATCGCACGTGGAACAGGGGATGTCAGACCTGGCGGGCACAAGACCCATGTGCATTTTCCTTGCATACTGCATGCGCTCGTTGTTGCTTTCTTCTGCAAATTTGCCGTTCAAAGCGTTCTCAGCAAAACTTCCCGTTACATTATGACTGCATCCGAGCAGTCTGCCGTTCCAGCTTATCTGGGGAGCTCGCCATATCTGAAGGCAAACATTGCGCATATAAATCTTACCTGTTTTTTCATAAAATGAATTCGTATCTGAAAATCCGATCAGTTTTTTCAATCTTTCATGGTTTCTCAGGGGAAAGTGTTCTGTGAATACATTGAGTTTGAAATAAATATCCATTCCCAAGGCCTTGGCCATCACCATTATCTTATCGATCTCGTGCTCATTATGCCCGAAGGGGATGAACTGAAGAATCAGACGCGGCAGGCTGCTTTTATACTTTTTTTTGCAATCGTTGATCTTGTGCACATTCTCCAGCACTTTTCGCAGCTGCCCGCCCACACGGTATTTTTGATAGGTTTCCTGCGTTGCGCCGTCTATGGAAACTTTCAGAATCGTCACGCCGTATCGAACCAGAGCTTCCAACGATTCACCGGACGCGTTGTTAAGATTTGAACCTTGGTCGATGCGTATCGCTACGCCTTTTCCCCAGGCGTATTGCAACATGGCGGGAAGATCCGGATTGAGAAAGACTTCCCCTGAACTGCCGATCTCAATCGTCCGGACCCGGGGATTGTCGTCAATGAATCGGGCAAAATCGGCAAAAGGTAAAACCCCTGAACCGATAAAATCTTCCCCTTTCCTATATCCTACCGGGCAGAGCACACACTGGAGTTGGCACAGACTGCAGATATCAAGCCGTACCTCTTCGGGACTGACCAACAAACCGTCAGCGCTGACCTTTTCTTCACGGGTTTTTATCAAGCCGCCTTCAGACATGTGTGGACAATCTCTCTCACCGTTCGGGTTGCATCGTACCCGGCATATTTTGCGGCAAAAGCCGCAACATTTTTTCCGAGCTCCACCGCGTTGGCGATTCGACCGAACTTTTCTTTCATACTGTTCTTTTCGCTGAAAAAGCCGACGAATTCGCACAGTCCCTGCTTGTGTAGACGGTGCGCTAAAAGCGTTTGTTCAAGCTGTTCCGGACAAATGAGCAGGCGTTTGCCCGCGTGAAGCATTCGTATGGATGTGCCGTAACCTCCATGCGTGACAGCCAGATCACATTCAGACGCAACCCGTGTAATGTCGATCGGCGTCGGACTGATGCGCAACGTATCCGATTCCATCGTTCGCCGGTCGGATTCCGATAGCCCTCTGATGTACCCGATGGCAGGCAGGCCAAGATCCCGGACATGAGCAATAAAATCCTTGAGACCGCCGCCGGCGGCACTCAGATAAAAAAAAGTTTTGGGTCCGTTCCCTTCAGGCCAGATATAACGCCTGTCAGATGCCTGCCCAAAAACAGGTCCCCAATATTTTTCCTGTCTTGATCCCTCATAATGGTCGGTTTCCGGGAAGATAATCAGATAGCGCTGCGCCCCGGAGAAAATATGTTCAACGGTCTGGATGGATGGCAGGGTTTTTCCGATCCTTTCAACCAGGATATCCTCGGATTCCATGAGCTTGTTCGCAGGCAGAGAAAACCACGGATGAAGGCCCGGCATCGGCGTTGCTGCCGGGGGGAGCGTAAATCCTGTTCCGATAGCTCCGCGGGGAAGATCCAGCGACATAGCCGCCAGCAAAGCAGTCGGAGCGTAATCCGTCAGGACATAATCAGGTCTTAGCGTCCGGAAACGTTTTTTCCACCATACCACATGCGTCCGGAACCGCTCTTCATCCCAATAGCCGTTGCCCCAGATGCATTGCGCATAGTTCAATGAGAAACCGGTCTTGCGAACCTTCCATGCGGGAGATTGCTCGATGGCAATGTCCCTGTCCCCAAAAGCTCTGGCGGCCTTTTCGCAATCACGGCACATAAGCAAAACATTGCATCCACGTTGAATAAATTCATTGGCGATTGCCCGCAGGGGAAGAAAATGCCCCCATCCCCCGCCCATCTCATTGGCCAGAACAACTCTCGTCATGAAAATATCTTACTGATTGTGACATATTAGAAGCACATTATGCGTGATTCGAATACATTGCCAAATTCAGAACCACTGCAAAGCACCATGCAATAGATTTTTTAAAAAGATAAGTAGCGCGAAAATGCAAAATTATTAACTGTACGAGGCACCATCCCACGTTAGTCCGGCTCCGCTCAATGTTATCGCATTAACATCCAACTCCTTCACTGAAGGTTTCTCCCATTCCTCAATCACGTTTTCTTCTTTTTTTTCAGCAATGTCTTTTTTCGTTTCCATGCGTAAACCCTCCTTTTTTAATATTATACTTCGCATTGTTTATATCTGCAATATGTATCTTATGACGAGATCGCCGATCGTATTTTCTCTCAAATCACAATGATCAGATTTAACGTTGCCATTTCATTTATGAATTCAAGAATATCTTCACGGCAAACACCACCGTCAACCCGGTAATGACACTGAATCGTCTCACACAGCTCTCTGATTGAATGAGGATTCTCAAGCAGGGCAAGGATGATGGAGCCGGTCTTGTTTAACTGATAATATTTCCCGTTTGCAATGCTCATGGCCACCATTTCATCATCGATGGTACCTGTAAAGATATCTTCACTTTTCTTGACAATCGTATCGAGGGTAATGGGTTTCATGGTTTTCTCCTCTTTCTACATTAATGCATAATATTAAAATCATGAATGATTTCACGCAATTTATCCGGCGACGGCAATTCAGCCGGAAGCCTGATTTCAAAACACGCAATGTCGGACGCCAGCTTTTTTAAATTCTGAAAAAGGCTGAGCTTATTTCCGGAATCGCCCATGAATCGCACACAGAAGACATGTTCCCAAAGAACCTTAAATTTTGCCGCCCCAATCAGCGGGACAAAAGAAATATCGGGGTTCTGTGTGCGTCGCAGAATAAATATTCGCTTTAAAATAACCGGTTCATTTTTAAAATTAGCCCGCGACAACAAAGCAAGCTTATTGACATCCGGTTTTACGCGTCCTACCACCCTGTGCTCAAAAGCAACATGCTGCAAAGCGTCTTCCCAGAGTCTGATTTCCGGTAACCCCGGAATAACGCATGGAATATCTTTTTCAAAATGAATCAAAGCGACATTGTCATCAAGATAGGTATGGCCCGCGTTCAGAAACGCTATGGCTAAAGTAGACTTGCCGATACCGGATTCAGCGCACAGAACAAAACAGGCGTCCCCGTCACAAATGACGCTGCCATGGAGAGGCATCATGCCGCGCTGGTGAAAGATACCGGCCAGCGCCCACCCCGACAGGATCTGTCTGATGACCGCAGGATTTCCTCCGGGCAGTTGTTCGACGATTATGGCATTACCGCCGGATACACGAATGGTGGCGCTTTGAGATCCCCGGAGCAGGACATGTCCCGGCGAGGATTCAATCTGAACGGAATCGGGCGGGGTATAGTTCTTGCCGAAAATGACGCCTTGCCTGATAGAGACATCGGCCTCTCCGGTAACGGAAAAATCCGGCCACTGCGGAAAACATATCTCGGATGAAAAGGTCAGACCGTATGCCCGGTACGTATGAATGCCGGCGGAAAACAGTTCAGCAGGCGCCGGAAGATACCCTATCCCATCATCCATGGCTTTATCGGGTATGGTGGAATTCGATGCCATAAAACCTCGCTGGAACGCTGCCGTTATTGATCGTATTATGCGGCACTCTGGCTCCCATGAAAGCAAACCCCGGCGCGTTTATCGTCTTCCCCAGGATCTCCACGGAACCGTCCACGATTGCGATAAATACTTCATGATCATGACGGTGCAGCGGGATACCGGTTCCTGCGGACAGGTTGTGATACCGCACGTTCAGATGAGGAAGAAAGCGTGACGGCCCGGAATATATCTCTGTGCTTCCGAAACTTTTTTCCGATACGAAAGGAGCTGTATCATTCATATCGTCACATCGATAATTAAAATGCAAACCCGGCTTACCGTGGACGAAAGGACTCCTTTGCCGCCAGCGGATGTGCAGATATTGTACCGGTTCATTGCTCAGGTTTCGGGTATTGTGCGGTATTATGGAATCGAAAAAGAACAGGGAACCTTTTCCAAACGTCTCAGAATGCTCCTCATGGGAATCAGGGTCGCGATATGTATATTGGATGTTGTCTGAAAGTGTGATGTGCAGCTCTTCATGATCATGGGTATGTATATCATGAGGCGTTACAGCGCCGCTCATCACCCCGCTATGGATACACAGCTCTTCCATGCAGCGGGTCGGCCCCAGATACCAGACTTTTCGGGCCCATCCGGTAACAGGATCTTCCACGCACGGCTGAGGAATGGAATGGATTAAAAAATCGGGCAATGCTTTCTTGACCAGAAGAACGTTATCTTTTGTCATTGTGAAGAATTATCCAATTTATGTTTTTTCGTCAAGAATATATTAGGGCGATGCTTTTTTGAACTTCACCTTTCTGGAGGCAGAAACTGCTTTTTTCCGGCTCAAGACTTCCTCAAATCCAGCCATTGCCGAACGTCATTTGGCGTCGCAATTTCGCGGCCATTGCGGATAGCCGCTTCCACTGCTCTCTTGATCCAGTCTTTGTTTTTTGCCGGTATGCGCTTGTCCGCATCCAGGTGCATGCTGCTATCTTCCAGTCCGGTTCGTATACCGCCGCCCATTGCGGCCGCCATATCCTGAACTTTACCGTGATATTTCCCGATTCCGGAAGCGGCCCACGTCGAAAAGGCCGGAAGCCGGGAAACAAGATAACGCAGATTATCCGGTGAAGCGCTCATCGTGCCTAACGATCCCAGAATCAGATTCAAATAGACAGGCTGACGCAATACCCCCTCCCTGATCAGATACTTGGCATGTTCGATCATCCCCACTTCGAACGCTTCCAGTTCCGGTTTGATATTCCGTTCCATCATGCGCAAGGCCAAAGACCGGATGATCTCCGGCGGGTTGATGCTGGCCCCCGAGGGAAAATTCATCGACCCCAGAGACAGAGAAGCCATATCCGGTTTTACATCATCCGGCAACTCCAGCACGGCGGACCTTTTCTGCAAATCGCTCCAGTTACGACCGCTTGTGGTGACGCAAATGATCAGATCGGCATTTTTTTCCCGGATCCGGCTGATAATTTCAGCGTATATCGACGGATCCGGTGTCGGTTTTTCATCGACATCCCTCGCATGAAGGTGAACGATAGCCGCTCCCAGTTTCCCGGCTTCCAATGCTGCTTCAGCGATTTCCGCCGGTGTAACGGGCAGGTAAGGATTGTCGCTTCGGGTGTGCTTCATCCCTGTCAGGGCAGCATTCATCAGCAATTTCCCCTGAACAGGAGACGGAACGTCAATGGTTGTCAGAT